>Ga0182021_10000917_pt1 | contig 33420 bp, 27 predicted proteins | sample 612E3MmetaG_FD_120493 | JGI IMG/M metagenome (GOLD analysis project Ga0182021, IMG submission 120493) | Permafrost microbial communities from Stordalen Mire, Sweden - 612E3M metaG (Illumina Assembly) | ecosystem: Environmental > Terrestrial > Soil > Wetlands > Permafrost | place: Sweden... | reverse complement strand
GTGACTCACCGCCTTCAGCATGTCGTAGAGCACCAGCAGGCCCACGGTGACGCCCGTCAGGGCCTCCATCTCGATCCCAGTGCGACCCTCGCAACTCACTTGAACCCGGAGCCAAGCGCGGCGAGTACCAGGCTCCCAGTGGTGGGCCACATCCACCGCCTCGATGGCCAGGGGATGGGCGAGGGGGATCAGGTCTGAAGCCCGCTTGACGCCTCCCACCGCGCCCAGTCGGGCCACGGACCAAGGGTCTCCCTTGGGACCTCCGCCCTGGGCCAGAGCCTTGGCGGCGGGTGCATCCAGTTCCAGGTAGCCTGCAGCCACGGCTACTCGGCGGGTGACGGCCTTGGCGGACACGTCCACCATGGTCGGACGGCCTTCAGGATCCAAGTGGGTCAAGCCGGCCATAATCACTCCGAGATTGGGCTATCCGTCGGGCTTCGCCTGGCGGGTAGCCGGGGGGCTCCGGGGGGGACTTCGCGAGCGACGCGAGCAGGCGGTCCCCCCCGGATCATGTCAATCACTCCAGGCCAGGAGGATGTCGCGCAAGGCTGCGGTATCCGGGGCATAGGCCCTAGGGCCACAGGCGGCCAGGGCCTCCTGGGCGTAGAAACCGTGCCCCACGGCCAGGCTGGGTACCCCGGCGGCCTTGGCCATATCCAGATCGAAGGGGGTGTCTCCCACCATGAGGATGTCCTCGGGTCCCAGTCCAGTCCGGGTCTGCATCAGCTCCAGTGTCTCCGGGTGGGGCTTGCCATGGGTGACGTCATCGGGCGTGATGACGGGATCAAAGAAGGACTCCCAGCTGAACCTGGCCATCTGGCGCATGAGTGGCACCGTACGCTTGGAGGTGGCCACACCCATGCGCTGGCCGCGGGCCCGCAGCTCCTCCAGCAGTTCGGGAATGCCCTCAAAGGGCCGAAGCATGTGCTCATGTTCAACATGGCCGAAGCTGCGGTAGGCCCTCAGGACCGTATCGCCGTCCAGGCCCAGCGGATCGAAGGTATTCCGGATTCCCGCCTCCACCGGCAGCCCGACGTACTTCAGCCATTCCTCCATGACGGAGCGGGGCTGGCCGAGGGCGTTGAGGGCGTGGGCCATGCCCGCCTCGATGAGGGGGCGACTGTCCACCAGGGTGCCGTCGAAGTCCCATGCGATAAGTTTCAAGGAAGCCTCCCTGAGTGCCATGATCGCATCGGTCAGGCGGAGGGCAGATGCAGGGCCTGGAGGAAGGTGGCCTCGGTGGCCTTCCGGAGCTCCTCCACCACCGAGGCGGGCACCGGTGAATCGACGGACAGGACAACCATGGCCTCGCCCTTCTTCGCCCTCCGGCCCAGGCTCATGAAGGCGATGTTGATCTCGTGCTGGCCGAGCACCGTGCCAATCTTCCCGATCATGCCGGGGCGATCCATGTAGCTCAAGAGAAGCATGTGGGGCTCAGGCAGGAAGTCCATGGCGTAATCCCGCAACCCCACGATGCGAGGCGTGCCCTCGAACAGGGTGCCGGACACGACCCTGGTGCCCCAGGCGCCCTCCAGCGTCAGAGTGATCAGGTTGGAGAAGGCTCCGCCCTGGGTGGTCTTGTGCTCCTCCACCACGAGGCCCATGCGCTCCGCCACGAGGCTGGCATTCACCATGTTGACCGGCTGATCCACGGCCCGATCCAGAAGGGCGGCCAGGCCACTCACGGTCAGGGGCGAGCAGTCGTGGGAAGCGATGGCGCCGCTGAAGCCGAAGGTGACTCGGTCCAGGTTGCCCTTCATGAGCTGGAGGCCGAACTCGCTGAGGATAGCCATCAGCTTGAAGTAGGGCCGCATCTGGTCCATGACGGCAGGGTCGAAGCGCGGCAGGTTCACGGCGTTCTCCAGGGGGGCGCGATCCAGATAGGCGAGGATCTCCTTGGACACGTCGATGGCCACATTCACCTGGGCCTCCTGGGTATTGGCGCCGAGGTGGGGCGTCACCACCAGCCGTTCCTGGGCAATCAGGGCCTTCATCAGGTCGGAGGCGGGCGGTTCTTCCGAGAACACGTCCACCGCGGCCAGGCTCACTTTACCGGTCTGGAGGGCGGAGAGCAGCACGGGTTCGTCCAGAATGCCGCCCCGGGCCACGTTCAACAGGATCACCCCATCCTTCATGAGGGCCAGCTGGTCGGCGCCAATCATGCCGCGGGTCTCCTCGTTCAGGGGAGTATGCACGGTGATGATGTCGCAGGACCGGCAGAGTTCCGGGAGATCCACCAGGTGCACGCCGAGATCCTGGGCCCGCTTGGCGCCGACGTAAGGGTCGCAGCCCAGCACCTCGCACTCGAAGGCCTTGAGCCGCAGGGCGACGCGACCCCCCACCTTGCCCAGACCGATGACCCCGGCGGTCTTTCCCTTGAGCTCGACCCCCGTGAATTTGGCGCGCTTCCACTCCCCGGACTTCAGGCTGGCGTTGGCCGCGGGCACATGCCTGCAGGCGGCCAAAAGAAGGGCCAGGGTGTGCTCGGCCGCACTGTTGGTATTGCCCAGTGGGGCGTTCACCACGATAACGCCCCTGGCGCTGGCGTAGTCCACGTCCACGTTGTCGATGCCGACCCCGGCCCGGGCCACGATCTTCAGATTGATGGCAGCGTCCAGCAGGGCCTTGTCCACGGTGGTGCCGCTGCGGGTGATGATGGCGTCGTACTCACCGATGCAGCCCAGCAGGGCCTCCTTGGAGAGCCCCAGGCGGATGTCGAGGTGAATGCGCGGATCCGCCCGGAGAAGGGCTAGACCCTCGCCAGTCACCTCGTCGGTCACGATGATCTTCATGGGGACTCCACCTTCAGGTGCGGGTGCGTTCATGGCGCGAAGGGAATCCATCACCATAACGGTGGAAGCCCCGGGAGACAAGGAGAGATGCCCTAGACATGCCGACCATGGGGCGTCGATTGCAGACCTGCGGTAGAATTAAACACAATTTTGGAGTCAATGGAATGACCGAGGCCAGACGCTGGAATCTTCTGAACACACTCTTCCTCACGGGGACCTTCGCCTTGGCGCTGGTGTTGGTGCCCTGGCGCCTGGCCACCTCTGGGCTGCGCTGGAGCGAGGCACTGGTCTTTCTCACCATGACCTTCGCCATCGGCACGGCCATCAGCGGTGGCTACCACCGGCTCTTCAGCCACCGGGCCTACAAGGCCACTTGGCCCGTGCGGTTCCTGTTCCTCTGCCTCGGCGCCGCAGCCTTCGAAAACTCGGCCCTCAAGTGGTCCAGCGACCACCGGGTGCACCACCAGCATGTGGACACGGAGCAGGACCCCTACAGTATCGGCCGCGGGTTCTGGTCCGCCCACTGGACCTGGGTGATGGAGGACAAGTCCCTGCCCCTTGCGGGCGTGGCTGATCTGGAGAAGGACCCGCTGGTGCGCTGGCAGCATCGGAATCACTTCCTCATCGGGGCCGTGGTGGCCACCATCCCGCTGTGGATCGGGTTCGCCACGGGCAACCTTCTTGGGTACTTCGTGTTTGGTGTGGCCCTCCGCATCGTGGTGACTCATCACACGACCTTCTTCATCAACAGCGCTGCCCACATGTTCGGCAGCCGTCCCTACACCGATGCCAACACGGCCCGGGACAATTGGCTGCTAGCCCCGATCACCTACGGCGAGGGGTACCACAACTTCCACCATCAATGGCAGTGGGACTACCGTAATGGCGCCCTCTGGTACCAGTGGGACACCACCAAGTGGCTGCTGAGTGTACTGGGCTGGATGGGGCTGGTGGGCCAGTTCCGGCGCGTCCCCGGCGCGGCCATGACCCGGGCCCGGCTGCACATGGAGGAGAAGCGGCTGCGCGAGCGCCTGAGCCTGGCTAGCCCTGGAATTGCCACGCCCATTCGGGCTCGCCTCACCGCGGCCCGCATGAAGCTCGACGTTGCCCTGGCATCTCTGCATGACCGGCACGAAGCCTGGGGCCAGAAGAAAATGGAGTGGCGGGCCAAGGGGATAATCAAGGCCGAGGCGTGGCGAGAGGCCAAGGCGGAGTGGAAGATGTCCCTCTCAGCCCACCAGGCTGAGCTGAAGGCCGCCTGGACGGAGTGGAAGGCGGCCCAGCTCGAAGTCCGCACTGCCCTCGTCTATTCCTGATTCACGGTTCCTGGTTGGAGGTGGTTCATGCGTATCCTTCCATGGTTTCTTGCCGTGTCCATCCTGGTGGCGCAGACTCCCGCTGCCCTCCCCGAGGCTCCGCTGTCCCAGGGGGAGCGGGATCAAGTCAACCGGCTGCTGGCCGAGTCCAGCCAGGGTTTCCTCAAGGCCATCGAGGGACTGACTCCGGCCCAGTGGACTTTCAAGTCCGCGCCGGACCGGTGGTCGATCCAGGAATGTGCCGAGCACATCGTGACCGTGGAGCAGGTGGTGGAGAACCAGGTCATTGCGAAGGCTTTGGCGGGCCCGCGGGAACCCCTGCGGCGCGCCGAGGTCAAGTTCACCGATGCCTTCCTGATCGCCGCCCTTCCTGACCGAAGCCACAAGGCCCAGGCTCCGGAGATGGTGGCCCCGAAGGGACGCCTGGCCACCCGGGAGGCCGTGCTGGCGGCCTTCGGAGCGAACCGCAAGGCTCTTGTGGGGCAGTTGGAGGGAAGCCACTTGGATTGGCGCGCCCGGTTTGGAACGCACCCGTTCTTCGGCGCCCTCGATCTGTATCAGTGGGTGCTCCTCGCCTCGGGCCATACAGCGCGCCACACCCTGCAGATCGAGGAAGTGAAGCGGTCGCCCGGTTATCCCGCCACGGATCCCTGACCTGGCGTCATACCAAGGGGTTCGGCCCCGCCGCCAGGGCCCCAGGCGAAGCCTCAGGGGCCGTGGGATACTGACCCCGTTCGACCCGTGGAGGATTCATGGCTCAGTTCGATCTCATCGTCATCGGCTCCGGCCCCGGCGGCTACATCGCCGCCATCCGTGCCGCCCAGCTGGGCCTGAACACGGCCCTCGTGGAGAGGGATCCGCTGCTCGGCGGCACCTGCCTCCACCGCGGCTGCATTCCGGCCAAGACCTGGTTGGAGACCGCCCATCGTTTTGAGCAGATGAAGGTGGCCGATGACTATGGCATCGATGGCGTGGAGACCAAGGCTCTGAAGCCCAACCTGGCCACCATCGTCAAGCGCAAGGGCCGCATCGTCCTGAAGAACGCCAAGGGCATCGAGTTCCTCATGAAGAAGAACAAAGTGACCGTGCTGAAGGGGTTCGGGAAGCTGCTGGGCGGGGGCAAGGTGCAGGTGGAGGGTGAAGTTCACGAGGCCAAGCGCATCATTCTGGCCACGGGATCGGCTCCCAAGCCGATCCCTGGCCTGGAGACCGACGGTCAGCGGGTGCTCAACAGCGACCACATCCTGGAGATGACCGAGCTGCCGGAGCACCTGGTGATCCTTGGCGCAGGGGCCATCGGCGTGGAGTTCGCCTCGGTGTTCAGCCGCCTGGGTTCCAAGGTGACCCTCGTGGAGTTCATGGACACGATCCTCCCCCTGGAGGATCAGGACATCGGCCTTGAGCTGGCCAAGATCTTCCGGAAGTCCTACAAGATCGATGTGCGCACCAAGACCAAGATCACCCGCATCGAGAAGCGGGCGGATGGGGTGGCCTGCTTCCTCGAAGGTGAAGTCCCCGGCGAGGTGGTGGGCAGCCACCTGCTGGTGGCCGTGGGCCGCGCGCCCTTGGTGGAGGGCATCGGGCTCGAGTTGACCAAGGCTCAGGTGGACCGGGGCTGCGTGGTGATCGACCAGTTCATGCAGACCGGCGAGCCCGGCCTCTATGCCATCGGCGACATCGTGCGCACGCCCTGGCTGGCCCATGTCGCCAGCGACGAGGGCATCGTGGCCGCCGAGCACGCGGCCCAGAGCCTTGGCAAGGACGTGCATCCCCATCCGGTTCCTTACAACCGCTTCCCGGCCTGCACCTATTGCGATCCCGAGGTGGGCACCATCGGGCTTAGCGAGGAGGCCGCCAAGGCGAAGGGCTACGACGTGGAGGTGGGCAGCTTCCCCTTCGCGCCCATGGCCAAGGCCAATATCATCGGCGAGCCCCACGGCTTCATCAAGATCGTGGCCGACAAGAAGTACGGCGAGATCCTCGGCATCCACATCCTCGGCCCCAAGGCCACGGAACTGGTGGCCTCCAGCGTGGCCCTGATGGGCGGCGAGTACACGGTCGACGAGTTGATCCGCACCATGTATCCGCACCCAACCTTGAACGAGGTGTTCCCCGAAGCGGCCCGGGCGGTCTATGGGCGAGCGCTGAACATGTAGGGGACCCTGCCCGGCCGGATCAGCACCGCGCGCAGAAATGCGGCGGACCGGGCAGGCGCGACAGGCCCGCCAGGGCCAGCTCCCAGGCCCGCACCGGGCCCCGGAAGGCGGCGATCTCTGGAGTGAGCAGGTGGAGGGCATGGAGCGTCGAAGGGTCCTCGGGCATGGGAAGGATGGGTACGGGCATTCCCGTGGCTGTGCGAAGGGCGGCCCGCAGAACCTCTGCCAGGGGCGTGGCAGACGGTAGCACCAGGGGTGGCACCCGCAACTCGGCCCCATCGGGCAGCGGCACACCAGACCATAGATCCGTTTCGAAGCCGCCATGCTCCTCGTGATCCGGAGCCTCCCGCCACTCGGGTCGACGGAAGATCATCTTGCGGCGGTCCTTCTCCCAGTCCGCCAGGAAGGCTTTCAGTTCACCTTTTTCCAGGGGCCCCATCGGCGCCTTGGCAAGCGGCACGGGGGTCGCCCGGCGAATCCGGCCCGGCAGCCGCCGGGCCAGCATGGGCTTCCCTCCCAGCCAGGGCAGGCCCACATCCAGGGCCGCCACCAGGGCGCCGATGCGGCGGCGGTGCAAGGTCAGGGCTACCGCCAGGTCGCATCCCGGAAGCGGCACCAAGGCCAGGAGGTTTACCTCAAGCCCTTCGGCCTGCACTCGTTCGGCGGCCTCCAGGGGTTCCAGCACCTCCGCCGCACCCCGCCCCAGCACGGCCACCTGAGGCAGGCCATGCCCCTTGATGCGTTCGACCAGCAGCAGGCCCCCTTCCATGCCGCCAGCCGCGCCGCTGAGCAGCGTTCCGCCCAGTTCTGCGGCCAGCTGAAAGGCGGCGGGGTGCATCATTCAAGCCGCTCCGTCACCTTCTTGTCTTCCAAGCGCAGGGTGAAGGAGGCAAGTACCGGGGCGGGCATGCCTGAATGGTAGCAGTGGCCAGGAGGACCGCTCAGTGGCCGATCAGGATCCAGAAGGTGGTCCCATCCTGACCGGTGTCGAAGCCCACTCGTCCATGCAGAACGCCCTCGCCGAAGAGCTTCATGGCATAGGTGCCCAGGCCGCGTCCGACGGTGCCCTTGGTGCTGAAGGACCGCTGGAAGATGCGGCTGCGGATCTCCTCCGGAATCTCCCCAGGATTGTGGACCTGGAAGCGAAGAGACGGACCTTCCCGGTGGGCGGAGAGGGTGATGGTCTCGCCTGTGACGGAGGCCTCCACTGCGTTCACAGCCATGTTCAAAACCACGCGTGAGAGCAACTCGGGGTCGGTGTGGATCACCTCTTCCGGACTGGGGAGGATCTTGACGTTCCGCTCCCGGGCCAAGGCGTGGCGATCCAGCAGATCTCCCACATCCCGGAGAATTTCCATGGGCAGTATGGCGCGTACTCGGGGCTTCAGCTCCCCGTGTTCCGCCTGGGCCATGGCCTGATGGCTCTTGAGTTCCCGGTCCAGCAGGTCCGTCAGATGAGCCAGCTTCTGGGCCACGCTTTTCGAACTGGTGACACCCGAGGCGAGCAGGTTGGCCCAGCCGCGGATGCCCTGCATGAGGTTGGCCACATCGTGGTAGAAGAGGCGTTCCAGGGCGTCGCGGCGCTTCACGGCACTGAGGTCGTGAAGCACCACGGCGATGAACCGGTAGGGGCCGACCTCCAGGGGACTGGCCACGATCTCGAACTCTGCACTTTCAGTGAGATCCCCATGGCGCAAGGTGAGAAGGCATTCGGAGTGGATGGCCTCTCCCGTGCGCTGGGCCTCCAGCACGGCCAGGACGGCCCCGCAGTGGGCACAGGTTAGGCTGGTGCCACATCCACCAGGACCTTCCGGCACATGGACGCAACCGAAGAGTTCACCGGTACGGCGGCCCAGGGGGGACCCATCTTCCGGATCGACCACATCCATGACGCGGTCATTCGTGGCGAGCACCTGCCGGTGGATGTCGAGGATCAGCACCAGGCCATCCAGCGCATGCATCAGGAAATTTGCCACAGGATGCTGGAGGCAGGCTTCGGCTTCCTGCCGCAGCTCATCCGGGGTGGCGTACTCGGCGGGCGCGAAGAATGTGGTATCCCGGGGCTCCCGGTCGGACGATTCCGCAAACGCCATGTGGGCTCCCGTGTAGGTGGGGACCTTGCTGCCTGAACTAACTATCGGCGGTTTTCCGCTCCTGATGAATGAATCCCTGGGTCCTTCCGCTTCCGGTCAGGAAGGCCGGGAAGGAATGTGAGTGCTGCGCTGGTGCCGACCGGAGCGCAGGCCCGATCCCGGGCCTGTCCAAGATGCGGCCCAATCATTTTTGGGGATTGTGGACCTAGCGCAGCGGACCTAGCTCCCGTGGCGCCCTAGTCTGTTGACCCAATCAACTTGCTGCGGCCGCCCCCACCAGCGTCATAGACGAGGGAGCCGCTCGCCGCGAAGTCTCGGAAGACCTGGATGGCCTCTTTGGTCAGTATATGGTCGACGACCTCGATGCCGCGCTTCTCCAGTTCGAGGTCCCACTGGGGATGGATGGGACCTTCATCGAATCCCGTGATGGTTTCGAGCTCCGGTCCACTCCCCGCGATCAGCAGGGATTTGACGCCGGACCAGAGGGTGGCGCCGTAGCACATGACGCAGGGGCGCCAGTTGACCACCAGTTGGTAGGCCGGCCGGTGCGGCTGGCCCAGATCGAAGGTCCCCAGCAGCTGCTGAGCCATGGAAAGCGCCGTGACTTCGGCATGGGCCGAGGAACAGTTGGAGGGGACCACGCGATTCACCCCGATGATGACCCGCTTGCCTGTATCTCGTTCGAACACACCGGCCGCGAAGGGGCCTCCCGTGCCTCTTTCGAAGTTCAGTCTCGAGAAGTGGATGACCTGCCTCATCCGTTCTTCCAGTGAGGGGATGATCCCCGGCAGTTGGCGGTTCTCTTCGATGGCCCAGTCTGGCAGCGAGATTGAAAAGTCCATGGGAGTGCCCTCTTCCTTCGGGAGCATCCGCCCTCCCGGTCTTTGAGAATGATCAGGCTTGAAGCATCACGCATATCAAAAGGCTATTCTTGATTTCCGGAGGACGACATGGACCTGGGGATTCGGGGCAAGGTGGCGATGGTGGCCGCCGGCAGCAAGGGACTGGGACGGGCGGCGGCCCTGGCGCTGGCAACCGAAGGTTGTGCCGTATCCGTCTGCGGACGCGACCCGAAGGCCCTGGACAAAGTGAAGGAAGAACTGGAAACCCTGGGTGCAACCGTGGTGGTGGTAGCGGCAGACGTGTCCCAGGCCGAGGATCTCCGCCACTGGCATCAGGCCACGGAAGCGGCCCTGGGCCCCGTGGACATCCTCATCACGAATACCGGCGGGCCCAAGGCCGCCATCTTTGCGGATCTGTCCGATGGCGATTGGGCCGCCGGGGTGGAATCCACACTGATGAACGTGGTGCGGATGGCGCGTCTCGTGCTGCCTGGCATGCGGTCGAGGAGGTGGGGACGCATCGTCCACATCACGAGTCTGGTGGCAAAACAGCCCTATCCCCTGCTCACCATCAGCTCGACCCTGCGGGCGGGACTGTCGGGCTTGACCCGCATCCTCGCCATGGAGACCGCCCGTGATGGCATCACCGTGAATGCGCTGCTTCCAGGTCACGTGATGACCGATCGCCAGGCCCACTTGGCGGAGGTGAAATCCGCCGTCGATGGCATCACCGTGGCCGAGCATCTCGCCCGGACCGCGGCGTCCATTCCCGCGGGTCGCATCGGGAACCCCGAAGAGATCGGGGCCGTCATCGCCTTCCTGTGCAGCGTCCCCGCTTCCTACCTCACGGGACAGAGCTTGCTGGTGGATGGCGGATTGGTACAAGGCACTTTCTAACGCAGAAACGCCGACCCAAAGGCCGGCGTTTCTGCGCCGGGACCAACCCTAGCGCTGGAACCCGCTCACCGTCTCGAAGTAGTGCGCGAAGGCCGCCATGCCGCCCGACGCCTGCTCCCAGTCGTAGTTCTCGTTGGGGGCGTGGTAGCCGTGGCTGGGGAGGCTCAACCCGAGGAAGAAGACCTCGCAGCCCAGGATGTCCTCCATCGTCTTCACGGCGCCGATGCTGCCGCCTTCGCGGGTGAAGGAGCAGGGCGCGTTGAAGGCGAACCGGTAGGCGTCCTTGATGGCGGCGGCGTAGGGCCCGATGACGTGACCCTTGAAGGGCGCCAGGCCGTGCTCCTCGTGGATTTGGACATCGGGGAACTGCTCGTTCACGAACGTGCGGATGCGGGCCATGGTCTTGGCCTCGTCCATGTCCGGCACCAGGCGGCAGCTCAGCTTGACCTCGGCCCGGGGTGGCACGGCGCTTTTGATGCCTGGGCCCGTGTAGCCGCCGACCACGCCATGCACCTCCATGGTGGGCCGTCCCCACACGCGCTTCATGACCTTCATGGGGTCCTCGGTGCGCATGCCGGTGATCATGTGGTCCTTCTTGAAGGTCTCCACGCTGAAGCCCGCATGGGCCCACTCCTCGATTTCCTGCTTGGAGGGCTTCACCACCTCGTCGTAGAAGCCCGGGATCTTCACCTTGCCGGTCTCGCCGTCCATCATCGCGGCGACCACCTTGATGAGCTCGGCCAGGGGATTGCGCGCCGCGCCGCCCACCACGCCGCTATGCAGGTCGTGATCGGCAGTCTCCAGTGTGAGGCGGAAGCCCTTCAATCCCCGCAGTCCCGCAGGAGTGCTGGGCTTTCCGCGGGTGATCCAGACTGTGTCGCTCACCACGATGGCGTCAGTCCGAAACCGGCCCTTGTGGTGGTTCAGACCGCCTTCGAAGCTGGGTGATCCGATCTCCTCCTCAGTCTCCCAAAGGAAGTGGATGTTCAGGGGCACGCCCGCACGGCGGGCCGCCAGGGCCCCACAGAAGGCCGTCACGGCAGGGCCCTTGTCGTCCGTGCTGCCCCGGCCCCGGTAGGTGTCGCCATCCACCACGAACGTGAAGGGCTCCGCCGTCCACTCGGGTTCGTTGGCGGGCTGCACGTCCATGTGGTTGTAGACGGTGATGGTGGGCAGGCTGGGATCCTCGCCGAACCAGCCGTGGATGAGGGGGTTGCCGCTGGTCTCCAGGATCTCGGCCCGGCCGCCGTGGCGCTCGAAGAGCGACCGCGCCGCCTCGGCCACGCGGCGCACATCGCCCTGGTGGGTCGGGTCAGCGCTGATGGAGGGAATCTCCACCAGGGTCTTCAACTCCGCCTCGAAGACCCCGCGGCAACCGCTGGCGAATTGGTCCAGGGCCTCGCGGGTGAGAAGGGAAGGATTCATGGTTGCTCCGGGAAGGGAGACCATGATGCCACAGAGCGAAGTGTTGTCTATAAATGGAGCTACGGGGCGCCGATGGGATCAGGCGGGGGAGGCCCCCGCCACCTTCAGTCCCGTCCACTCGGGCTGTCCAAGGGCCAGGTTGAGATTCTGCACGGCCTGGGCGGCCATGCCCTTGCCGAGGTTGTCGAGGGCGACCATCACGGCGGCATGGCCATGCCGGGCGGCCATGCCGAGGTCGGCGAAGGCGCTGCCGGTGGTTGCCGCCACCCGGGGCGATCCATCCACCACACGCACAAAGAAGCGATCCTTGTAGAAAGCCTCGTAGTGGGCCCGCAGGGCCCCTACCTCAATTCCCGCAGGAAGCGGGAATTGAGCCACAGCGAAAATGCCCCGTACCATCGGCGCACTTTGAGGGACGAAGCTCAGGGGCGCTTCCCAGCCCTCCGCGGCCAGCGTGCGCAGCACCTCGGCCTCATGCTGGTGACTCAGCATCTTGTAGGCACGGAAGTCATGGGCGCGGGAGGGGTGGTGGGTGGTGTCCGAGGGAGCCGCGCCGGACCCTGATGAACCTGTGGCGGCGGTGACCGCCACGAAGGCCGGCTTCCATGCGGCGAGGGGCAGCAGGGCTAGTTGCAGGGCCGTGGCGAAGCAGCCCGGGTTGGCGATGCGCTTGGCGCCCCGCATGCGCTCGGGCTTCCAGTCCACCAGACCGTATACCCAGGTGGGATCCAGGCGGAAGTCCGCGGAGAGGTCAATGACGATGAGGCGCTCCATCAGGCCGTGGGTTTTGCCCGCGGCCTCGAGGTCGGGCCACAGCTTGGCCAGCTCGCCGTGGGGCAGGGCGGAGAAGAGCACGGGGGCCTGGCTCTGGGCCAGGGCCGCCCAGTCCGGTGCGGCCTCGAAGGTGCCTTCCACCAATCCGCGCAGGTTCGGGTGCTGGGCGTAAAAGGGCTTGCCGGCATGACTACGCGCCGTGCCCCGCAGGGTCTTCACCGCCGGGTGGGCGGACAGCCAGCGCAGCAGCTCGCCCCCGCCGTAGCCGGAGGCACCGAGAATCAGGACATCCACCATGGTCATACCTTAGCTGCGATCTTGGGTTCGATGAGGCCGAGCACGAACTTGCCGAGGGCATCGGCGTCGGCGCGGGCATTGCGGGCGGGCAGGCCGAGGGTGGCGACAAACCGCTCGCCCACCCGGTTATCCGTGGCGGGGCCCGCGATCAGGTCAGCCTGGATGCCGAAGGTGGCCTTGAGGTGGTGGACGCCGCCGGCCGCCCCCACGGGATCGTTGGCGCAAAGGATGAAGGCGCCACTAAGGGCCTTCAGCTCGGCATCCTCAAGGATGGCCTGCACGCCGTATTCGCCCATGATGCCATCGCCGGTTTCGGCCACGATGACGTCCACGCCATGGGCCGCCAGCTCCGAAAAGATGATGCGGGAAACACCTGCGGCGCTGCCCGCATCCGTGCACACGCTGCCCGCATCCGTGAAATCCAGAGCCACCTCGGCGCCGTAGTCCCGCATGGCGAGCGCATCGCGCATCAGGGATACGCCCGTGAGCTTGCAGGCGCCCACGCGGTAGCCCGCGCGGCTGAGCTGGCGGATGGTGGCGCAGGCAGCGGCGGTCTTGCCCGAGTTCATGCAGGTGCCCGCCACGTAGACCACGGGGCAATGGGGGGACAGTCCTGTGCCCTTGAGGGCGCCCATGCGGATGTGGGCGGGCTGGCCCGCCCGGGACTGGAATTCAGGAAAGACCAGCACCTGGCCCAGCACTTCCATCTCGAAGGGTTTGCCTACATCCGGGTTGTGGGAGAGGCACTGGCCGATGACGCCACCCATGTTCAGCAGGTTCACCGAGTCGCCAACCTTCAGGGAGGTGGGCAGGACGCCCTCGTAGCCCTGGAGGGCATTGCGGTGGCCCAGGGCCCCCACGAGGATGTCCCCGTCATGCAGGGTGCTCATGCGGCCGTGGGGATCCTCCAGCTGGTTGTAGGTGGTCTTCTCGCCCCTGATCTGGCAGGCGATGACCGAGCCCTCCTCCAGTAGGATGTCGCTCGACAGGGTGAGGGTCCGGCCCAGCCGCAGGTTGCGGGTGACCGAGGCGAGCTTATCGACGTGGATGCGCATGAGGTGCCTCGGGGTGAATCAGTTGCCTTTTGCTTTGAGGGTCAGGGTCTGCTGGACGCCGAAGATCTTGGCGAAACCTGCGGCCTCGGCGCCGGTCCAGAGGCGGTTGGCTTCGCCGTAGGTGGCGATGCGGGGATCCATCAGGGAGTATGGCGACTGCACGCCTTCCACCACGAAGGCGCGGGGATGGAGGGTGATACGCACCTCACCGCGGACGCGGTCCTGACTGGATTCGAGGAAGGCCTCCAGGTCCCGGGCCAAGGGATCAAAGAAGTGGCCCTCATGAAGCAGGGAGCCGTAGAGGTTGCCCAGAGTTTCTTTCCAGAAGAGCTGCTTGCCGCTGAGGACCAGTTTCTCCAGCTCCCGGTGCGCCCCGATGAGCAGGTGCGCGGCCGGAGCCTCGAAGCCCACGCGGCCCTTGATACCGAGGATGGTGTCGCCCAGGTGCACGCCGCGCCCTATGCCATAGGCGTGGCCGAGGGTGTTGAGCCGGGCGATGAGCGCGATGGGGTCGCTGGCGGTTCTGTCGAGCGCTACCGGCACGCCCTGGTCGAAGCTGATCACGAGGGTCTTGGGCGGCAGGGCGCCGATGACGCCGCCCGGGAAGGCGGCCTCCGGCAGGGTAGTCCAGGAATCCAGAGTTTCCCGGCCCCCGATGCTGGTGCCCCACATGCCTTCGTTGATGGAGTAGTCCCTGGTCTTTTCCGGGAACACCACGCCGCGCTCGGCGCAATAGGCCATCTCCTCGCCCCGGGACAGGCCCAGGTCGCGGATGGGCGTGAGGATCTCCAGATCCGGCGCCAGGGCGCGGAAGGCCACATCGAAGCGCACCTGGTCGTTGCCCGCCCCGGTGGAGCCGTGCGCGATGGCCGTGGCGCCCATTTCCTTGGCGAGCTCAGCCACGGCCCGGGCCTGGCAGACCCGCTCGGCAGAAACGGACAAGGGGTACATCTGGCCGCGGAGCACGTTCCCGTAGACCAGGTAACGCAGGTAGCCGTCAAAGAGCCCGGCGCGGGCATCCACGGTGGTATGGCTCAGGGCGCCCAGCTTCGGCGAGGCGGCCTCGATGCGGGCCAGCTCCCCGGCCGAAAAGCCGCCGGTGTTGACCGTTACCGTGGCCACGTCGTAGCCCTGCTCCTTCAGGTAGAGCACGCAGAAGGACGTATCGAGGCCGCCGGAGAAGGCGAGGACGGCGAGCTTGCTCATAGGAGACCTTTCATCAATGCAGAAAAACTTTGGTGGGAATATCCAGTGTTCAGTTCGCCCACAAGGCCTCCTCCGCCTGGGCGTGAATTACGCCCTTGGCTTCAATCCATGTACGAGCAGCAGCGAGGTCGGCGGACAATGCCTCGAGGCCCAGGTTGCCGGCGCCGCCCAGATGGGTGGCCGTGAGGGCCGCGCGATCCGGGGCGAAGGTGCCCTCCTGGATCTGCTGCGCGACCTTGCGGTAGGCCTCGCGGAAGGGCATCCCGCCCTGCACGTAGACGTAGGCCTGGTGGGCGGCGTAGAGCTCGTCCGTGCTGGCGGCGGTGGTGGCCCCGGCCTCCACTTCCAGGGCGGGGACCAGGCGCGCCAGCACGCCGAACAGCTCCTCCGCCTGCCGCAGGCCCAGGATCACGGGTCGCTTGAGCAGTTGCAGATCCCGGTGGTAGCTGGAGGGCAATCCTGAGGCGATCTGGTCCACCAGGCTGGCCGTGCCCCGCAGTTCGCGGCAGCGGCCCCGGGCCAGTTCCACCACATCGGGGTTCTTCTTCTGGGGCATGATGCTCGAGCCCGTCGTGAAGGCGTCCGGCAGCTTGAGGAAACCGAATTCCTCGGTGCTGTAGAGGGAGACGTCCCATAGGAACTTCTCCAGCACCCCACCCGTGGAGGCGGTCCACTGCAGCATGGCCACCTCATGGCGGCCGCGGCTGTTCTGCACGTCGATGGGGCTGCGCTGGACCTTGGAGAAGCCCAGCAGCTTTGCCGTGAGTTCCCGGTCGATGGGCAGGGGCACGCCGAAGCCCGCAGCCGACCCGAGGGGGCAGCGGTCCAGCCGCTGGTAGACGGACTGCAGGGCCTCCAGTTCCTCCAGGAGGCCTTCGGCGAAGGCGGCCGCCCACATGCCGAAGGTGCTGGGCATGGCGCGGCGCAGATGGGTGTAGCCGGGCAGGGGGATGGACTGATGTGCCCGGGCGAAGGCGACAAAGGCTGCCGCCAGGTCGGATACCCGCAGCCCCAGACGAAGCAGGGCGTCGCGGAGGTAGAGGCGGAACGCGAGGATCACCTGGTCATTCCGCGAACGGCCGAGATGGATGCGCTGGCCCACGGCGCCCAGGCTGCGGGTGAGATCGGCCTCGATGGCGGTATGGCAGTCCTCCAGGTGGGGCGGGATGGGGAAGGCGTTCTGCCGGGCCAGATTCGCGATGCGCTCCAGTTCCCGGACCAGGGCAGCGGCATCGTCGGCGGCCAGCAACCCCGTGGCCGCGAGCATCTTGGCGTGAGCGGCGCTGCCCAGGGCGTCGAAGGGAAGCAGGACCAAGTCCGTGTCCGGGTCCTCGCCCACGGTGAACCGGTGGATGGCCACATCCAGGGGCAGATCCTTGGCCCAGAGCATCGGGGAATCCTCAGCCGGTGCAGACGCCGTCCGGGATCTAGGGTCAGCCTTCATGGGGCACCTGCAGCTTGAAGAAGGCGGGGACGAGCCGGGCGTAGAAGGCCGCGCCCGCTTCGAGTTCGGGGAGGGTCAGATACTCGTTGGGGCTGTGGCTGCGAAAGGTATCGCCGGGGCCAACCTTCACTGTCGGGATATCGCCGAGCAGGGCCCAGTCCGAGGTGGTCGCGGAACCCACCGGGCCCGCCTTGCCCGCGGCCTGGAGGGCGGCGCGGACGATGGGATGGGCGGGGTCCGTGCTCTTGGGCAGGTAGCGCTTGGAGTGGATGACCACCTCGCTTTCAAGCTGCCGCTGGAAGGCGGCGGCCAGGGCATCATGATCCTGCTCAGGGCCGGTTCGGAGGTCGATGAAGAACTCGCAGGCATCCGGCACCTGGTTGTGCCGCAGGCCGCCTTGGATCAGGGTGGCCTGGGCCTTCTGGGAACCCAGCAGCGGATGGATGGGGAACTCCATGGCGGCGACGCGGTTGATATCCCGGGCGGCCTTGTGGATGGCATTCTCCGCCCCCAGCATCTGGGCGTTGGCCACGTGCCCGCTGTGGCCCCGGGCCGTGCACTTGAGCACCAGCAGGCCCCGCTGGGCCGCGCATATGCGCAGGCCCGTGGGTTCGCCCACTGCGGCACCATCGAGGGGGCCCAGCTGATCGAGGATGGTGGTGATGCCCTTGCCCCCGGTCTCCTCCTCAGCGGTGAGGGCGACGACCACCTCGCCATTCAGCTCCTCCTTGGACAACTCGAAGGCCGCGAGCAGGATGGCCGCCACGCATCCCTTGGCGTCGTTGGCGCCGAGACCCTGGAGCCGAGCGTCGTGCCAGACCGGAGTGAAGGGATTCCCCTCCCAGCCCGCGCAGGGGGGCACAGTATCGAGGTGGGAATTGAGCAGCAGCCGGGGCCCACCCTTTTTGCCGAAGGTGAACCAAAGGTTGGAGCCTAGGCGCTGGACCTCGAAGCCTTTCGCGGCCACGAGATCCTGCACCAGGTCCGCCAGGGGGCCTTCCTCGCCGGAGATGCTGGGCGTGCCGACCAGGAGGGTGATGAGCTCGGCGGGGCTCATCCGGCGACCGCCGCCGGGACGGCGCTGACGATCATCGTGCCGCTGCCTTCGTTGGTGAAGACTTCCGCCAGCAGGGCGTCCGGCGCCAGGCCGCTCACCAGGTGGACACTCTGGACACCCCCCTCGATGGCGGCCTTCACTGCGGTGATCTTGGGCCGCATGCCGCCACTGATGATGCCCTTGGCCTCGAAGCCGGCGAGCTCCTCCAGGGTGGCGTGGGGGATCAGGGAGGAAGTCTTGGTGACATCCTTGAGCAGGCCCGGCACCGACAGCAGGATGAACAGCTTCTCCGCCCCGATGGCCGAGGCCAGGCTGGCGGCGATGGTGTCGGCGTTGGTGTTGTAGATGGTGCCGTCCTCGCCGCCTGAGAGGGGCGCGACCACGGGCATGAAGCCGCCCTCGAGCAGGTGGTTGAGTACGTGCGGATCCACGGCGTCAATGTCGCCCACCAGGCCGAAGTCCACCAACCGAGGTTCCGTGGCGCCGTCCGGCACCACAGACACCGGGGGGCGCCTGTGGGCCTTCACCAGACCGGCATCCAGGCCCGTGAGGCCCACGGCGGGGACGCCCGCCGCCTGGAGTTCGGCGAGGAGATCCATGTGCACCTGGCCCGCGAAGACCATCTTGGCGGCGTCCAGGACTTCGGGGCTGGTCACCCGCCGGCCCGCGACCTTCTGAACGGGGATGTTCATGGCTTTGCAGACGGCATCCAGCTCAGAACCCCCGCCATGCACCAGCACCACGCGGATGGAGAAGGACCACAGAAGGGCCAACTGCTCGCAAAGCGCCTTGCGGGTCTTGGGCTCCGTCAGCACCTCACCGCCCACCTTCACCACGAAGGTCTTGCCCCGGAACAGGCGGACGTACTGGGACGCTTCCTTGAGGGCGGCGTAGGGATTGGGGGAAAGCGGCATCATGGACTCCAGGCTTCGGACTACGAAAGCAGGCGGTGGATCGTGGCCCGCTGCACGTGGAAGCGGTTCTCGGCTTCGTCGACCACGCGGCTCCAGGGCCCGTCGAGGACGCTGTCGTGGACTTCGAGGTTGCGGCGCACCGGCAGGCAGTGGATGAAGATGGCCTCCTTGGCGGCCTTCTGCATGTGGGCGGCGGTGGGCATCCAGGTGCTGAGATCGGCCATAGGCGCGGCCTCCTGGCCGGATGAGGTCGAAGGGCCCCAGGCCTTGGCATAGACCGCGGCGCTGCCCTCCAGGGCCGCATCCTGGTCGCTCGTATAGACGATCTTCCCGCCGGTGGCTGCAGCATAGGCCTCGGCCTCGGCTCGGACTTCGGGGGCCAGTTCGTAGCCCTTGGGATGGGCCACCCGGATCTCCGCCCCGCAGGCGGCGGCGGTGAGCAGGAAGGAGTTGGGCACGGCCTTGGGCAGGGGCTTGATGTGGGGCGCCCAGGTGAGGGTGACCGGCACCTTCGTGCTGCCGTGGGCCTCCTGGATGGTGAGCAGGTCCGCGAGCCCCTGGTGGGGGTGCTCCCGGGCGCTCTCCATGCTCAGCACCGGCACCGTGGAGAAGCGCCGGAAGGCGTTGATGACGGGGTCGAGCTCGTCCGTCGCGTCGCCCTCGCCGCCGCTGAAGGTGCGCACGGCCAGCAGGTCCACGAAGCGACCCAGCACAGGCACGCCTTCGCGCACATGCTCCTGCCGGTCGGCATTCATGATGGCGCCGTCGCGGTCCTCCATCTTCCAGCTGCCTGCCCCCACTTCCAGCACGATGGCGTGGCCGCCGTGGCGCAGCATGGCCGCCTCGAAGCTGGCCCGGGTCCGCAGGCTGGGATTGAAGAAGACCATGCCGAGAATGCGGTCCATGAAGATGGCACCGGGCTTCTTGAACTTCCACTTGGCTGCCTGGGCGAGGACCTCCTTGACCCCCGCAGGGCCCAGATCCGAGATGCGGGTGAAGTGCTTCATGGCTGCTCCGGCACGAAGGAATGGATGGCGGTGATGAGCGCGAGGAGGGCCCCGTCGCTGACGTTGAGGGGGGGCATGAGGCGTAACACAGTTGGATCGCCCGAGCCACCCACGAGAATGTTCCGGGCCAGCAGGTGCTTCTTGAGGGCGGCCGCGTGGGCACTGCGGAGGCCCAGCAGCAACCCTTCGCCGAGAACCTCATTGACGATGGAGTCTTTCAACTCCTTCCGAAGTCGCGCAGCGGCTTTGGAAGCCCGCCCCATCAAGCCTTCCGCCTCGATCACCTCCACCGTGGCCAGCAGGGCGGCGCAGGCCAGGGGCCCTCCGCCGAAGGTGCTGCCCAGGTCGCCACCCTTGAGCTTCGAGGCTACCGCCGCTGTCATGAGCAGGGCCCCCATGGGCACGCCCGAGGCCAGGCCCTTGGCGGAGGTGATGAGGTCGGGCTGCACACCGTAGAACTGGGCGGCGAAGGGCGTGCCCATGCGCCCCATGCCCGTCTGGATTTCGTCGAAGATCAGCAGTGTCCCCGCAGCGTCGCACTTGGCGCGCAGGGCCTGGAACCACTCCCGGGAGGCGGTCTTGATGCCGGCCATGCTCTGGATGGGTTCGACGATGATCCCAGCGATGTCCGAGAAGTCTGCTGCGTCGAGTGCCGCGAGATCGCCGAAGGGCATGCGCAGGCAAGGCACGAGTTGGTCGGCGAAGGGCTCCGTGATCTTGGGGTCGTCCGTCACGGACAGGGCCAGCAGGGTGCGACCGTGCCAGCCCCCCTCGAAGGCCGCCAGCCGCTTCCGACCCGTGAGCAGCAGGACCATCTTCAGGGCGTTCTCGTTGGCTTCGGCCCCGCTGTTGCAGAAGAAGACCGAGTCCATGCCGGCGAAGGCCGTGATCTGCGTGGCGGCGCGATCCCGCACGGGCAGGGTGGCGGCGGCGGAATAGAAGAGCAGCGTGGCGGCCTGGGCTGCGATGGCCTTCACGACGGCGGGGTGGCTGTGGCCCGTGGCGCAGACGCAATGGCCGCCGTAGAAGTCCCACCAGGCCTGGCCATGGTCGTCGAAGACCCGGTCCCCCTCGCCCCGGACGAGCGGAAAGGGATAGGGCGCGTAGGTGGGAAGCAGGGCGGGGATTGAACTGGCAGTCGACATGCGGGGATCCTGAGAACGGGCGCAGGGAAGATGCATGGCCCAGCGGCAGATTGCATATTATGCGCGTAATCAACCGAGCTTCAAGAAAAAATTAAGGTAAATTCGGCGCTTTGCGAAGATGAATCTTGTTGATTCATGCAATTTCATGCATCATCCATGCATGGACCTGGATACCCTCATTCTCGAGCTGTTGGACGGCTCTCCCATCACCGACCAGGGCGACCTGCTGGCGCGGCTCGCGGCCAAGGGGCACGAGCTGACCCAGTCCACCCTGTCCCGGCGACTGAAGCGGCTGGGGGTACATAAGGCCCATGGCATCTATCGACGCGCCGAGGCAGGCACCCAGATCCTGCCGGGGGTCAGCATCACCGAGGCCCCGCCCAACCTCCTGGTGCTGCGCACGGCCCCGGGCTTCGCCCAGGCCCTGGGCCTCAGCATCGATGCGGATCCGGTGCCCGGGCAGATGGGGACGCTGGCCGGCGACGACACGGTCTTCGTGGCCGTGCTGCCCGAGCGGCGGGCGGACGTGAAGGCCCACTTGCTCCGAGTGCTGGCGGCGCGCTGAGGGCGTCCTGTCCTACACTCGAGGGATCCTTTGGAGCCTTTCATGGATCGTTTTGGAAGTTCGAAGCTGCGCATCGGCTGGGTGCTGGTGTGCCTGTTTGTCACCGGTCTGGTGGTCATGGCCGTCAAGGGGCAGCAGGGGGAGGGAGGGTCCCAGATCCTGCTCTTCGGCACGGCGGTTCCGCTGGGCGCCGATTCCCTGCGGTCCTACGCGCTGGGCAACCTGCAGGGGACCATGTACTGGGCCGTGTCCCTGGTGATGTTGTTGGGCGCCTTCGGTCCCGTGAGCCAATGGACCGCTGCCGCCGCCCGTGGCGAGCGGATCAAGGGGTTCTTCGTGGGCACGGGCCTGGGTTTCGCGCATGGGTTGTTCCTGTCCCAGGTGGCGCTGGTCCCGGTGTGGGCCCTGAGCTGGCGGCTGATCGGCGAAGCCTGGCCGCCCGAGCTGTTGCGCGCGGACCTGCTCGGGTTGCTGCTGGGCCTCCAGATGCTGCTGTGGGCCGTGTTGCTCTCGCGGCTGTTGAAGTCCAGCGCAGGGCTGGCGCTGCTGTTGACCCTGCTCCTCCGGGAACTGGGGCCGCGCCTCAGCTTTTTCCTGGATTTCGGCCAGGATCTGGGCTGGAGCGCGGCCCAGGTGAAGGTTCTAGAGGTGTTCGTCCGCCTGCTGCCCATGGCCCAGCTGCCCTCGGATCCATTCTCACCGCTGGCCCTTCCCCTCTCCATCGGCGGACCGCTGGTATTGGGCGCCCTGGCCATGCTGCTTCCGGCGGGGAGTCGAAAGTAGCCCGATGCGGTTGCGGCTGAGCCCGTTCCTGGCGGTGATCCTGCCGCTGTGCCTGTGGGCGCAGAGCGCCCAGGATCCAGCGGAGCTTCGCCAAAAGTTGGCGGCGATCCAGGGCCGCCTGGGCCAGGTGGATCAGCAACTGGCTTCGCTGAAGAAGCGACGCAAGGGCGTACTGGTAGAGATCCAGGGCATCTCGCTGCAGCGGGATCGTGCCAGGGCCCAGGTGGAGGGAGCCCGGCTGCTCCGCGATCAGGCCCAAAGCGAGGTAAAGGTTATCAGTCGGGAGCAGGCACGCATCCAGGGGGAGGTGCTGCGCCTTCAGGGAGACTTGCGCAAACAAGTGCGCTGGATGCAGGCCCTGGGCCCCTGGGGTGATCTCGGGTTCTACGTCACGTTCAAGGATCTGGAGGCTTGGCTGGTGCGCGGGCGCATGCTCGCCTGGGCGCGGCTGCAAGAGAGGAAGAAGCTGGATCAGATCCATCGGCTCCAAGGTGATCTGGCGGCGAAAGAGAAAACCCTGAGGGAGGTCCTTGGGCGACTGGCCTCCGAGGAACGGGAGGCCGCTCAGCTCCAGGCTGCCCTCCGGCTCCAGGAGGACAAGCTCAACAGCTTCCTCGATGGACTGCAGCAGGATGAGAACGCCCAGAAACAGGCCCAGGCCGAACTGGCCGAGGAGGCCGTGCAGCTGGAGCGCCTGCTGGCCGGGCTGCTTGGCAAGCCCAAGGGGGAGGCCTATGAAGCGGCGGTGGCCTTCGCCACCCTCCGCGGCGAGCTTCCCCAGCCCGTGGAGGGCGCCCTGGCTCAGGGCTTTGGCGAGCACTTGCATCCGCGTTTCCACACCAAGACCACGCAGAGTGGCTTGCTCGTCGCAGCCACAGCAAGCGCCCCGGTCGCGGCGGTGGCCGATGGCAAGGTGGTCTTTGCCGACTACTACCAGAGCTATGGGCCCATGGTGATCCTGGATCATGGGGGTGGCTGGTTCACGCTCTACACGCACCTGATGGGCCTCGACCTCACCAAGGGCCAGGTGCTGAAGGCCGGGGAGGCCGTGGGGGCCGTGGGTGACACCGTGGACGGTCCCCGCCTGGGTTTCGAGATCCGGCACCAAGCCCAGCCCCAGGATCCGCAGAAGTGGCTTAAGCGGAAGTACCGGTAGATTCTAGGCAAAGTAAGCTGGTCGCGGAAAGCGCCGAAATTCGCGGAATGCACAGAAAAAGCAGGAATGCTGTTGCCCTATTCCGCGCCTTTCGTGTTGGATTCTGTGTCTTCCGCGACCAGCTCTCGGAGCTTTAGCGGACCACGCTGCTGGCGTTGAAGAGCGGCACGTAGATGGCGAGCAGGAGGCCGAGGACGATGACGCCCATGAAGAGGATGAGCACCGGGCCGATGAGGCTGGTGACGGCGGTGGTGGCCTTCTCCACTTCCTGATCGAAGAAATCGGCCACGTGATCGAGCATCTCGGGCAGGGCGCTGCTCTGCTCGCCCACGCGGACCATCTCCACGGCCAGGGGATCCAGGACCTTCGCCTGCTCCAGCGCGAGGTTCAAGCTGCTGCCCGCCCGCACCTTCTCGGTGATGGTGAGCAGACCCGCCTTCATCCGCTCGCTGGGGCTGGTGCGCTGCACCACTTCCAGGGCCTGCACCACGGGCAGGCCGCCCGAGAGCAGCACGCCAAGGGTTCGGCAAAAGACGCTGGAATGGTACATGCGGTAGAGGGTGCCGACCTTGGGGACCATCAGCAGCAATCGCTCGGCCATCTTCCGTCCCGCTTCGGAGGTCGCCATCCAGCGGATGAGGAAGACCAGCCCGATGGCGCCGATCCCCTGGAGCCAAAGGGTGGAACTGATGACCTTCCCGGCGCCCAGGAGCATGCGGGTGAGGAAGGGCATCTCGATGTCGCCGCCCGCATAGAACTCCGCGAAGCGGGGCAGCACCACATTGAAGATCACCCCCAGGGCCAGGATCAGCACCAGCACCAGGAAGGCTGGGTAGAACAGGGCCTCGATGATGCGGCGGCGGCTGGTCTGAGCGAATTTCTGGAAGGACAGCCACCGGGCCAGGACCTCGGGCAGGGTGCCACTGCGCTCGCCGGCGACCACGTTGCTGCGGTAGATGGCGGGGAAGGATCCCGCCTGCTCCATGGCCTCAGAAAAGGACATGCCTTCGCGCACCAGCTCCACCACCTGGGTGAGGCTTCGGCGCAGCTGAGGGTCCTTGCCATGGCCGACCAGCAGTTCCAGGGACTGCAGCAGGGGGATGCCCGCTTTCAGGAGGGCCAGCAGCTCCTGATTGAACAGCACCAGGGATTCGGTTTTCAGTTGCGCCCGGGTTCGGAAGGCCGTATCGGTACGCGTGACTTCAAGGGGGAATCCCCCTTCGGCGAGGACTCGGGCGCGGAGGGCTTCCGCATTATCCGCCTCGAACTCGCGCACCAGCACTTCGCCGTTGGAATGGGTGAGTCGAACCGAGAATCGCATAGGCCTTCGAGGATACCGGAGAACCCAGGGCTGGGTGGCTGCGGTAGCCTCTAGGTGGAGGCTTCGTGCCGCGATTCCCCCTCTTCCTGATGCCGGCCCTCACGGTGGTTCTGGCGGCCCAGGTTCTACCGGCCCCGTTGCGGGTGGATGAGGCTCTGCCCGTGGATTTGGACCTGCGCGGGGTCGATCCGGCGGCATTGGTTCCCCGGGACAACCGGGACGCGACCCTGGTCGAAGCCGCTCGGCAGCAGTGGGCTCCCCTCGTGGCGCTCCTTAGGGACGCTCCCTCGATCCGCATTCGTCTGCCCCTCGGCGAGGCCCAGATCCCACTCCTCCTCGCGGCTGCCCAGGCACTGCGGGCCCAATCCCCGGGCCAGCGCCTCTACATGGCGTTTGATGCCAAGGCGGCCCCCATCCTGGACGAGGCGGCGTGGGGGGCGGTGGATGGCGGGGCCCTGGTCCCCTCCGACCTGAACCTCGATGCCACGGCCTGGAGGAACCAGCTAGCCCGGGCGCAGGAGACCTTCCCCGGGCGGCCCTGGACCCTGTGGCTGCCGACGGATCCGGGCGCCCAGGCCTCCACACTGCTAGGTGATGGAGGCCGACTGGTGGTGCCTGCGGGGGGTCCATCGGCCCGACTCGCCGGCCTGGTTCCCCAGGGGTTCGTGGAGGTCGAAGGCGGAGTGGGCGATCTCACCTTGCGCAACCGGGCAGGTGCCTCCCGGCGGTGGATCTTTGCCGAGGGAGTCTGGACCGGGGTCCCGCTGCCCAAGGACCGGACTGAGGTCGCCATCACCGCTGCAGATTCCTATGACGTGGGGGCTCTCTTGGCCAAGGTGCGCGCGGCCCAACTCCGGGGGCGGGCCGCCGTCCGAACCCTCCAGGCCAAGGCGGACCTGGACCTTCATATTCAAGGGGACCGGGGCCCCGGGGGCGACCTCGGCTTCACCTTCAGCTACTTCGAGCAGGCCGGGGACTGGCCCGAACTGCTGCAGAAGGAGGTGCGGTTCAACGGTGTGAAGGCCAATCTCACGGGGGAAGTGCAGCTGCCCCTCATCGAAAGCCGGCAGTCCGTTTCCCTGCCCGTGGCCCTCAGTTTGGCCGAGAGGTACCGCTACCGGGATGGCGGCCCCGCGGGAGCCGGACAGCGGCTACTTCGCTTCGAGCCCGTGAGCCCCGACCCCCTGGCCTATACCGGCGAACTCGAAGTGGAGGAAACCACCGGGCGGGTCCTCATCGAGCGGCGCGAACGGACGGACCTGCCCGGCATCGTCAAGAGTGAGCGGGAGATCCTCACCTACGGCGAGGTGGCGACCGGCGTATGGCGGCCTGTGGCGGTCAAGACCTTCGAGCGGTGGGTGAGCACGGGTGGGGTCGTACAGGTGCAGCGGCGCTTCACCTACCGGGACTTCAGCCTCAACAGCGACCATTTCCTGGCGGATCGGACGGCGGCCCGGGCCTCCTCGGCCACCATGCTCAAGGTGACCCCGGAAGGCGCCCGCTACTTCACGCGCCAGGGGGACGGTTCCCGGAAGATCGAGGAGCAGGCCAAGAGCAGTGGCCGGGCGCTGGCCGGCGTGGTGCTGGTGGACCCTGGGTTGTCGCCGCCGATGGCCGCCCTTCCTGGCCTCCTCTACTACTACTACAACGCTTTCGGCAAGGGTGTCCAGGTGAACGCGCTCACGGCCGGCGTGTTCAACACCGCCAGCGTGGCCATTCCCCGGGGATTGGGGAGCCTGGATGTTGGCGCCAATGCCACGGCCCTCCTGCTGAAGACCACGGAGCGGCCGGTGCTGAACGGGAAGCTTTCGGATGCGGACGGGGTGGGCCGGCGCTCTGGCAAGGTGGGCCTGGCACTGGGTCAGGATCTGGGCCTCGGCTTTCGTCTGGAGGGCCGGACCGACTTCGAGTACGACGCCTACAGCGAAGGCGAGACCAAGTACCGCACACCCGGCTACCTACTGCCGCCTTCGGGCCTCACGGGCACCGGCACCCTTCAGGGTTCCTGGCTTTTCCGGGGCTTCCAGGTGCGGGGATTCTATGGATGGGGGAAGCGCCCGGAAGGCACCTACGGCATGGTCGCGGACCTCCAGTCCGTGCCCGAGGGGGGGGATTTCCGGCGCTGGGGAGGGAGCCTCGGCCTTGATCGGGAGGTGCAGCCGGGCCTCTGGTTCCATGGCGAGGCCGGCTGGGCGGGGGGCCATGCCTTCGACCGGTTCAATGCCCTGGATGTCGGCGGCCTGGGCTCGGCAGTCCACATCGCCGGCATCCGCTCCAATGCGGTCGCGGCGGATCAGGTGGCCTACGCGAAGACCAGCCTCGCCATCCCCACGGGGCCGAGTCTCCGCCTCACCATCAGCCTCGAGCATGCGGAGGCCCGCAGTCTGGACGACGGGAGGACCTACGGCCTGAGCGGCGTGGGCTTCACCGGAGATCTGCCAGGCTTCTGGTGGTTCACGACCGTGCGGGTGGACTTGGGCGTGGGGGTGCAGAGCGGCATCGCGGGTCTTACCTGCGTGAGCGGCTACGTGGCGCTGCTCAGGGTGTTCTGATGGTCTCCGCCGGATGCAGTATCCTGTCGGAGAGTCTTCCCCAAACCCGCGCGATTCATGTTGGTCATTGAGCTGTGCCACTGGCTCAGGGGGTTGCTCCTGATCCAGGGGGTTGGTTGCAGATGCTCGATGTGGCACTGGTTCTCATAGCTGCCTGTTGCTGGATCGGTGCCTCCTTCCTGTCCTTGTTCCGTCGGCTTGAGGAGCACTGGAGCCGCTGGCTGGGGATCACCGGGGCCCTGTTGGGCTCCCTCGGCGCCGGGCACGGGCTGATGAACGGGGTTCCCTCGCACATCGATTTCCCCTTCTGGCACGGGGCGGCGCGGCTCGAAACCGACGCCTTGTCGGCGGCGTTTCTGCTTCCCCTGCATTTGGTAGCGGGCCTGGGCGTGGTGTACGGGAAGGAATACTGGCCCCTGAACCACCCTCGGGGAACGGGTCGGTCGCTCCGGTTCCACTATGGGGTGCTCGTGGCGGCCATGACCTGCCTGCTGGTGGCCAGGCATGGTCTCTTGTTCCTGCTGGCCTGGGAGCTCATGGCCCTCTCAGCCTTCCTCCTGATCGGAACGGACCACGAAATTCCGGAGGTCCGCCGCGCCAGCTGGGTCTACCTGGTGTGCACCCACACCGGCACCGCGATGCTGACGGCCATGGTGATCCTGCTGGCCCACCGCAGCGGCGGCCTGCTCTGGCTGCCCCTTCCGGCCGGAAACTCCCCCACCCTGGATGCCTGGATCCTGTTGCTGGCCATTCTGGGCTTCGGGTTCAAGGCGGGCTTCCTGCCCCTCCACTTCTGGCTGCCCTCGGCCCACGCCAGTGCCCCGAGCCATGTATCGGCGATCCTATCGGCGGTGATGCTGAAGATGGGAATTTACGGAATTCTCAGGGTTTCCGGCCTCTTCCCGTCGATTCCGCCGGGGCTCGGAGCCGCCCTCCTGGCTCTGGGGGCTCTCTCGGCGGTCTACGGGGTGGGGAATGCCTTGGCGCAGCGCGACTACAAGCGGCTGCTCGCCTACTCCAGCATCGAGAATCTCGGCATCATCGGCATGGGCGTGGGGCTGGGCTTGGCGGGCCGGGCCGGCCATGATCCCTGGCTGGTGGCGCTGGGTTTCGGCGGGGCGATCTTGCATGTCTGGAACCACGCGATCTTCAAGAGCCTGCTCTTCTTTGGCGCCGGTTCCATCCTGCATGCCACCGGGACCCGGGACATGGAGGTCCTGGGGGGCCTCGCGTCGTGCATGCCCCGGACGGCCCTGCTGATGTTCCCCGCGGTGCTGGCGGTGTCCGCCCTGCCGCCCTTCAACGCCTTCCTCAGTGAGTGGTTCCTCTATCGGGGCCTCTTTGCATCCCTTTCGCGCGGGTATCCCTGGTCCGCGGCCCTGGCCCTGGTGGCCCTGGCCTTCACCGGCGGGCTGGCGGCGGTGGCCTTTGCGAAGTTCTATGGGATCCTTTTCCTGGGGACTGCGCGGAGCCCTGCGGTCGAGCATGCCCATGATCCGTCCTGGGCCATGCTGCTCCCCATGGCGATCCTGGCCTGCCTGAGCCTGGGGACCGGGATGGCGGGGGTACTGCTGCTGCCCTACCTCGACCGGATCGTGGCCGTGGTCGCCCCGGGTAGCTCGGCCATGCTGGCTCAAGGCCTGAGAGGCGACATGCGCCTCCTGGTCGGGGCCGAGGCCCTGCTGGTGGTGGTCGGACTGGTGGCGTTCCTCTGGTGGCGCCGATCCACCTCGTCGCCGGAGGGAGAAAGTCCCCGTCCGCCGACCTGGAGTTGTGGTTATGCGGTTCCCGTGCCCCGCGCGGAGTACACCGGGTCCTCCTTCTCCGATGCCTGGGCCCCGATGCAACCGGGCCTGAGGGCAAAGATCCGCCGGATCACGGCGATCTTCCCCAAGCCCGCCGTCTTCCGCTCCGAGTTCCGGGATCTGGTCGGCGAGATGTACTTGGGGCCCCGGATGGAGCGGATCGCCATGCGCCTGCTGCGCTTTCGGGGGCTCCAGCCTGGCTACCTGTCCATCTACATCCTCTACGTCCTGCTGGCCCTTCTGGGGGCCTTCCTCTGGATGGTTCTCCGGGGGAGGCTGTTGGGATGAACCTCTACCTTCTGGCGGTTGTGCTCGTGATGAGCTCAGGGTTCCCAGGGATCTTCCTGCGGCGCTGGGGTGGGGAGGTGTCGGCCGTTCTGATGAGTCTGGGAGCCGTGATAGGCCTGACGGCGGCGATCCGGGTGCTTGCGGGAGGGCCCGTGGCGACCCTTGCGCTCCCGCCCGCACCCTTGGCCTCGGCGGGGCTACTCACGCTCGATCCCATCGCCGCTTTTTTCGCGCTTCCGGTGTTTCTCCTGCTCGCCTGTGCCGCGATCTACGGCATCGGGTACTGGGACAACCACCAGGAGAATGCGCGCACCCTGCGTCTCGCGCTCGGCCTGCTGGCGGCCTCTCTCGCCTTCCTGATCGTCTCCACCCATGCGCTGCCCTTCCTCCTGGGATGGGAAGGGATGGCGATCACGGCCTTCATCCTCGTGATGACCGAAGATCGCCTGCCCGAGACCCGGCGTGCGGGCTGGATCTACCTGGTGTGCACCCATACCGGGACGCTGGCTCTGTTCGGCGTCTTCGCGATCCTGTTTGCCGCCTCGGGGCATTGGACTTTCTCGGGGCTGCCCCAGGGGTTCGCGGCCTCGGGCCGGGGCACGGCCCTCTTTGTCCTCTGCCTTTTCGGATTCGGGTTCAAGGCTGGCGTCATGCCGCTCCATTTTTGGCTTCCCCCCGCTCATGCGGCTGCGCCCAGCCATATCTCCTCCGTGATGTCCGGCGTGATGATCAAGATGGGGATCCTGGGCTTGGTGCGCCTGTTGTCCTGGATCCCGGATCCGCCATTCTGGTGGGGCGCCGTCCTCATGGCGCTCGGGGCGCTCTCGGGAATCCTCGGCGTGGCCTTTGCCCTCGGCCAGCATGATCTCAAGCGCCTGCTGGCCTACCACTCCATCGAGAACATCGGGATCATCCTGCTGGGCCTGGGCCTCGGCACCCTGGGCAAGAGCACCGGGCACCCCGTGATCCAGGTCCTGGGATTCGCTGGAGCCTTGCTCCATGTGCTCAATCACAGCCTCTTCAAGGGGCTGCTCTTCCTCGGGGCCGGGTCGGTGGTCCATACGGTCGGGACCCGGGATCTGGAGCGGATGGGTGGGCTGGGGCGAAGGATGCCCTGGACCTCTGCGGCCTTCCTGGCGGGTTCCTGGGCCATCTGTGGCCTTCCGCCCCTCAACGGGTTCGTGAGCGAATGGTTCATCTACCTCGGCTCTTTCCGGGCCCTGGGCTTCTTTCGTTGGCCATGGTCCCTGGTCGTTCTGACGTCCCTCGCCCTCATCGGAGCGCTCGCCATGGCGTGCTTTGCCAAGGCCTATGGCACGGTGTTCCAGGGATCCCCCCGCACGGAAGCGGCGGGTGCAGCCCACGAATCGCCCCGCAGCATGCTGGTACCCATGGGCATCCTGGCGGGAGCCTGCGCCACCATCGGCCTGGCACCGATGCTGGTGGCCCCTGCCCTGGATCGCGTGGTGGCGGCCATGGGGGAGGGCACTCAGGTGCAGCCGCTCTCCCGGCTCGCCCACCTGCCGAGCCTCAGCCTTCTGGCCCTGGCCCTGCTGGGCTCTGCCTACCTGTTGTGGCGGTGGCTCAGGCCCCTGGATTCCCGGCGGAGCCTGCCCACCTGGGACTGCGGGTACGCGGCCGCAAACCCCCGCATGCAATACACGGCCTCCTCCTTCGCCGATGGCCTGGTCGGGGGCCTCCGTTGGGTGCTCTGGCCCAGGGCTCACGGGGGAAAGGTGACGGGGTGCTTCCCCGTGGATCAGCCCTTTGAAAGCCATGTGCCGGATCTCGTCCTGGATCGGCTGGCGGATCCGGCCTTCCGGTCCCTCGCGACGGGCGCCACGCTGCTGCGGTTTTTCCAGGGCGGGAAGGTGCACATCTACCTGCTCTATGTCCTGCTCACCCTGCTGACGCTCCTGCTTTGGATGGTGGCCTGAGATGTCCCAGCCCTTGCTTCCCCTTTCGATCCAGTGGGCGGTTCATCTGCTCACGCTCCTCTTGCTGCCCCCGCTGATTCCTGGCCTGATCAACAAGGTGAAGGCGGTCATGGCCGGGCGAAACGGACCGCCCGTGTTTCAGCTCTATTACGATCTGGGCAAACTGGCCCACAAGCGGGCGGTGTTCAGCCGGACGACCACCTGGGTCTTCCTGGCGGGGCCCATTGGAACCGTGGCGGCGGGACTGGTCGCCGGGCTTCTGGTGCCCTTCGGGCATACGGGCACACCGCTGTCATTCGAGGGAGACGTGATCCTTTTCGCCTACCTGTTCGGGCTGGCGCGATTCCTCACGGTGCTGTCCGCCCTCGATACGGGTTCGAGCTTCGAGGGCATGGGCGCCGCCCGGGAGGTCGCCTTCTCGGCCCTGGCCGAACCGGCCCTCTTCCTGGGTTTCGCGGCCCTGGCAAAGGCCTCGTCCAGCCTCTCGCTCTCCACCATGCTCCTGGGTTCCGGACTGGGGTCGGGCCGGATTGCCGGGCCCTTGATCCTGGTACTGGTGGGCTGGGCCATCGTGTTCCTGGCCGAGAACGCCCGGATTCCGGTGGATGACCCCAACACCCATCTGGAACTCACCATGATCCATGAAGTCATGGTGCTGGATCACTCGGGCCGGCCCCTGGCGCTTGTGCTCTATGGGGCGAGCCTCAAGCTCCTGGTGCTCGGCGCCATGCTCATGGATCCGCTTCTGCCCCGCGCCCCACAGGCCTGGCAGAACTGGCTCATCTTTTACGGGGGCCTGGGTGTCCTCGCCGTGGCGGTGGGGCTGGTAGAAAGCATGTCGGCCCGGTTCCGGATGACCAAGGTGCCCCAATTCCTCATCGCCGGAATCCTGGCCTCGGCCTTCGCCTTCCTGTTGCTTCTGGTCTAGGGGTCGTCATGTCGCCTGATTTTCTCATTGCCTTGACCATCCTCAGCAACTTCGTCCTGGTGGCCACGAGCCGCGTGAACAAGGCCATCCAGGTCGCCGTGATCCAGGGGGTTCTGCTGGGTCTGATCCCCCTGGCCATGGGACTCGGCAGGCATCCCCACATCCTCTTCATGGTCGCCGCCACCATCACTGTGAAGGGCTGGTTCATCCCCTTCCTGCTTCGTCGGGCCATTCAAGAGGTCCACATCCACCGGGAGGTGGACCCCTACGTCGGCTACACGGTGTCGCTGATGCTGTGCGCCCTGGGCACGGGCCTGAGCCTGATCCTGGCTCACATGCTCCCGCTCAAGGGCGGAACCAAAGTGATCCTCCTGGTTCCCGCAGCCCTCTCGACCCTCTTCACCGGGTTCCTGATGCTCGTATCCCGCCGGAAGGCCCTCACCCAGGTGGTGGGTTATCTCATCCTTGAAAACGGGATCTTCTTGTTCGGCCTGCTGCTCGTGGAGGATATGCCGATGCTGGTGGAGACGGGCATCCTGCTCGATCTGTTCGTCGGGGTGTTCGTGATGGGCATCGTGATCAACCACATCCGCACTGCCTTCGATTCCACCGACACGCGCCATCTGGCCGAGTTGAAGGACTGACATGGCCCTGTTGCTGATCGCCCTCCCACTTCTGGCGGCACTGGTCGCCTACCTGGTGGATTCATCGATACTTCGGGCCCGGATGCTCCCGGTGGCCGGAACCCTGCATCTGATCCTCCTGCTGGCGGCGTTGCGCCATTGGGATTCCCTGCCCGTCAACGCCTGGCTGGGACTCGACGCCCTGGGTGCCTGGGTGCTGCTGGTCATCAGTGTCCTGTTCTGCATCTGCGCCTTCTATGCACCGTCCTATCTCGTCCTGCGCCCCGATCGGGACAGCCGGATCTTCTGCGTGAGCCTCCTGGCTTTCCTAGGGCTGGCCTCGCTGCTGGCCCAGGCCCGGCACCCCGGGGTGGCCTGGGTGGCCATGGAGACCACCACCCTGGTGACGGCCCCACTGATCTACTTCAACCGCAACCGGCGTTCCCTCGAAGCGACCTGGAAGTACCTGCTGATCGGTTCCGTGGGCATCGCCCTGGCTCTGCTCGGCACCCTCTTTCTCGCCTACGCGGCCCACTTCGGGGGCTTGGAAGAGCCGCTGCACTACACCCGGCTGATGCAGCATGCGGACCTGCTCTCGCGGCCCTGGTTGCGGGCCGCCTTCGTGCTCTGCCTGGTCGGTTACGGCACCAAAATGGGCCTGGCGCCCCTCCACACCTGGAAACCCGATGCCTATGGAGAGACGCCAGGCATCGTGGGGGCCCTGCTAGCGGGCGGGGTCACCAGCTGCGCCTTCCTCGCCCTGCTCCGGATCTACGGCGTCGTGGTGGCGGCCGGTGAGGCTAGGTTCGCCCAGGAGCTCCTGGTGGGTTTCGGGATGCTCTCCATGGCGTGGGCCATGGTGTTCCTGGTCCGCCAGATGGATTTCAAGCGGATGCTGGCGTATTCCAGCGTGGAGCATATGGGAATCCTGGTCTTCGGCATCGGGATCGGAGGTGTTGCAGCCCGATTCGCCCTGTTCCACCTGGCCGCCAACGCGCTGGTGAAGTGCGTCCTGTTCCTGTCCGCCGGGAACATCCACCGC
>Ga0182021_10000916_pt1 | contig 33447 bp, 25 predicted proteins | sample 612E3MmetaG_FD_120493 | JGI IMG/M metagenome (GOLD analysis project Ga0182021, IMG submission 120493) | Permafrost microbial communities from Stordalen Mire, Sweden - 612E3M metaG (Illumina Assembly) | ecosystem: Environmental > Terrestrial > Soil > Wetlands > Permafrost | place: Sweden... | reverse complement strand
ATTTTGTTGACGTTGGTGAATTGAATTCGGAGACAAATCATAATTATAAAACTGCCGGTTCAGTAATTGACTCACTGACTTCATTCTATGAAGGGGAATTCGATCTGGTTCCAATAACTGACGAGGGACGTAAACTAACCGGCAGAAGTGCTTTTTATGCAGCAATCGCACCTGAAAACAAGGGTGTAATACTCCGAAGACGTTCCGATCAGGGTTCCGGCAGGCAGCGGGCCAAAGTGTTTGTTGACGGAATACCGATTAAAGAAAGAGACTGGTATTTTGCTGATCGGAATCCTTTTAAACGCTGGCTCGATGATGAATTTTTCATTCCTGAAAGATATACAATAGGAAAATCAAAAATTGAGATCATGATAGAACCAGTCCCAATTGATAATAAATCAAACTGGAACGAATACTTTTACTGGATTTATAATCAGGTAAACGGCTCAAAACCAAACAAAACCAGAGATATAACTCTTCCACTCAAAGCTATCCCGCTTATCTGAATTATGATTATGTCAAATAGATTGAAATTTTAATATGTATTTACAGAATTTTATAAGAGATTTTTAATTATTTTATAATTCAATACCATGAACAAAATCGGAATTTATTACGCTTACTGGGAACGGAACTGGGATGCAGATTTTGTTCCCTATGTAAAAAAAATAGCAGATCTTGGCTTCGATATTCTCGAATTAAATTCAGGAACCGTAATGAAGATGTCTGATAATCAAAAAGACAGATTGAAAAATGAAGCAAAAAGTTATAATATCGAACTAACTTTTTGTATCGGGCTTTCTGCTGAATATGATATTGCTTCTGATAATCCTTTCATCCGGAAAAACGGAATAGAATTCCTTAAAAAACAGGCAGAAATGCTAAAATACATGGAAGCCAAGGAATTGGGAGGAATTATCTACAGCTCCTGGCCTGGCTCATTACCTACAGGTGAGGTCGATAAAAAACCCTATTGGGAGCGAAGCGTTGCTGCCATGAAAGAAGTGATTAAAATAGTTGAAGATTGCAACGTATTATTCAATATTGAGGTGGTTAACCGGTTCGAGCAGTATTTAATAAATACATGCGATGAAGCTGTTGATTACTTAAACCAGGTTGGCAGTGACCATTGTAAAATTCTGCTTGATTCATTTCATATGAACATAGAAGAAGATAATATTTATAATGCGATAATTAAAGCTGGAGATAAGTTAGGACATGTGCATATTGGCGAAACCAATCGAAAAGCACCTGGAGTTGGTCATTTTCCATGGGACGAATTGATGAAGGGATTGAAAGATATCAATTATCGAGGATCAATAGTAATGGAACCTTTTCTTATACCGGGAGGTGAAGTAGGAAGGGACGTAAAAATATTCAGAGATTTAAGTATTGGTATTGATATTGACAAGGAGGCGAAAAGAGCGTTGAATTTCATACGGGAAAAACTAAAGTAATAATGCGAATAAATCATGAGAACAATTTTAAAAAGAATTATCATACCATCTTGAAAGGGCTGGAGAAGATATTAACCGAATTACTGAACAGTTATTTGGAGTGAGTATTTCTAAAATCAAAAGGATATTTTAACAATAAGTCAAACAGGTAAATTATTATGAAAAAATTTAAAGTAGGTATATTGACTTTTTCAGATGGAAGAAAGTACATTCATGATGACTTGCTGGCAACAAATCAACGTTATCAGGACCAATTAGAAAAAGCATTGGAAGCTACAGGGCAGGTAAAAGTATTTGCCGGGGAAGAAATAATATGGAACCCTGAAATTGCCTGTAGGGAAAGTCAGCGGCTGGAATCGGCAGGAGTGGATATTACTATTTTCAATTATGCCATTTGGTGTTTCCCTAACTTTTCTGCTATCGCTACTAATTTTGCACCCTCACCCTATCTTTTGTTTTGTAATGTACATCCTTCAGAACCAGGAATGGTGGGTATGTTAGCCGCTGCAGGTACTATGGATCAGCTCAACAAGACATATCACCGGATATGGGGAGATGTTAACGAACCGGAAACCCTGACCAAAGTAATGTCATTCATAAAAGCCGCCGGCGCCGTAAAAAGGCTTAAAGGACAAACATATGGTTCCTTTGGCGGACGACCTTTAGGAATGTACACAACAGTAGCAAATCTCGATCAATGGCAGCAATTATTTGGAATAGATATTGAACATTTTGAACAGGAAGATATCGTAAGATACTCGAAAAATGTTGAAAACAATAAAGTTGATAATGCACTTGCATGGTTGGAAAAACTTGTTGGGCAGATAAAATATGATAGCAAAGTGCTCACTCCTGAGAAATTAAAACTACAAATTCGTTCATACTACGCTCTGCGAAATATTATTGAGGAGAAGCATCTTGACTTTATAGGAATTAAAGCACATGGTGACCTCACGGATCATTTTGTCACCATGGATATTGCCGAGGCTTTTTTGAACGATCCCTATGACTGGGACGGGCCTCATGAACCTATAGTTGCTGCCACTGAAAATGATATGGACGGAGCGCTAACGATGCAACTATTCAAGCACTTGTCAGGGAGCGCCATATTATTTGCCGATGTACGCCACTACGATAAAGAAAATGATGTCTGGATGTTCTCGAATTCGGGAACACACGCTACTTTTTTTGCAGGAGCATCCAACGATCCGAAAGTAAACCTTAAAAATGTAACTTTCTATCCTGAAGTTTCAGACTATCCTGCCGGGGGTGCTTCGGTGCACCACTTTGCAGCGCCGGGAAAGGTTACATTGGCCCGCCTGGTAAGAAAAAACGGCAACTACTGGATGGCCATTGTACCTGCCGAATTTGTAGAATTTTCGAGCGAAAAAGCTCTGAGGCTTGGATCAACCATAACCCCGGAATGGCCCTGTGCTTTCGCCCGCCTAAATGTTTCGGCAGATGAATTCCTGGCAGAATATCCCTGCAATCACATTCATGGAATTTATGGCAACTGGGTTGATGAATTGAAGTTTATTGCCAAAATCCTGAAGATCGATTTTAAACTGTTTGGTTAACAATAATTAAAATATGTTTATAACAGAAAACTAATGGTTATACTGACATTTGATTAAATAATTAATAAAGTTAATTATGAGAGTCTTAAATTGTTTCCTGTGAATATAGAATAACAAAATTTTACATTAATGAAAAAGATTCAGATAGAAAAAATTGCTGGGGACATAAACAAAACCAGTCCTATTCCATATTATGTTCAATTAAAAGAAATCCTATTGCGCTTCATTGAAATTAACCAGGTAAAATCAGGAGAACAATTCCCGGGAGAACACGATTTATGCAAAATCTTTGATCTGAGCAGAACCGTTATTCGTCAAACCTTATCTATATTGGAGCAGGAGGGTGTGATTGTTCGTAAAAAAGGGAAAGGGGCCTTTATTGCGTCAAGGAAAATTACCGAAAGCCTGGTTCAAAAGTTGACCGGATTTCATCAAGACATGACAGAAAGAGGAGTTACTCCTGTAAGTAAAGTTTTAATACAAAAAGTAGTGCCCGCTAATGAATTGGTTTCAGAAAAGCTACAAGTAGCTTATAATACTCTGGTTGTGATGATTGAGAGGTTACGCTTTATTAATGATGAACCAATTGTACTGGTAACTACTTTTTTACCTCACTTAATGTGTATGGGGATTGAAAATGAGGATTTAACAAATCAATCGCTTTACGAACTGTTGGAAAAGAAGCACAATATTATAATTGCCAGGGGGGAACGAACAATTGAAGCGGTTATGCCGACAAAAAAGCAATGCAGTTTGCTTAATATAAAAAAAGACATACCTCTTATTAAGTTGGAAAGCGTAAGTTATTTGAGTTCTGGCACACCTGTTGAATATTATTATGCTTATCACAGGGCTGACAAATCCCAATTTAAAGTTGAACTTGTTAGAGTTGAAGAAAGGGGAAGGTTAAAAACACCTCTGAGCAACAATTTAATAGATATACCAGAAAGTAATTAATGATGAAAAATGGAATAATTCGCGTTGGAATTATTGGATCAGGCCGAGCCGGTATGATCCATGCAAAAAATTTTGCCTCATCTGTTAAGCATGCAAAGGTCGAAGCCTTGTCAGATGCTTATGAAGAATATCTTAAAAAAAATGCAAGGGAGCTGGGCATAAAGAAAATCTACCTTGATTATAACGATTTAATTAATGATGAAAGCATAGATGCAATTGTAATAGCTACTCCAACCGTTTTACATAGAGATATAGCTGTAAAAGCGGCGGATGCAGGGAAGCATATTCTTTGTGAAAAACCGATGGCTATTAATAGTGAAGAATGCGAGGATATGATCTTGGCTGCTGTCCGGAACAAAGTCAATCTGCAGATTGGATTCATGAGACGATTCGATAAAAGTTTCATTGAGGCAAAACAGAGAATCCTTCAAGGGGAAATAGGAGATTTGGTTTCTGTAAAATCTTTAACTCATGGACCAAGCTCCCCCCAACCATGGCAGTATGATATCGCCAAAAGTAATGGCCCGTTGGCAGAAGTGAACAGTCATGATATAGACACCTTACGATGGTACACGGAAAGTGAATTCAAAGAATTATATGCTATTGCAGGAAATTACCGCTGTCAACAAATTAAGACTGATTTCCCAGATTTCTATGATAATGTGCTTCTTATTGCAACCTTCATGAACAATGTTCAAGGATTGATTGATGGTGCAGTTTTCGTGCAATACGGCTATGATGCAAGAGTGGAAATATTGGGTACAAAAGGGGTTATTTTTGTCGGAAGTCTCGAAAACAACACAGTTGTATCGTGCAGCTTCGATAACGGAATGAAACGAGGCATTATAAATAGCTGGAGAGACTTGTTTAAAGACGCCTATTTGAATGAAGACATAGAATTTATACAATCAATTCTCGAACAAAGGGATCCTCTTGTTACCGGAATGGACGGGAAAAAGGCGGTTCAAGTGGTAAATGCAGGAAATCAGTCAATTATTTTAAAAAAAACAGTTCAACTAATAAATTAGAAGACGATATGAAAGCTGCACTTTTATATGGAATAAATGATCTAAGGCTCGAAGATATCGATGTTCCTGCCATTAACGATGACGAAATCCTGATTGGAAATAGAAAAAGCTTTATTTGTGGTACAGATGTAAGAATGCTAAAAAACGGGAATAAGAATATTACTCCGGGTAAAGGTATTATTATTGGGCACGAGTTTTCCGGAGTCATTGAGAAAGTTGGGAAAAATATTAAAGAATATTCAAAGGGGAACCGGGTTTTTATTGCTCCGAATATCGGGTGTGGAACGTGCTTGTACTGTATCAGTGGTAATTCTCACATGTGCAAGGATTATCAGGCTTTTGGAATTCATATTAACGGAGGCTTCTCTGAATATGTTAAAATTCCAGCTAAAGCTATTACTCATGGTAATGTAATTAAACTATCTAATTCTGTTTCATTTTCAGAAGCAGCTCTGATTGAACCTTTCTCATGTGTTTATAATGGTTTTGAGAGAGCTCAAATATCTCCGGGTGATACGGTGCTTATTCAGGGTGCAGGCCCTATAGGAATAATGCATGCAAAGTTGGCGAAAATGGCCGGAGCTTCAAAAATAATCGTTAGCGACATACTAAAAGAACGCCTTGAAATGGTTAAAAACATTGATCATTCTTTTATTATTGTTTTTAGCGATGATGTAAGGAAAGAAGTAGATTTTTTAACAGGGAAAAAGGGTGTTGATGTGTCAATAACTGCCTGCCCTTCACCTGAAGCACAAGCACTTTCAGTCGAATTGGGGGCAGTTAATGGAAGGATAATTTTCTTTGGAGGACTACCCGAGAATAGACAAAATGTTCCGATTAATACAAATATTATTCATTATAAACAACTTATTGTTTCGGGAACCAGTAAAGCCAGCCTGGGGCAAATATATAAGTCGATCAAGCTGTTGGAATCAAATATAATTCAGCTTAAAGATTTAATATCTGCTGAATTTCCCATCGGAAATGTTCAATTAGCATTTGATAAAGCAATTGAAGCGAAAGGATTGAAATATGGAATTACATATGAACAGTAACTGAAATTATGGCTGAAAAATTTGTCATAGGAGTTGATATTGGAACTCAGGGAACCAAGACAGTTATTTTTTCAGAGAGTGGGAAATGTTTTGCCACCGTCTTTGAAAAGTCAAAACTTCATCAACCCGAAACGGGTGTGGTTGAAGAAGATCCTGAGGATCAGGTCAATTCTGTATATATTTCGATAAAGAAATGCATGCAACAAACAGGTATTTCTGGGTCTGCGGTAGCTGGAATAGCAATTTGCGGACAAATGGCCGGAATTATCGGGATCGGCGAAGATGGCAAACATGTCACTCCTTACGATTCATGGCTTGATACACGGTGCGCTCCCTATATCCTTCAGATGAATAAAGAGGCGGGGTCAGAAATTTTAACTAAATCCGGTTGTGCTCCCAGCTTTAATCATGGGCCAAAAATATTATGGTGGAAGCATGAAAAACCGGAAATTTTCAAACAAATTAAATCATTTGTCCAACCGGGCGCTTATATTGCCATGAGGTTATGTGGACTGACAGCAAAGGATGCTTTTATCGATACCTCCTATTTGCATTTTTCGTGTTTTGCTGATAATACTTTAAAATCGTGGGATGCCGGTTTGTGTGAAAAATTCGACATAGATATCAGCGTATTGCCTATAATAGTTTCACCTTCGAAAGTCATAGGAGGAATTACATCTGCCAGCGCAGGATTAACAGGATTGATCCCAGGGATTCCGGTTGTTGCAGGATGTGGAGATACCACAGCTTCATTTTTGTCTGCCGGAGCTATTGAGGAAGGAATCTGTGTTGATGTGGCAGGTACGGCATCGGTATTTGCCGCAACAACCTCTTCGTTTAAAGCCGACATCAAAAACAAAATTTTAGGATGTGGACGGTCCGTTATTAAAGATCTTTGGTATCCTTACGCCTATATTAATGGAGGTGGAATGAATCTTGAGTGGTTTAAAAACAAGATTCTTTTATATGAAAATAACCAGGAACAGTTTAGTTTTGAAACCTTAAACCGTTTGGCAAATGATATAAAACCTAAGATTGAAGATCCCTTATTCGTTCCACATTTAGGGGGACGTGTATGTCCTAGCCAACCAGATTTACGGGGAGCCTGGATAAATTTATCATGGTCTGCCACCGCGCCATTATTATACCGGGCTATATTAGAAAGTGTGGCGCTTAATTACTGCATATTTAAAAACTCCTTGATATCACTCTATAACACTTATTCGTTTAAGGAATTAAGGGTTACCGGGGGAGGTGAAAAAAGTGAATTGTGGAATCAGATTAAAGCGGATGCTTTAGGAATAAAAGTTGTTCAAATACAACGAAATGAAGGCGCTCCTCTTGGCGTCGCATTACTTGCAGGTTTTGGAATAGGACTTTTTAAGGATATTGATCCTGTTATTAATAATTGGATACAAACCAAAAATGAGTTTTATCCCAATGCAGAGATGCATGCATTTTATCAGGAGAGATTAAAAAAATACATTAAGATTATCCAATTCCTTAAAGAAACTAAATAATGATAGAAAGTCATTATATTAAAATTAGACAGAATTCATCAATGAACTTTAGTTTAATCTGGTTTGCTTTAAATATTAATGATATTCTAATAAAATAGATGGACATCGTTGAATTTGGGAATATTAATAAAACAACTCGTAACTCATCTGAAATGAAAGATTTTGATGACGCTAATGAACTGGCTAAAGCAGCACTTACAAGTGGTACAAATGCCGCTGTAATTCTGAAAAATGTTTAAATCACAGCCATGGCAAATGCATGGAATAAGTTTAGCAGGAAGGAGAAACCTGTGCTACAAATGTTGAGATCCGGAAAGTATGGGTAAAGCGAAGATTCATATTAGACCTTACTTTCAGTCAGGAGACAAAAAGAAATAGGTAAATTTGTTCAATATATTAAAAATTTTGATCAAAAAAAACATCATAATTGAACAGTTCTTAATTGAAAAACTCAAGTCTGGAGATCCTGATTCATTTTCTAATGTTTTTTCAACTTATTACAAGGACCTGGTTTTTTTTGCCTTCTCCTTTACGCACGAATTATCATGTGCTGAAGACATAGTACAGGATACTTTTGTTAAACTCTGGGAGGATCACGAAAAACTAAATGTAACGGTTTCTTTGAAATCAATTCTGCTAAAAACTATTCAAAACAAATGTATTGATTGGCACCGTCATAAAAAAATTGTTAATAATCATAGCACATATATTATAAACAATTCACCTCTTTATGAATATGATACCGACAATTATATTCTCAGATCTGAAATGGAAGGGAGGATTGAAAAGGGAATAGCTAACTTGCCTGATAAGTTTAAGGAAGCTTTTGAAATGAACAGGTTTGAAGGGCTTAAATACCAGGAGATTGCAACCGAATTAGATGTTTCAGTCAGAACTGTTGAAGTGCGAATTAGCAAAGCATTGGCATTATTAAGAAAGAGTTTATTTGATTTTCTTTAATAAAAAGAGTTTTAGGTTGTGATTTTTAACATCTCTGAATAAAATATATAAATTTCATCATAGGTATATTTAACTCTCGGAAATCTTTATTTCAACAAATTTTCTTTCAGCAAAGTATTTGATTTTCTCAATCTATAATTCAGACAATTGTGGTAATTCATTTCTGATTCGTCTTAATGAGTGAACTAAATAAAAAATCTAGAAAAGACAGAATTAAATACTCAAGGTTAGTTGGGTCTTGTTTGGTTAGATGGGGTTGGTTTATTTGTTTCAATTCCCCTTAGCTCATTGAGCTGGGGGGATTGTTTTATGAATTTGTCAACAAATCTTTTGTAAATTTATTTTAGATTCCCTTATTTTTGATTGTGGTATCTGATCTCTGAAACGTCTCTTTACATATAAGATCATGTTTATGGTAAAGACAATAAATAAGGCGAATCGAGAAATTTTAATTACCAGGTATCTTTCACAGGAAGCATGTCCGGAAGAAATTGTTGAGTTACAGAAATGGTTAGGTGCCTCAAGGGATAACTTATTATATTTCCAAGAAATGAAAAATATTTGGGATAACTCAGAACTTAATGCCATTGAAAAAAGCATAAATGAATATAAGGCTTTTAATAAGATCAGTCAAAGAGTCACTTTAGTATCACCCATGACAAATTTCTGGTATTACTGGAAGAAGTTCGCTGCTGTATTATTAATTCCACTTGTTTTAGGTAATTTATTATATTTTTCCATTTATGCTAATAATTTCAAAAAAACTCAGGAACCAATTTACAATGAGGTCTTTGCAGCATTCGGTACGAGATCTGCATTAAAGCTTTCCGATGGAACTTCTGTCTGGCTTAATTCTGGTAGCAGTCTAAAATATCCTGACAAGTTCATTGGAAATAATCGTAAAGTTTTTCTGAAAGGGGAAGCATATTTTGAGGTTGAAAGCGATTTAAAAAAACCGTTTATTGTTGAGACTGCATCATTGAATGTCAAAGCTACCGGTACAAAATTTAATGTATCGGAATATAGTTTATCCAATGAAACAGAAGTAACACTTGTATCCGGTAAAGTAGCAGTCAATCTGGTGGATAGCAAATATAGCAGTAATAGTACTAATCTAAATCCGAACCAGCATTTTTCATTTAACAAAGCTGATGGAACTACTTCAGTTATTAATGAAGATACCTATAAATATATATCCTGGAAAGACGGAAAGTTAATTTTTAGGAATGAACCTTTAGGTAACGTTGTAAAAAAAATCAGTCAGATATTTAATATTGATATTGAGATTAAGGGTGAGGAACTACAGCATTATTCTTACAGGGCCACTTTCCAGGACGAATCCCTTGCAGAAATCCTGAAACTGCTTAAGCTTTCATCACCCATTGATTATATTGAATTAAAACGCAATCCTCTTCCTGATGGATCATTTCCACGGAAGAAAGTCATAATCTTTCCTGTGAGACAAAAGAAAACCTTATAAAATTAACTTTTAAAATACTTACCTGATTATAAACCTAAATCTACCGCCTATGCAAAGAGCCTGAAAATCAAGAGAATATTGACCTCCAATAAAAAGAGGAAAAGTGCGGTAACACCTTCCCTCAACGTCAGAGGACAATAAATCGATTCCTGATTGAACAAACAAAAATCTGATTATTAACCCTAACACTTCAAAAATATGAAAAAAAATCTAGATTACTATGGTTTGTCCAAACCAAATAGTAATTGGTCTAAATTGTTTCTAACCATGAAAATATCAGGATTTCTTCTTTTTTGTTGTTTAGTGAATATTTATGCAGCGCCAACTTATTCTCAGGCAACAAAAATTTCACTAAATCTCAAAGATGCGACTATCGAAGAGGTTCTCAATAAAATTGAGGATGTGAGTGAGTTCTATTTTCTGTTCAATAATAAACTTATTGACGTAACCCGAAAAGTGAATATTGAAGCAAACAATGAACCGATTAAAGATATTTTGAACAATATCTTCGATAATGATGTAAAATTTGCCGTCTACGACAGGCAGATAATACTCACTCCAAGTGATTTAATGTTATCTTATTTATCGATGCAACAAAAAAAAATATCCGGAACTATTACTGATGAATCCGGTAATCTGATGCCCGGAGTCAATATCCTGGTTGAAGGTACAACGACTGGTGCCATTTCTGACGCCAATGGGAAATACACAATTAATATTCCAAATGAAAATGCCGTACTAATCATTTCGTTTATAGGTTATACCAGCCAGAAAGCACCTGTCGACGGCAGAACAGTTATCGATATTAAATTGGTTCCCTCTCTGGCGAATCTGGATGAAGTTGTTGTGGTTGGTTATGGGACACAGAAAAAGGTCAATGTTACCGGTTCTGTAGCAACTGTTTCAGGAGCAGAACTGAAATCATTACCGGCCAAGGATATAAGTGCTGCTCTGGTAGGAAGGCTTCCTGGCATTATTTCTATTGATCAGGGTGGGGTACCCGGCCAGAAGCAAGCCGGAATGTCAATAAGGGGTTTTGAAAATATGCTTATAGTTGTGGATGGAGTGGAATACCCTTTTAGTTGGGATCAAATAGAGATGTCCGACGTCGAAAGTATTTCTGTTTTGAAAGATGCTGCCGGTTCAATATATGGAGCCCGGGCGGGTAATGGAGTGTTGCTTATTACAACCAAACGTGGGAAAACCGGTGAAGCGCCTACTTATGACTTTTCTGCTACTTATGGGTTTGAGTCGCCAATAAGGCGAGCTAAGGCTGTCGATGCTGCAACATATGCAACAATGACTAATGCCGTCGGTCTTTCATCATGGACCGCGGATCAAATTGCTAAATTCAAAAGTGGCACTGATCCAGCCTATCCCAATACCGACTGGTATAGTGAGGTTTATAATAAATCGGCGCCACTAGTTCATTATAATCTTAATTCATCCGGGGGAACCGAAAAGTTGAATTATTTTTATTCTTTAGGGTATTTTAAAAATGATGGTCTTCTGAAAAGTGGCGATTTAAACTTTAATCGTTTTAATTTTCGCTCCAATATCCAGGCAAAGCTTGGCAGAGGATTTACCGGTTCACTTGATATAGCCGGACGACAGGAAAAGTTATCTGCCCCTGGTGCAAGGGATTACCAGCAAGGTGATCTTAATGATGTACTTTATAATGTTAATCAGGATGTTGATTTTGCCCAGCCAATTTTTGCGGCGCATAACCCTGATCCGACAAAGTTAGCTTTTGGCGGACATCTTGGATCTGCTCCTATTGGCAGAGCAAGCAGTTATTGGGCCGGATATACGGATGATGACTCCAAATACCTTGACGCATCACTAAACTTGAAATATGATGCACCTTTCTTAAATGGATTATCGGCCTCGGCAAGAGTTAGTACCAATAATGAATTCTCATATATAAAGCAATTCAGTAAGGAATTTTATTGTTACCCTTATGACGTTACAACAGGTTTATATGGAACTCCCCAACTTTGTCAACCCACGACAAGTGACAGGGAAACGATGAGCAGATATTCCCAGATGACTACACAAGTTCAGGTGAATTACGATAAGAAAGTTGGGGCTCATAGTATAAGTGCAATGATTCTTGGGGAATATATTGATAATGCCAGCAATAATCTTATGGGATACAGAAAAAACTATATAAGTACTACTGTGCAACAGCTTTTTGCTGGTGGTGATTTGGACAAAGATGCTACGGGTAGCGCAGATCAGGATGGTCGTATAGGCTATGCCGGCCGTGTAAACTATGCATACGCGGGTAAATATCTGGCTGAATTAACTGTCCGCTATGATGGTTCCTCGAGGTATGCTCCTTCTAAAAGATGGGGTACTTTCCCAAGTCTATCTCTTGGCTGGCGCTTGTCGGAAGAGCAATTTATTAAGAACATTTCAGCAATTAATAATCTGAAATTAAGAGCGTCAATAGGCAAAGCCGGCGACGATGCTGACGTTCCCGCTTATGCATATTTGACCGGTTATAACTATAATAGTACTGTGTGGGGCGGAGGTCAGGTTTTTGGCAATACGATTTATCAGGGAATTAATTCAACAGGCATTGCTAATCCCAATTTGGTCTGGAGAACCTCAACCAACTATAATCTTGGTCTTGATGGAGGTTTCTGGAAAAATTTATTATCTTTTGAATTTGACGTATTTTACAGGAAAGTTGAACATGTCGCAGGTACAAGAGCCTTGTCAATTCCTTCAACTTTTGGTGCGGGACTTCCACAGGAACCAATTAATAGTTTTGACAACAGGGGATTTGAATTAGTGTTGAAACATGAAAATAATATTGGTGACCTTAAATATTCTGTTAGTGGTATGTTAACATATGCCAGAGGGAAATGGATACATTTTGATGAACCGATATACCCGGATGCTGAAACAAGAGCACGCCTTGGAAATTCAGGGCAATGGATGAACAGGATTATGGGGTATACTGCCATGGGGCTTTTCCAGTCACAGGCTGAAATTGATAAATGGGCCGATCAGGACCTTCAGGGAAATGCAACCATCAAGCCTGGTGATATAAAATATTTAGACTATAACCATGACGGTAAAATTGATGCCAAAGACGTGCACGTAATAGGAAAAGGGACTACTCCTGATATGATGTTTTCATTCAATTTGACTCTTCAATATAAAGGATTCGATTTAGATGCATTGTTCCAGGGAGCGTCCGATTTCAATGCTTACTATCACCAAAATGTATTTGAAAATGGAACAGTTCCGTTTACATTTATGGCTGACTACTGGACACCTACAAATACCGGTGCAAAATATCCAAGGTTAGTAGATGGTGAGGCTGAAAACAACAAGGCAATTTCGTCATTCTGGTTGATGGATGCTACTTATCTCCGGCTTAAAAACCTTACGATAGGGTATACAATTCCGAAAAGTTTGTGTTCTAAAATGCTGATTAAGTCATGTCGCATATATATAACTGGGTTGGATATCCTAACCTTTGATAAAGTAAGTCCGTTAGATCCTGAGTCAGGTGCTTCTTTAATGGCAAATGGGGTAGCTCCATATCCAAAGATGAAAAATATTCAGGGTGGCATTGATCTTCGTTTCTAACGTTTAACTATTTATTAAAACTATCCACAAATAATTAAGTCGGATTGTATGAAGTTTTGATAAATTTATTATTAACAAGTAAAAAAATCATATATGAAAAATTCTATTATTCATTTATTATTAAGTGTTCTTGTGCTGTTGTTTGCACAGGGTTGCGAGAAGCAACTACTTGATAAACAGCCATTATCACTGATTTCAGATGCTGTAGTCTGGGATGATCCTGCTTTGACAGGCGCCTACCTGGCCAGTTTATATTCTGCCACTCCTTTGGCAGGAATTTTTATGACTAATTTAGGTGGGAATTATGATGACCTGAACGTTTATGGTCAACTAGTTGCTGCCGGTGAAGGATGCTGCAATTTACCATGGGATAAATGTGTTCCTGCTATGGGTTTGTTAAGTCATACAAATAGTAGCCAGATGAGTTGGTGGGGTTACAGTAACATTCGTAATATTAATATTTTTCTCGTTAATCTTAAAAAAGGGAAAAATACAGAGGATCTGAAAATTCAATACAATGCGCAGGCAAGATTTTTACGGGCCTATGAATATTTCGAGGGTGTTAAGCGATATGGTGGAATTCCGCTTATCCTGACCCCGCAATCAATTGATGCAGACTCTGCAACATTATATGTCAAGAGAAATACAGAACAGGAAGTTTACGATTTCATAGGTAAGGAATGCGACACTATTTCAACCATACTTCCAGCTACTGACGAACCCGGAAGAGTTACAAAATATGCTGCTTTAGCACTAAAAAGCAGGGCCATGCTTTATGCCGCCAGCATTGCAAAATATGGTACGATACAGTTGAATGGGCTCCTGGGTATTCCTGCATCTGATGCCAATACATACTGGCAGGCTTCATTAGATGCCTCAAAAGCAATTATAAATGCCGGGCAATTTACTTTGTTTAATAAGTATCCGAATAAATCATATAATTACCAGATGATTTTTCTGGAAAAGGATAACAGTGAGGTAATTTTATCGAAAAAATTTCTTAATGCAAGTTATGCTCAAAGTTTGGATGACTGGGAAAATCCTAATGGCAATTATACTTTCTGGGGTTGTTCCTTCTCTCCCAGTGTACAAATAGTAGACTCTTATGACATGTTAGATGGATCTGATGGCAAAATTGACTGGACAAATTTAAAAGGATATCTTAGACCGGTTATATTAAAAAAAGATCCAAGATGCGAGGCATCCATAATGTATAACGGTACACCCTGGATAGGTGCCAGGGATACAGTAGCTCTTTGGAGAGGCACTTATACTGAAACCGGAGAAAAGTTAGTTGATGAATTTACATCGTATAACGGGAGAGATGTTGTTGGGCTTGATGAGACAACATTTCAGCGCCCATCAACAGGGTTCCTTATGAAAAAATTTCTTGATCCGACTCACGTAAATCCTACTGGAGGTTCATCTTATCAGGACTGGCTTACATTCCGGTATGCCGAAATCCTGTTGAATTATGCAGAAGCCTCCTTTGAACTAAATGGTGCAGCTGCAGATAATTTAGATGCTATTAACCAAATCAGAGACAGAGCCGGCGTCGCACCATTGGCAACCTTAACTATGGATAAGATACGTCATGAAAGGAGAATCGAACTGGCTTTCGAAGGATATACATATTGGGATTTAAGACGCTGGAGAACAGCATTTGCAGAATTGAATACAAATATGACCGCTGCTTTTGCTTACTGGCATTTTGACAGAACCCCTAACCGGTACGAATATGAGACTTTTAATGCAGAAGATTTTGACCGAGTATTTAAACCGGAATATTATTACTTCCCATTAGGTGAAGGCTTAATTAATAATAACCCCAATTTGGTAGAAAATCCTGGATATTAATTGTTTTCAGTTTCTGTAAGTGATCAAAACATGAATCAGGGGTGTCCCTTGAGGTATTTGGATTTAGGCCTTTCAGACACTCCTGATATTCATGTTTTTATTGAATGAGGTTTTACAATATCTTAATTTTAGTTATGAAAATAGTTAAAAATGAAATCAGATTTTTAAGATACATTTGGATATGCTTACCAATTATAATTTTTTTGTATTCAGGAGAAAATAAAATCTATGCACAAACTAGTTGCACTATAGAAGTATCAAAGCCGGGGGCCGCAGTCGCTTATATTAGTAGAGGGCAGCAGATTGAAGAATTCAACTACCAGTTTGAGGGAGGTTTATATGCCCAGTTGATTAATAATCCTTCATTTGAGGAGCTTAAAAACCCTATAGCTAATTGGAACTTGGTAAATTCAGGTTCTTCTAATGGAAATTTATCCGGACAGACATCCACCGAAACAACTATGTTGAACAACCGGCAAAATCATTGCATTAAACTGAAAGTTACTTCTGTGGCTTCAGGTAGTGTAGGTTTGGCAAATGGAGGTTACTGGGGGATTAAATTAGAAAACAATACGAAATACATAGTTTCTTTTTGGGCCAGGAAAGGTTCAAGTTTTAAGGGTACAATAAAGGCAAAACTGGAAAGTAATGACGGTATTGTTTACGCGGAATCGACAGATTTTAAACCGACTGAGAACTGGAAGCATTTTACCTGCGATCTTACTACCATTGGAATATCAAAGGTTACCGGAGCCAACCGTTTCGTTTTGTACGCTTCAACAACTGGGGATGTATATTTTGATGTGGTTACAGTAATGCCGCCAACATGGAAAAATCGCCCAAACGGTTTAAGGCCCGATTTAGCTGAAAAGTTAGCAGAACTGAAACCGAAGTTTATACAGTTCCCGGGTGGGTGTACAGCTGAATCTGCCAATATGGATACTTGTTGGAACTGGAAAAATTCAATCGGTCCTCTTGAACAAAGACCCGGTTCCACCAGAAACAGATGGGGATATAAAAACGACCTCTATTTTGGTTTGGATGAGCATCTGCAATTGTGTGAAGATCTGGGAGCTGAACCAGTTTATGTCACTTCAGCTGGAATTAGTGAGCGTCCCGGTGATAAAGAATGGTTTGCTATCTGTCCGCTTGATAAAATGCAGCCAATAATAGAAGATATTTTGGATTTTTTGGAGTACTGCAATGGACCAACGTCCTCTGTGTGGGGAGCTAAACGTGCTGAAAACGGCCATCCAAAACCATATAATCTCAAATACATTGAAATAGGTAATGAAAATGGATGGAAGACAATAAGTGAGTATAGTCAGAGATATGCTATGATACATGACTCTGTTTTAGCTCATTATCCTGGCATTAAAATTATGTATAATGGACTTCTTCAGGAAAATGCATTTTCTCATACAAGTGGGAATTCTGTTGATTTCGTTGATGAGCATTTTTATTGGAATGATCTGTCAGACTTGTACAGCAAGTATGACAGCATTGATCCGGCCTGCAAAAAAATATGTGTCGCAGAATATGCATCATCTATGAGGGGGAATGGAGGAAATGTAATAGGTAATTTCGGAGATGCGCTTGGCGATGCTGTTTTCATGCTGGGATGCGAAAAAAATTCCGAAAGAATCTGGTGGACAGGTTACGGCAATTATGCCGGTTTAGTTGATCATGGTAATTTTGGACCCTGTATTGTATGGAATGATGCTGTATCTTGCTTTGCATCACCTTCCTATTACATGCAGAAAATGCTGTTTTCAGATAATATGGGAACCCGTATTTTGCCTTTTATTCAAAATATATCAAATTGCTATTGGTCTGCATCTATTGATACTGAAGCTGGTAAAAAAGATATACTTCTGAAAGTAGTTAACAAAAAAGGCATATCAGAAACTGTAAATATAACCCTTAAAGGCGCTGATAATGTTGATAATGTTGGCCTTTCCACTACTTTGACTGGCGCTTTTGATGCCGAAAATTCAATCGCGAACCCAACTAAAGTGGTCCCGGTAACTGGTACTTTTACTGCAGTCAGGAGTTTTAATTACTCTTTCCCGGCAAACTCTATTACAGTTCTCAGGATTAAATCTTTATAGATCATTTAAAATTTTAAAAAATCATTTTCTGTCAGAACCTGAACTTAAAGAACAAATTAATTCAGCTAAAGGCTGTTATGATTCTTTAAATAGGAGAATATTAGTGACTGGATGTAGGGAAACCACGCATCAATAAATTATTTTACTTAAAAGTTCTGGCATAAAACAAATCCACAACATATGAAAAATGTGACTTATATTTTATTCTTAATTTTAATAACATTAAACTTCCCGCTTAATGCACAACAAGTTAAGCATTATGAACCTAATTGGGAATCATTGAACTCTGCGCCTGTACCCTCATGGTTCAATGAAGCAAAGATCGCCTTGTATATATTTTGGGGGCCATACTCTGTCCCCGCATATGATCCCGGGTACGGTTATGCAGAATGGTATGGTAACTGTAATTGTAATAAAGAGTTTCATGATAAAACTTATGGGAAGGATTTTATTTACGAAGATTTTGCAGATCAGTGGAAGGCAGAATTATGGAACCCTGATGATTGGGCTGATTTATTCTCGAAATCGGGAGCAAAATATTTCATTATTGTGGCAAAATTCCATGATGGTTTTTGTCTTTTCCCAACAGCTTACGATGCCCGGACTATACACAGGGATAAGTGGAACAGCATTGACCGCGGACCTAAACGGGATATAATCGGCGACTTATTTGATGCCTGTAAAAAAAAGGACCTGAAAATGGGTCTCTACATGTCGATTTATGAATGGTGGCACCCGTTGTGGCTTAATCCAGATACAAGAGAGAGATATATCGATGAAGTTATGCATCCCCAATTTAAGGAATTAGTCACAAGATATAAACCCTGGTTTGTTTTCACTGATGGTGAGTGGGTTGCAAGTGATAAAACTTTTAAATCACTTGATCTGGTTGCATGGTTACTTAATGACTCTCCGGTAAAAGATTACGTTGCATTTAATGACAGATGGGGGAATGATAGTCCAGGTAAAAATGGAATGGTTTTCAATACTGAATTTGGAGGAGGAGCAGGATTTAAAAATCATGCGTGGCAGGAAGACAGAAGCTTTGGCCCTTCTTATGGATATAACAGGAATCTGAAAGTGACTGATTATGATACTCCGGAAGAATTAATAAGAATTATATGTCAAAGTGTTTCGAAAGGCGGAAATATCATTCTTGGAGTTGGGCCAAAAGCCGACGGAACAATTCCTGAAATATACCAGGAACGCCTTTTGCAAATGGGAGATTGGCTGAAAGTCAATGGTGAGGCAATATATGGCAGCACTAAATGGCAGAAAACCGAGCAAATAAAAAAAGTAAATATCTTAAAGGTAGATTCAATTATAAATCTTGAATGGAAACTTGGAGTTCCTGACCCTGGAATTCCAAAGAATAAATTTAATGCAGTTTGGGAAGGCTGGCTTAAACCTGATAAAACTGATGAATATCAATTTATCGCGACGGCATTCGGTCAATCGAAAATATATCTTAATGACAGTATGCTGATTTCAATGAAAGGAGATAATGAAAATGGGCATATAAAGCCAGTTTCTGTTTCTTTGCACCTCGATAAAAATAAATCATACAAGCTGAAAGTTGAATACTTCTTTGAGCAGAATGATTTTACTATAAAAACCAGTAAAATGAGTTTGCAATGGTCCCGCCCGGGATTAGAAAAGGAACTTATTCCGGCACCCTTGCTTTACTTAGACAATAACTGTACTATCCATGGATTAAATGTAACGTACTCGGCTGATATGCCCAATATATTTTATACAAAAAAAGGCAATTCACTTTATGCTATCTCTACAACCTGGCCTGATGAAGATCTGATCCTTACAGGAGTCGTTCCTTCAAAAACAGCAAAGATTTCAATCCTGGGCATCGGTAAAGACCTGGAGTGGTCGGTTATAAATAAAAACTTACACATTAAGGTTCCGCAACTGACAATAGACAAGTTGCCCTGTAAATATGCATGGACATTTAAAATTGAAAATTTTGACTAATAATATGCAAATAAGATTCCCTACACAGAAAATGAAAACGATAAAATATACTAAATCACTGAAAAACATTCAAATGTATTGCAAAAATGCCTTAATTCTGGCTTCGTTTATTTTACTTAATTGCTGTAAAAGCGATAAATCAATTTATAATGTATCTATCAGTTGGGAAAAGGTTATAACAAAGTCAAAAACCTCTCTTTCTATACAGGTTTGCCCCGAACCTCCCATGCGTCGGGGTCATCCTGCAAGTAAGAACATATACAATGCTTTAAGAGATATTAAAATTAATTATGCCAGACTGCAGCCATGGTATCCTTTTCCGCGCCTGAGTGTAGCTGAACTGGAACCACCAAAAGAAAGCAAAACATACTGGGACTTCTCTGTAATAGATCCCATAGTTCTGGATTTTTTTGAAGCTTCTGAAGGAAGACCTGTAATGGTAGATTTTTCGACTATCCCGCAGTGGATGATCAAAACAGACAAGCCTGTCCCTTATCCTGCAGACCCAAATGAGATATGCTGGAGCTATAGTCCTGGTAATGAGTTGCGCGATACTACAATGAAAGAATTGGTAGATTATTACCACAGGTTGGTAAGCTGGTATACAAAAGGTGGTTTTACTGATGAATTTGGTAAATTTCATAGATCAGGGTATAATTTTAAAATTGATTATTGGGAAGTACTGAATGAAAACGATCAGGATACACAACATCTTTTTAGTCCGCAGCAATTAACAAAAATTTACGACGCTATTGTAAGTGATCTGCAAAAGTTAAATCCTGATATGAAGTTTAGTGCTCTGGCATTAGCATTCCCGCAAAAGGGTGCACCTTATTTTGAATATTTTTTGAATTCGAAAAACCACAAACCAGGTATTCCTTTAGATATGTTCTCATATCACACGTATATAGCTTCAGATGGTAACAAATGGGAAGATGGTGCAAAACTTGAAAAGCTGCAAAACTTATATTTCGGGAAGGCAGATGATTTTATGAAAACAGTAAAAAATATTGATTCATTAAAACAAAGAGTGTCGCCTGATATTAAGACTTACATTAATGAGCTTGGAATTTTACCTCCTGGCGATCCTTCAGATCCTAATTTAGTAATACCAGATTATTACTGGGTGCTTAGCAGTGCAGTGTTTGCTTACTTATACCCTCAATTCGTAAAAGCAGGAATTGATATTGTGGCAATTGCTGAATTGGTTGACTATCCGGGTCAGTTTGCAGGGACTACTTTAGTCGATTGGAATACCGGAAAACCAAATGCGCGTTACCGTGGGATGAAATTATTGGTGGATAATTTTGGCCCCGGAGACAACTTAATTCAAACCCAGGATACTCCAAAGGACTTTTTAGCACAAGCCTTTACTACATCTGATGGGACAAGAAAAGTACTTCTGGTAAATAAAACAAACAAGGAAATTTCAGTCTTGGTTCCAACAGCAGAAGGTGCAAAAATGGATTTTGTAGATCAATCTTCAGGATCAAATTCTCCCGGATCTCTGGAATTAAAAACTAATAAAGTCAGGCTGTCAGATTATGCTGTGGCTGTTATCACTTTGAAAAAATAAAAACCATTATTATATCCATTATAAAGTGGTTGTACATTTAAAAAGTAATATTTTAATCCTAGAAAACAATGAAAAATCATAATAATATTTCGTTTTTACTATTTCTGTTATTGGGTTTTTCGAATCAAGCCTTTTCACAAACTACTATGGATACCACCAAATTTGGTGACAATCTAGCTGTTGGTAAATTTATTGATATCCGTGGCTTTAAAATGTATTACGAAACTTATGGTAAGGGTGAACCTTTACTTTTTATTCACGGCAATGGATGTTCTATCAACAGTTTTGTTAACCAGATTCCGTATTTTTCTAAAAACTACCGGGTAATACTTACAGATAGCCGTGCACAAGGAAAGTCGGTTGATATTAAAGACTCTTTATCTTACGAGATGATGGCTGATGATCTTGACGCCTTGCTGGATAATTTACACCTTAAACAAATATATGTAATAGGCTGGAGCGATGGTGGTATAAACGGTTTGTTGCTCGCAATGAGGCATCCGGATAAAGTTAAAAAACTTGCTGTAACAGGAGCAAATCTTTGGCCGGATAGTACAGCTGTATCACCGTTTATTTTTAAACAATCTCTTCTAATAGCAGATTCATTAAGCAAGTTAGCAAGTACGCCACAAGTTAAAACACAGCTTAAACTGGCACGGTTACTAGCATATCAACCACATATTAAACTGGAGCAGTTACACGAAATATCTTGTCCAACCTTGGTTATAGGAGGAGATCATGATGTAATACTGAGTAAGCATACTTTGGAAATATCGGAAGCTATTCCAAACTCCTATTTATGGATAATACCAAACTCAGGCCATGCAACTCCCGTTTTTAAGAAAGATCAATTCAATACTATCATAAACGATTTTTTTAAGAACCCATATAGGAGGATTGAAGGAATTCACTTGTTTGAATAGATTTTTTTTGAATATGTAAATAATTAATAAAATTCGATTATGAATATTAAAAAAATAATAGTAATTCTGGTTGCTTTACTCATCAGGTTTATAAACCTTGATGCATCTACACGAGATGGGGAATCCTGTTGGTTAGATTACAACCTAATTCCTTCACATGTAACAAAAGCAACCGATCCTTATGCAAAATATTTAGAAAGCATACCAACTGTTTTGCAAACCTTAAGCAGTGTAAATTCAGGGATTGGTGAAGAAGCTATTATCACAAAAAGGATCGTTTTTAGCTCAAAAAATGGGGCAAATAAAGTCTATGCAATCTTATCGTCCCCGCTAGTTGCCGGAAAATACCCAGCCTTAATGATATTGCATGGAGGTAGTGGTAATGCAGATGGCTTAAAACCGCTTGTAGAAAATTTTGCACGAAAGGGTTACGTGGCACTTACTTTTGATATGCCCGGTGTTTGTGGAATAACAATCACTCCAAACTCGGAAGGCCTATGGAAATTAAGACCAGAGTACGATGAAGGACCCAGATTTAATGTAGCAAAAGGGCCGGAAAATAGTACTATGGTTGACGCCGAGGTAGCCGGAATTGAGGCATTTAATCTGTTATGCTCAGATCCAAATGTAGATGTTAAAAATGTTGGAATAACCGGGTATTCGTGGGGTGGTTATTCAACTACATTCTTATCCGGAATATTGGGTAATAGAGTTAAAGCAGCTTATTCTGTTTTTGGTTGCGGTTTTTACGAATTGGGCTCATTCTGGAAAAATATTATTGATAAAATGTCAGAATCAGATAGAAATGTATGGTTAAAATATATTGATGCCGGAAGACGTGTAAAGAATATGAAAGCCTCCTTCTTTCTTGAAGCAACAACAAATGATACATATTTCTGGCCTGAAGCAGTAAGTGCAACAATGTCTTCTATTCCAGGTGAAAAAAATATGGTCTGGTACCCTAATCTTAACCACAAACAAAGTCCGTATGGCGGAAAAATGCAGGAATTGTATTTTGATTATTACTTAAAGGGTATAGGCAGCCCATTTGGAACTATCAACATTAGTAAAGTAATGCATCAGAATGATGGAAGTAAAAAAGTTTTGATCAAGGTTAAAATCCCCGAAAGCGTCTCAGTAGGATCTGTTAGTCTTTATTACAGCGAACAGGGTGTTAACTGGCAATCCCGTACATGGATACCCATAAAAGCTGAATTAGAAAGCCATAACAAGTATAGTGTCCTGATACCGGCTGAAATAGCAAATAAAAAAATCGACTTTTATGTTTACATGTCCGATTCCCGTAATGTAATTACTTCAAGCAAAATATATTAGGCATCATTTGTAAATTATTTAATTATTAACCAATGAAAAAATCAATCAAACTGATGGCAATTTTTTTATATCTCATAACAAATTCACTATGGTGTATAGCCATTAAACCTTCGCAGGAGTTTAATTCAGTAGATACTGTTAAAGTTTTTAACATAAAAGATTATGGAGCGGTCGGTGATGGCAAAACGTTAAACACCGAGGCGATAAATAATACCATTGCCGACTGCTCCAAAGCTGGAGGCGGAACCGTGTTGGTACCGGCCGGGAGATTTTTATCAGGTACTGTGCATCTTAAAAGCAATATTACTTTATTTCTTGATAAAAATGCAACTATTATGGCAACAGCTGACAAAAGCCAATTTCAGGGTTCAGATTTTAAAGAGGAAGAAGACCGGCCTATTAACTTGCATACCAATGATGTAAGTAACTGGACCAGAGCGCTTATATTGATAGATAAAGTTGAAAATGTTACCATTACCGGAACCGGAACTATTGATGGTATGACTTTAGCGCCTAATCCTAACAGGGAAATAAAGAATATTATGTCAACGAACTCAAAAAACATAGTCATTTCTAATATAACAGTTACCAGATCAGGAGATTGGAGTATTGTTGGTTTTTATGTTGAATACTTTAAAGTAAAAAATGTGACCGTTACCGATGGATATGATGGCATTCATGTACGCGGCGGCAAAAATTTAGAGTTCGATAATTGTAAGATATATAGCCGTGACGATGCCATTGCGGGAGGATATTGGGAAAATGCGCTCATTACTGACTGTACAATTAACAGTGCCTGTAACGGAATCAGAATAGTTTTACCAACTACAAATATGGAGATAAAAAATTGTTATATAGTTGGGCCGGGTGTATTTGGTCATAACAGAGGTCCGATTGAAAAACCATGGATAAACAACATGATCACAGGTATTATATTCCAGCCAGGTGCCTGGGGAATAGGAAAAGGGAAATCAGATAATGTATATATTCATGATATCATAATTAAAGACGCCTATACTGCTTTAACATTTGTAATAAATGAAGGTAATACCGCCAACGGCATACGTGTTGAAAATATTACCGCTACAGGAATTACCAATAACGCCTGCTCTGTTGAAGCGTGGCCTGAGGGTAGTACATATGAGAATGTAAGGTTTAAAAATATTTCTATTTCTTATAATGTGACCGATCCCGAATTTATAAAAGTTAAAAACTTTGACCGTCCTCTCACTGAATCCAGGCCCTTGCCATACTGGGGATTTTATGTGCGGAATGTAAAAAATATTGAATTTGAAAATGTGAATCTGAATTACAGCGGTAACGCAGAGAATCGTCCATTAATGGGTTTTTATGGTGTGGAACATGTGTTGCTAAAAAATGTAAAATATAAAAAAGTAGCAGGCATCCAGCCAATAGTGTCCTCTGAAAATACCCATATAAAAATTGTTCATTCCGGTGCATATAATTAATTCAGGTTGCCGGTTAATGTTTATGGAAAAAATAAAATGAATCTCACGAAAAAAAGTATAATATTCCTCATTTTGACTTTGTTTTCATTTTTTATAATGAGATGCGAACGAGATTCTAATCCGCCTGATGAAATAGTTCCACCAACTGATGAAGATTCAACGGTTACAACAAAAAATCCAATTGGTGGGATATGTCCTTCTTTAATTACATGGATGACAGATATACAATTGAATACATTTCTTAACGAATTTGCCACTACACATGCACTTTATGTCAGAATAGATCTTCCATGGAGTGTAATACAACCTGACGACAGCACAAACTGGAATTTTACTGATTATGATCGTGTATTCAACGCGATTGTTGCTAAAGGATTTAAAATATTAGCACTGCCTACTTATTGTCCTTCCTGGGCGAACGGAGGATTTGATGATGATAAGTATCCTCCAACTGCTGCACATGCAACTGACTGGTATAATTTTGTAAAAAAATGTGCAGATCGTTACATACCGCTCGGAGTGGATGCATGGGAAATGTGGAATGAGCCAAATATTACGGGTTTTTGGGAACCGGTATGCAATGTTGCAGATTACACTAATATAATATTGAAAAATGGGTCCGACGCTGTACGAGCATCTGCTTCTGCCCTGGGAAAATCAGTAACTGTAATATCCGGCGGATTATCTCCTGCAGCAACTGATGGTCAAAACATCCATCCCTTAGACTTTCTTACCGGTATATATGCCAATGGTGGGAAATCATATATGGATGCAATTGGGCACCATCCATACTGTTTTCCTGAAAGTCCATACAGCACTGTAGAGTGGAGTTGTTTCCAGATGACTCCAAAGATTTATCAGATAATGGTAAATAATGGTGATGGAGATAAAAAGATATGGGGTACGGAATTTGGGTATCATACTGGTAATGATGACATTGGAGGAGTAACTCAGGCTCTTCAGGCACAATATGTTACTGACGCTTATTCTATATGGCATAGATGGAGTTTCACCGGTCCACTATGCTGGTATGATTATCAGGATTTAGGAACTGATCTTTCTGACAGAGAACAATGTTTTGGTTTGAAACGATATAATGGTGCAAATAAACCAGGCTGGCAAGCTTATATAAAGGTTATGAGCACTATGCCTCACGGAGTTAAATGAAACCTGATAATAGTTGACCTGTCGGGAATACGTCCAAACTTTTATCCCTGGAAACTTTATAGATGAAAGCATCATTGACATGAAAAAATATTTTTTATCCCCGGTAGTTTTGTTCTGTATAGCGTTGAATTATGCCCAGGCAGAAGCAGGCGCTATAAAAAGGAACGATCGTGAATTAAACCAGGGTACAATCTTATATAGCGCAGATTTTAGTAAGGGCATACCTGCTGACTTCGTTAACATGGGAGGCTGGTTAAAGATTAAAGATGGCATTACATCAACAGCAGTTGGATTAAATAACTATTTAATGCTAAACAGGCAATATGCCGTCAATACACGTAAAGCATCAATTAAAGTTAATTTTGGCAGTGATACAAAACTCAATTTTTTTAGTCCTGAAATAGATCACTTCCATCATTGGGGAACCTTAATACAGGTAGATGTTAAAAATGGCTTACTGAAGATATTTAAGGCTTACAACGTAGATGACAAAGAATATCCTGATCTTTTAACAGATCATCCTTATCTCTTTGTGGCAGGACGAGATTATGATATAGAAATGATGAGTGAGCCCACACAAAATATATTTATTATAGTTGATAATTTAACAGGAACAAGAGATAGTACTAAGTTGGAAAGGCTTAATAGCGGACTGGTAAGAGATTTATTTTCTTTTGCTACTGAAAGTGGTACGCCGCCTCTAGTTAAATCTATGACAATAAGTACACAATATAAAAAGGGTTTGCCAATATTGTATATAGGAGATAGTATAACCGAAGAATTTTCAGGATCACCGACTTCATTTAGCCAAAATGGTAAGTCAATTATATCAGGTAGATCAGCCGGAATTGTATTTGGTGTTCAAAACAGAGTTCTATCCGAAATTGCCATCCTCCGACCCAAATATGTTTCCATATTAATTGGTACTAACGGATTTAATACCGTTGATAACTTAACTGAATTATGTAAGAGTATTTTAAAATTAGGGATAACCCCCATCTTAAATAATATTCCGTGGCGAAAGCCCGCCTCAGTAATAGAAGAAAATGAAAAGATTTCAACAGTAAGAAAAAACCTGAGAATAAAAGGAGCAGCTTTTGATGTGGCAACATCAGTAGATGGCCTTAATATTCAACAAGATATGAGCTTGTTCAAAGAAGATGGAGTACATCCGAATGAGTTAGGTCTGCAAAAAATGTATGAACGTTTTAAACTTGATGTTCCTGAAGTATTTAAATACATAATAAAAACTAAAAACGTTTCAAGATATTCTTTAAATCATTAAAACCTAGTATCATGAAAAAAATTATGTCTTTTTTTATTCTAAGTGCTGTTCTTTTATTTTTCACTTCATTTTCCGGGGAATCAGGCTGGATAAAGTTGCTGGATAAAAACCTGAATAATTGGGAAACATATCTGAGTTATCGTTTTCAGGATGGTTATAATGGTTCAATTCCAGTAAATGCCAAAGGTGAAAAAGTACAACCTATTGGATATAATAAAAATGAAGCAAATGTTATATCCGTGGCCATGGAAAATAATGAACCTGTTTTAAGAATAAGCGGCGAAATATATGGATGTGTTTTTACAAAACAGGAATTTGAAAACTATGATTTAAAACTCAAAGTGAAATGGGGAACGCTTAAATGGGAACCACGGAAAAAAGATCCAAAGGATTCCGGACTACTATATCATTCTCAAGGCGAATGTGGTGTAGATTATTGGCATTCATGGATGCAGTCAGAGGAATTCCAGATTATGGAAGGCGGATTCGGTGATTACTGGTGTTGTGCAGCAACTGGCGCCCATGTTAAAATGCATGATCCGGGCGCAAGGAATGATATGGGGATCTATGATCCAAATGGTATAGATACACCAATGGGTGTTGGCGGGACAAGAACTGGTTTTGTACAGCATAGCCAGGATTTTGAAAAGCCAGGAGAGTGGAATAGCGTGGAATTGATATGTTTTGGAGATAAGAGCATCCACATTGTTAATGGTCATGTAGTTATGGCTCTTTCAAAAATGGTATATAAAGATGGAGATACTCTTACGCCTCTGGTTAAAGGAAGAATTCAGTTACAAAGTGAAGCTTCTGAAGTTTTTTATAAAGAAATTGAGATAAGGAAGATAAACAATGTACCTGCTGAGTACAAATCATATTTTAAGTAATGCAGGTTCTAATACTCCTTAAAATGAGGTTATTTATATCATTGAAAATTGTAATATATTTTAAATTAACTAATTATGAAAAATAGAAAATTAATATTGTTAGTATTTCTCATTTGGGGATTTCAGTTAACTTATGCAGTTAATCTCAAATTGCCATCTATAATTGGAAGCCATATGGTTTTGCAGCAGAAAAGTTCAGTTGCAATATGGGGTTGGGCAAAAGCTGGCACTGTTGTGACTATAAAACCAGGTTGGATGGCAAATGCCAGCCAGGCGACGGTCAATAGTGATGGTACCTGGAAGATTAAACTGATAACTCCTGAAGCCGGAGGCCCATTCGAAATTAGTATCAAGTCGGACACTACCATTATTTTGAAAGACATCCTGATTGGTGAGGTATGGGTTTGCAGCGGACAGTCGAATATGGAAATGCCCGTTGCAGGAAATCCATCTCAACCGGTCAATGGGAGTATCGACTATATTGCTCACGGGAATAATAAAAACATTCGTCTTTTTACGGTAAAGCAGGCTATAAGCGCCAAACCACTTAATAATTGCGGAGGGGAATGGAATGTCTCGTCGTCTTCGAATGTTGCTAATTTCAGTGCAGTCGCCTATTTCTTTGGCCAATATTTACAGGAAACATTAGGTATCCCTGTAGGGTTGATAAGTACCAGTTGGGGAGGTACACCTGTTCAATCATGGACCGATGATATTACTATGACAAACGAGTTTAAGGAATTCGATCTTTCAGCTCTCAACACGGAACAAATATTTGAACCGTCTACGCCCACTGTTTTGTTCAACAGTATGATTCACCCGCTCCTGAATTTTACTATTCGCGGAGCTATCTGGTACCAGGGAGAAGCCAATATCTCGAATCCGGATCAGTATACAAAACTTTTCCCGGCCATGATCCGGGGTTGGAGAAAACTATGGAACCAGGGAGAGTTTCCATTTTATTATGTTCAGATAGCTCCCTTTAAATATTCGCCAGAAATTAATTCATCGTTTTTACGTGAAAGTCAATTAAAAACCATGCAAACTATTCCTAATACGGGAATGGCTGTGACCATGGATATAGGTGAATATGAATGCATTCACCCGGCAGAGAAGATTCCGGTTGGCAAAAGATTAGCTTATTGGGCACTAGCCAAGACCTATGGAATGGATGGCCTTTCATACAGCGGGCCTATTTATAAAGAAATGGAGGTCAATAAAAACAAAGCAATCCTGGTTTTTGATTATGCAGAAAATGGCTTGTCGAGCTTTGGCAAGGAATTGAAAGGGTTTGTTATTGCAGGAGACGACAAACAATTTTATCCTGCAAAAGCAGTGATATCTGAAAATAGTCTGGAAGTATGGAGCGACGATGTAAAGAATCCGGTTGCTGTGCGCTATTGCTGGGAGAATTATGCTGTCGGCACTTTGTTTAACACTGCCGGGTTGCCTGCTTCATCGTTCCGCTCGGATCACTGGGAAAAATAGCGGTTTCAATCATATGCAGCTGATTAATATCGCAACCTTAGAAAATTTTCAGGATCAAACTCAAGATCAATTCTTTGGCTTATATTTTTATTGAAGTTGAATTTAGTCGTTTGTTAGGTGCAATAAGTTAAATTTTTAAAATCTGAAAATATGAAAAGGATTATTCTTATTATTTTCCCGATTTTACTGGTAATATGTCAATGCAAAACTGACAAGAACAAAAGAATTATTATGACAGTTAATGGACCTATTCCTGCTGGAAAAATGGGAGTCTCTCTTATTCATGAGCATATACTTGTCGATTTCATCGGGGCAGATTCGATAAATAGCAACAGGTGGGATAGGTTAAAAGTAATTGAACGGTCATTGCCCTACCTGAAACAGATAAAGGATTTAGGTTGCCAGACTTTTGTTGATTGCACTCCTGCATACCTTGGCAGAGATCCCCTTTTGCTTAAAAGCCTTTCTGATTCTTCAGGTCTGAATATTATAACAAACACAGGATATTATGGTGCGAATAATAATAAATTCATTCCCAAATATGCTTTTACTGAAACCGCTGTTCAGCTTTCCAAAAAATGGATTGCAGAATGGGAAAATGGAATAGATGGTACAGGCATAAAGCCCGGATTCATTAAAATCGGTGTTGATAATGGCAGTTTATCCGAAATGCATATAAAGCTTATTACTGCGGCGGCAAAGACACATTTAAAAACCGGATTGGTAATTGCCTCTCATACGGGACCTGCAATCCCGGCATTTGAACAGATAGCTTTGCTTCAGAAGTTGGGAGTTTCCCCTGAAGCTTTTATCTGGGTTCATGCCCAGGTAGAAAAAAATCCGCTAAACCATATAAAAGCAGCACGATCGGGTGCATGGATAGGTTTTGATGGATTAAACGATAATAATATTCAGGATTATATCAAATTGATCATTAACATGAAAGAAAATAAATTGTTAAATAAAGTGCTATTATCGCATGATGCCGGATGGTACGATCCTGAAAAAGTCAATGGAGGGGATTATAGAGGCTATTCAGTTCTTTTTGAGAAGCTTATACCATTGTTACGAAAGGAGCATTTTTCAGATGCTGAAATTAATCAATTGTTAGTTGTAAACCCGGCAAGGGCTTTTGAAATTAAAATTCGGAAGCTTCTATGAAAAGTGCATTTTCGATTATTTTATGCATTCTTTAAATACTTTATAGCATACTCCCTGGCAGTTAAGCATGTTATTAGTTTAAATTGCCTGTTGAAATGCGAAATATTGTTATACCCTGTTTCATAGCAAATTTCAGAAACTGTCATATCATTGTTTATCAGAAGTTTACAAGCATGAGCAATTCTTATTTCATTTAAAAATTGAGAACAGGTTTTGTGAGTTCTGTATTTAAAATATCTGCAAAATGATGATTTATTAAGATTTACAAGCTCTGCAATTTCATCAAGTTTAATTTCTTGTTTGTAATTCTCCATTAAGAAACTCATTACTTTATTTATTCTTTCTGAATCAGCAATGTTAAAAGAATTTGTGTAGCCCGGACTTGAAAGCAAATTATATTCCTTTGTATTAGCAAAAGCATCCAGAGTTTTTAAAAATGTAATTATTCGTTCTACGCCTGAAGAGTAATATACCTTTTTTATTAACTCTGCTATTTTCTCGTGATCTTTGCCCTTAATTAATAAACCTTGTTGCCCAAGTAAAAACAGTTTTTTAATTTGGCTAAACTCAGGAAGGTCAAAAAAGCCTTCCTTAAGTGCATTATCGAGGAATTGAATAACATATACATCAACAAAAAGGTCTTTGTTATTTTTGTAAAAATCCTTGTCATTTCTCCATACGTGCGGTAGATTTGGACTAATAAACATTAAATCTCCATCGCTAAAATTTCCTACGTGATTCCCCATTAAGCGGATGCCATAGCTTTTTTCAACAAAAATAATTTCAAATTCAGGATGATAATGCCATGGGTAGTCCATATATGGTACTATTTCTCTCTTCACAGCAATTGAAGAGGATAAATTTGGAAATATTTTTTCGAGTTTCGGTTGCATAATATTACTAGCAAATTGTGAGGGAAAATACAAAAAAACATCAATTTGTGCAAATACAGTGTTATAAATTGGGGAAATAGTAGTTTTTTAATATATGTATAGTTAATAAATTTATAAAATGAAATAATCAAATTACAATTCAGACCTCTTTTTCAATACTTGATTCGCCCAGATACAGAACACTAAAATTATTTGAAAATATTTACCTTAAATGTTGAATAATCTATTGGAATAAATACAAAATAAAGATTTATACCTTAATATTTTGGATAGCAAATCTAATAATAGTGAGAAAAATCTTGTTATCGATATACGGAATGATAGCGTGGATGCTTTTAAGTTATTGTACAATCGCTATAATAAGAAACTCTATTATTTTTCATTAAGGTACCTGAGCGACCTTGAAGAGGCTGAAGAATTGGTTCAGTCAGTATTCATCAGTATCTGGGAACATCGTCAATCACTTGATGCAACCATGCCTGTTAAAAATTATATCTACAAGTCTGCGGTAAATTACATTTATAACTATCTGAAAAAGAAAGCAATTCGTGCTAGGTTTGTTGAATCAGAACTTCAAAAAGGTGAACTTCAGTCAAATCAGACCTATGATCAAATATTTTTTCATGATCTTGAAAAGTCAATAAGCTCAATAGTCAAAACATTGTCATCACAACAACAAAAAATTTTTAAGTTAAGCCGATTTGAAGGCTTATCACATGAAGAAATTGCAAAAGACCTTGATCTTTCAGTTCGCACAGTGGAAAATCAGATTTACAGGGCTTTAAAGATCATTAAAAGTAAGCTTAAAAGATAAATATTTTCTTTATCTATGTTTTTATTTAAATTTTTTTTATTCAACAGCTAGCAACTTTTTATCCCTGACTGTATGTTCAGAATCTACTGGTATTTTAGAATTTCATTTTTTTCTTTTTTTGATCTCGGGGGTCAATTATCCATTATGCTGAAGCTTTGGCGATGGAGCCCCGATGGCAATACATAGAGTTACCTGAATTTTCCTTTTCCCCCACTTCCTCCTCTAATCCTATTCCCCTTAACCCGTTCAACTTTATAACTAAAACTAATTCCTTTTACTTAAAAAAATCTATTCAGTGAGTACCTCACATTACTTAGGTGTATTAACAAGATAAAACAAAATAACAATATGGGATTACAAAGTAAAAGTATTAAGGATATAGAAATCTTATTGACTAAATATATTGAGAAGAATTGCACTCCGGACGAGCAGCAGCAGCTTTACGAACTATTCTCCTCGAATGATAATGAAAGATCATTTAAAGAGGTATTATTTTCACATTTAAGCGAATTTAATGAAGATCCTCAGAAAAAACATGCTGTTGACTTTGACCGTATATATAATCAAATATTGTCTGAAATAAAACATCGGGAATTCAGTGAATCAGAAAAGCGATTGCAAAAAAGAAGAAAAGGGGTTAAAACGTTATTCCTTCAGGGGCTAACTCTGGCAGCCGTTTTTTGTATTGCTTTCTTCCTTGGCGACATCTTTAAACATAGGGTTGGTAGAATTTTCCCAGAGCCGTATATTACAACAACATATAGCGAAATAAAAGCTCCTCTTGGAGCAAGATCCGAGGTTAAGCTTGCCGACGGCACACAGATAATTCTAAATGCAGGAAGCACTCTAAAATAT
>Ga0182021_10000915_pt1 | contig 33474 bp, 34 predicted proteins | sample 612E3MmetaG_FD_120493 | JGI IMG/M metagenome (GOLD analysis project Ga0182021, IMG submission 120493) | Permafrost microbial communities from Stordalen Mire, Sweden - 612E3M metaG (Illumina Assembly) | ecosystem: Environmental > Terrestrial > Soil > Wetlands > Permafrost | place: Sweden... | reverse complement strand
AGCAAGATTATTAATAGAGTTGCAACAATTGTTGACAAACCTTTCTTATTATTTTTCATATCAACCTCCTTTCAGATGATTTAATATTTGAATGAGAGTTTATACACCTCTTTCAAACTTTAACCATTACTGGTTAATAGAATAAGAAAAAACACCTATAAAAACCTTTTTATTTATTGAAATTATCTATGATTTGGAAGAATTCTTTACTATCAATTACCTTATCCACATCACTTAATCCTCTCTGCTCTGCAAACTTTACAAATGCTTCAGGTTTATATCCCCTTTTTCTTAGAGATGCAATTGTTGGAATTCTCTCATCGTCGTCTCCTGAAAATTCTCCAGAGTCAATCATAGCATTTAATTTTCTTTTTGAAAGAACCAAATCCTTAAATTTTATCCTACCCATGAAGAACGTCCATGGAAATTTCTTTTCAAATACATCAAAAATCATTCTCTGTCTTTTTGCATTGTCCATATGATCCTTTCCTCTTATAATATGAGTCATTCCTAATTCCATATCATCAACTGGAACTACAAGATTCATAAGAGGCCAAACTCTATATTTTTTCTTCTGCCTTGCATGCTCATGCTCATTTATTCTTGCCAAAGGAAAATCCCTCATTGCAGGATTAGGATCTTGCATGCCTAAATCTGATTTAAATCTTAAAACTGCTTCTCCCTCCTTGGAACCTTTTTTATCTATCATTTTCTCCCATTCTCTTGTATTTTCTCTTTCTGATTTCTTTCTGCATGGGCAATCTTTTTTTTCATCTGCATATTTCTTAAATTCCTCCTGTGAACAAGTGCAAATATAAGCTCTATGTTTCTCAATCAAACTAAAAGCATAACTGTAATACAAATCCATTCTGTCTGAAGAATTAATGTACTCTGTAACATTTCCATATGTCCAATCACAATCTCTCTTTATATTTTCATAAGCCTCAGGCAAAGTAGTAGAAGGGTCAGTATCGTCAACAATAATATAAAACTTTCCTCCATATTTTTTTACATAAAGAGATGTAATCATGCTTGCAATTATATGACCTACATGCATGGGTCCGGAAGGTGCAGGTCTAAATCTCATAACAACTCCACTCTTTGGTACATCTGGCAATTCTTCCAATCCTTCTCTTATTTCTCTTTCAGAAACAATATCCTTGAGTTTTTCATATTCCTTTTCCTGTTCCTTAGGAGAAAGTCTATTCACATAACCTACAATTTCATTTATTTCTTTTGAATATTTCTTAATATCTTCTTTTTTCAAACCCTCATTAAATAAAGAAGATATGACTGAGCCCGCATTAGCTCTTCCCTTGTAATGAATTGCATTTTTAAGAGCATAAGCCTTTGCTTTTTTATTAAAAAATCCAGCATCATTCAAAGTAAGAGATGCTTCTGTTTTTTTATCAAAATCTTTCATAAAACTAAACGGAATTGATTATTTATTAATTTAACCTAAATAAAAAGAAAATTAATCAAAATTACCAGAAAGACTATTAGCACGAACTTTCTTCTCAAGTAAGTCAATTCTCTGCTGAAGCTGATAAATCTGATTTGACTGTTCTTCTATTCTGTCAGTCATGTCCTTCAATCTCTTTGCTAATCTTCTTCTTTTCTCTCCAGCATCTATAGTTTCTCCTGAAGTAGAATCATCTAATGATGAATCAGCAGACGATGAAGAGGAACTTGAAGTACTCGTTGAAGCATTAGAAGTATTTGAACTTCCAAAAAAATTAAAAAATCCGCCTGTTGAACTTTCCTGACTTTCCACGGGAGAACTTATTGGCGAAGGAACTTTCGTATCTTCTTTAGGATGTTTCTTCTCATACTTATAATCTTCAGTCAAATCCACAATTTTATCCTTTCTGCTAAAAAAACCCATACATAATAAAACTAAGGTTTATTTTTAAATTTAGCTATCAAACATTTTTTAAATAAGAAATTCTTTAATTTTACATGGGTTCAGTAGTATCAGATATAATAGAAAAAACAATACCACATTATCAGGAAAGAGCAAAGATGAAAAAAGCAGGGTTGGTTGATTCTGTAGAAGTTGCATCACATTCATTGGGATATGATTCTGCTGTTGAGACTCTTGAGCCAGTTTATTTTTTTATTCTTGATTTAATGAATGATTTTGGACTTAATACAGAAAAATTAATAGACAATTTTTCTTCCTCTCCAGGTTCAGGACATTTCGCAGAACTTGGACAGAGAGCAACAATTATGCAAAATCAAGCTACAAAAGTTTTGGGAGATATAAATGTCGTCCTCAGAAGTGTTCTAAATATAATTTACGATTTGAAAGAATTCAGAGTAAGATTGCAGAGTTACGATGATTTAAAATCTAAAAACAAAGAAGGTGCAGTTTTATCTCTTAAACAAATATGGATGGATAAAGTTGATATTCAAAAGGGAAATTCAAGCATAAAAGCAATGGCACTAGGACAAGGTGGATTTGTAACTTTAATAGATGCTTTCCTCGCATCAAAAGACGAAAAAGACGCCCAAAATATGGATTTAAACGATAGAGTAAAAAGAATTTTAATTCCAAGAATTCATGAATTTAACATATGGATGTCTCAATCTGAACAAGAACTAAGAAAAAGATATGAAATTGAAAAAAGTTATTTGAGAAGCCAAGTTAATAGTTTAAAGCTTTATTCCAGATGGGCAAAACCATATCTTAAAGCAGCTTACGATTTGGAAAATAAGGATAGAGCAAGAGAACCCGCGTTAGTTAAAACATTTAACACAATTCTTCTTGAACTTGTATTAATTGGAAAAAATGAATTAAAAGTAAAAGATGCAGCACTTGAAGGGTTGCTTCCAAGAGATTTTGCAAAAGACAATTTCGTAAAAACACTGAGAAAATATTACAGTTGTGTTGTTGTTGAATTGACTTTCAGAGGAATTCCTCAGAGAGTTTCGCAGCAGGCTCATTTTACATTCGGTGGAAAAGCAGACATTACATTTAAGGCATATGCTTTAAATGAAGACGAATTAAAAGCGTTAAATAAAGAACTTGATAAATCAGACTTGGATGATGTTCTAAAATTAATAAATGGAGCTACAGATGACAGTCTTAAACAGTTGCAGGATGAAATAAACTTCTTCCTAGATGATAAAGATCCTGAAAAAGAAAAAAAAGAAAAGCTGGATAAAAATAATGTTAATCCTTTCCTCGCTCTGTTTGGAATGTATGATAAAGCTGAAAAAAAGGAAGCTCCAAAAAAAGAAGATAAAAAAGAAGAAGACAAGCCTCTTAGAAAAGATAATTGGGTAGAAAAAACTCATCTCAGAGCATTAGCAGAAGAAAATGCAAAAACAACAGCAATGAGCATTTTTGATATTTACAAAAAAGCCCACGGAATGGCAAGTTTCACTTAATTTTATTAAAAAAGATATTAAATTATCTACCCCAGTTAGTTTATAATAATTAATCTATTTTAGCAATATGTTCACAATATAATATTTTACCAAGATAATTAACAGTTAAATAATAATTAATTCTAAAAAAACACACAATAAAAAATATTATATATTCCATATTCTTCTTTAAACTATGCCAAGAAAAGCAAAAGTAATAACAAAAGAAGAAAGTCAGAAGGTCAAAGAAAAGAAATCTATGAGTCAGGACGAAGTAAACACTCTTGAACATATGCTTGACAACGAAGATAAAGAAGCAGATTTATCAGAAGTTAGAGAATCTCAAAGAGAACCAAGAAAAGAAAGAACTTCACCTTCCTTAAACAAGATAAATACTCCTCAAAGAATCCCAACAAGACTTGAAGGAAATTTTACAGATGTTCCTGCACCAACCACAGGCATAGGAGGAGAGGAAGAAAATCCATTAAAATACATTCCTGGAACAAACCAGCAGGGAGAGAAAAAATATTTTCATTATAATGAAAAACTTATCGAAAGTGCGGTTACCCATAGAGAGCTTGAAACTATGGGAAGAAATATAGTTCCAAGAAGGGAAGTAGGATTTGAAAATTCTCCCCAAGCAAAAATATCGGTCACTGAAACATTTGAGAAATATACTATGCCAAAAAAAGTTGACAGAGACAAAATAGGAAAAGAAAATCCTTTTGAAAAAAAAGAAGTAAAATACACTCCAAGCGGATATTAGTATTATTTTATTATTTATATAATAAAATTTAATAGTTATCTCTCACAGCTAATTATTTTAAATTAATATATTAACAAGACTAATTATAAAATATATGGTTTTACTAAGATAATTAATAAATTATTTCAAATCAAGTCAACCATTAGATTAATAAATTATTCTTTACATTATATATTCTATGGGAAAAGGTGATTATAGAGTTGACAATGTTTATCAGGGAGGATACTCAACTTTAGATCCAAACAAAGCTTACGCAAGTGGATTTACAGGATACAGAGCTGGTGCAGGCTCTCTTGGTCTAACAACTGACCCAAGAACAGCAAATATAGTAAAAGATGCTTCTACAAAATTATCGTCCGGTGTAAAGCATATTGAACTTGCACTAGTTTCTTCTGAACTGTTTGATTCTATTCCAAAGCAACAGTTTGAAGAAATGAGACAATTGGGTAAAAGAACAGGTGTTGAAGTTTCTGTTCATGCACCAGTTATAGATACTGCAGGAATGTCTCAGCAAGGATTCAGTGAATTAAATAGAGAAGTAGCTGAAAGAAAAATTACAGATGCCCTATTTAGAAGCCACGAATTAAATCCTAATGGAAATATTCCTGTTACTTTTCATTCTGCAGAAGGAATTGCAGGCTCTGAATGGAAAACTCTTGGAGATGTGGAAGGAAAAAAACTAAGAGAAGCAAGAAGGCTCGTAGGAGTTGACAGAGATTCAGGCAAGATGATACAATTAGAACTTGAAAAAAAATATTATCCTATGATGCAGAATGAAAAAGGAGAAAAAATACCTGTATCTCCAAAAGGAGACACATATACTCCAGAAGAAAATCTTAGATTACAAAACACAACAGTATGGGATAACCAACTCTCTCAATTATTTATGAATAAAGAGAGAGCAGATGAAATCCTACAGCAAAATTCTGTTCAAATACAACATTTAATGAAAGACTTAGATGAAAAAGAATATACCCTCAGAGATTTAACCCCCACACAACAATCTGTTTATATAAAATTCAAAGATGCAGAAAATTATCTTGATGAAATAAGAAAAAACACAAATGCCATATTTAGTAAAGCATATGAATATGGGACTCCAGAACAAAAAAAAGTGCTTACACAAATATCTGAAGAGTATGTTGAAAATGTAAAAAAACAACCAGATCCAGTAGGAATATCAAGGGCAACAAGTATTATGCTTAATGATTTAAAAAATCCAAAATTGGCTCCTGAAATGTTTGTCTCAATAGAAAAGTTCGCCACAGAAAAATCTGGACAGACTTTTGGTCATGCCGCTTTCAATGCTTTTCAAAAGTTCAAAGACCCAAATAAAACTCCTATGATGGTTATAGAAAATCCTCCTGCAGGATTTGGTCTTTCAACTGGAGAGGATTTGAAGAATCTTGTTATAGAATCAAGAAAACAATTTGTAATAAAAGCAAAAGAAAACGGAATGAATGAGGATCAGGCAGGTAAAATTGCTGAAAAATTAATAGGAGCAACTTGGGATGTTGGTCATATTAACATGCTAAGAAAGCAAGGATTTACTGATAAAGATATAATAAGAGAAACAGAAAAAATTGCACCATACGTAAAACACGTTCACCTTTCTGATAACTTTGGGTTCGAACATACAGAACTTCCTATGGGAATGGGAAATGTTCCTATGAAAGAGATTATGGAAAAATTAGGCCAAAACGGATTTGAAGCAAAAAAAGTAATAGAAGCTTCATCCTGGTGGCAGCATTTTCAAACTGCTCCAGTAAAAGAAACCATGGAAGGCTTAGGTTCTCCAATGTATTCTTCAGGACCAGGACCTTATTGGAATCAGTCTCTTGGATTTCAACAGGGATATCTTTCAGGATATGGAATGATGCTTCCTCCAAATAATTATCAAACTTTTGGAGCAGGATTCTCACAGCTTCCAGGAGAACTAGGAGGAGAAATCACGAGAGGCGGAAATGCAGGAAGATTCAGTCAGAGAGGAATGGAATAATTAAGTTTATTAATTATAAAAACATAAAACAAACATGGCAAAAAAAAGTAAAACAGTTAGTGAGGAAGAGAAATTAGTTAACTATGCCATACAAAAAGGAGTAGGGTATCTCATTAAAGAACATCCACTATTTGGAGGATTTCAACAATATATTGCCGACCATGTAAATCAGGATGGAATCTGGAATAAATTTAATGAAACATATTCAAAAGAAATAGAAGATGGAACATCTAGAGACAATGCGAAAAAGATTGCCTATAAGAAAATTGAAAGTTATATTGCATCAGGTAATCTTCTTGATGAAGAGGGTAAAAAAGTTATATTGACAGAAGGATTGAAAGAAGAAACAGGGGGACTTAGAAAACTTTTCCATAACGAGATGCTGGGGGAGAAATATCTGAATGCAACAATAAATACATTCAAGGGATTGGACAATCTTATGCAATCAGGAGATTATGCAGAAAGGCATAAAGAAATGGCTGATGCAATAACAAAACTCAAAGATTCTGGATTTCATTATGCTGCTACACGTATACTAAGAGAAGGTGGAATTATAGATGCAAATGCAGAGAAAAGTATGCTTAAGATGGTTTATAAAAAAGTAGATGAACAACCAAAAAGAGTAATAGGAGAATTAGAACAAAAAATTGCAGCATCTGTAATAGCATTCGTTGGAATACTTCTTGTTCTCTTTAATCTTAGAATTACAGGTGCAGTTATAGGAGGAGATTCTGTTATAACTGGTGGAATTGTAGGAATATTCATGCTCCTATTCTCTCTTTTATTATATTTTAGGCCTTTAAAAAGAACCTTTAAAAAGTAAAATCCCCTTAAAAAAATATAAAAGATGGTGGAAAAAATTTTGGAAAAGAACAACACAAAAAAGGATGTAAAATCTCCTGAGAAGGAAAAAAAGTTCAACAGCAAAAATATTCCGTCTTTGCAGCTTAGGACAGAAGATGAAATTGCAATGGATTTTGCAGTAAAGGTTTACAAAAAATTTGACAAGATGGTCAAATCAATTGTTCTCTTTGGTTCAACAATAAAGCAAAATGCAGTTCCAGGTTCAGACATTGATATAATGATACTGATTGACGATGCTTCTATAAAATGGGACCAAGAATTAATTGCATGGTATAGAGAAGAACTTGAAAAAATAATAGAATCAAGCCCATACAAAAAAGAATTGCACATAAACACTATAAAATTAAGCACATGGTGGGAAGATTTGCTCAAAGGAGATCCTGTGGTTGTAAATATTTTAAGATATGGGGAAGCAATGATAGATTCTGGAGGATTCTTCAATCCACTTAAACAATTGTTAATAGATGGAAAAATAAAAGCTACTCCTGAAGCAATATATGCCTGTTTACAAAGAGCTCCTATGCATCTTGCAAGAAGCAAAGCTGCAGAATTGGGAGCAATAGAAGGATTATACTGGACAATGGTTGACTCTGCACACGCTGCACTTATAGCAGCAAATGTTTCTCCGCCTTCTCCCGAACATATTCCCGGAGAATTAAAATTAAACTTTGTAGATCCAGGAAAATTAAAAATGAAATATGTTGATTGGTTCAGAGATTTGAACACTATGCACAAAAAGGTAAATCACGGAGAGATAACAGACCTCAAAGGCATTCAAATAGATGACTGGCAAAACAAAACAGAAGATTTTCTTAGAACAATGGCTCAGTTAGTAAACGAGCTCATTAGATAGAACGGTTATCCGGATAAGATTTTTTCATTCTATTCCTCCTTCAATTTCATCTAACTGAGTATTTCCTCTCCGTAAAATGGAGAGGAGAGGTGTGTTCAGCCTTATCCATAAGATAGGTGTGCTATTGTTTTGTTTCATTTTGGTTTCTCCTTAAGTTTAATTAGAAATGTCAATGATTTACCTTATAAATCGGTTATTAAAGAGAACTTAGTAGCTATACTCCATAAGCTTTAAAAGAGAAATTTATAGACAATTAATTAAAAATTGGCCTCTGATTCATAATCATCCTCAATTAGTATAAAATTTCCGCTTGATAAAATACCCAAATCCTGATCCTTCTTCAGGTGTTTTTCTCTCTTGGGATATTCAACATTATTATATGATACAGTATTGGCTTCTTCAAAGATGTCTAAAATGTCTTGGTTTATATCTTCCAAATTTTTTGCCATCTTAATCCTTCTCACCTCTAGACTTTCTAATCTTTTGAATATTAAAATACTTTACGGTTAATTTAAATGCCTTATCTTCTAAATCAGAACTGTCGGATTTAACTCCTCCGACCTTATGAGTATAATTATTATATATTCTATCATTAAATTCACTATATACTTCCATAACTTTTTGGAGAGATAAATTGTTTTCAACAACAAAATCAGCAATTGCTTTTATATGCTCTTGGCTAGATAATTTTTTATTTTCCATCTGTTTTACAGATTTCTCAAGACTGTTAGGAAATACAGAAATATTTGCACCTAATTCTTTTAATCTACTTAATACATTAGTATAACTAATCTTAAGGTCTGATAAAAGTCTTTCTCTGTTTTTACCAGCTTCTTCTAAAGAAGTATTAGTATAATTGCCATTTGTCTCCAAAGAAGAAATTTTATTGTAATTATCTATAATATCACGCAAAAGCTTTTCAGTTTTTGGTATATTTAAATCTATATCTTCTATATTTGACTCTTTAAGTATCTTCTTTAAATCTTCTGTAAAATTCTCAGTTAATTTATCGTTTGCCATTTTAAAAATTAATCAAAGTACCCTCTAATCCAAGAATCCCATTTATTTACCTGGTTCTTTCTTTTCAGACACGCCTAAGAGTTTTTCCAATCCCTTTGGAATTTCCTTTCTAGATTCAGCCAAAGATTCCATAACTGCACCCTGAGCTAAATAAGACTGATAACTTCCAACTAGTTTTGTATAAACTTCAGCACTTGCCTTTATTGCAGCCTTTTGTTCAGGAGTCAAACTAGCAGCTTCTTCAGGCTTAAGTTTACGTACTAAACTATTTAGATAAACGTCGTTTTGAACAGGAGCTTTTGAACCCATTAATTTCATTACATCGCTTACCTTTACAGCACTTAAAGATTCATTCATTATTAAAGCACAATCTTCCATTATTTTAAGTTCAGAAACATTTCCACTATATCTATGGCCCTTTGATCTAGTACTTAAAATAGAATCTTGAAGAACGTCATATTCTTCTCCATCTTCAGAATTATAAGCCTTAACCCCAGAACTAAAAGCAGGAAAATACTTGTATTGTTCTACGACATTATTATCATTTTCTCCCCAGCCCTTATCACTATCAACCAAATAAGCAGCTGCTATATTCATTAGATTTGCAGCACCCAAATTCTTAAGAGCTACTTCTCTCTTTACTTCTTCTGGACTTTTTTCTTTTTCTTTTTCTACCATATATTTTATATAAAATCAAACTATTTAAATCTTTCGGTATTGTTACCATTGCTTAAAAGTAACAAATAAAACAACCTTTTTTACTGAGGCTGAGAAGCTACTTGAGCAGCTGTCTGAGGCATAAATTCGTAAAGAACTCTTGTCTTGCATGGCAATTTAGCCTTTATTTCTTTGAAAGCTTCCCTAGCTAAAACAACTGCTTTAGGAGTAGAAACTGCGATAAAAAATATTGGTGCATTAGCTTTTAATATTGCAGACTTACCTATGCATTTTCCAAAAGATAACTGCATTCCAGTCTGCATACGATCAGCTCCTGCTCCGGTCAACATTTTATTTTCTCTCTGAATATGATGTGGGAAAGGAACAACTCTAAAGAAATACTGACCTGCAAGAACCTCATCCAATCTCTTATTTATGTACTGTCTGCAGGCTTCCAAAGAATTATTTCTTATCTGAACTGCCTCTGTTGTAACAAGAGTTAATTTATGAGCATATTTCCCTAATTCGTAAGCTTTCCCTTCTCCCATACTGAACTTAACAATCTTCTGAGGAGGAACTACCTTTATGTAAGATCTATTTTTCCTTTTACTTATACGAGTATAAGGAACAACGATTCTCTTTGAATATGCATTTGCTTTCCTAAGTGTTGCCATTTTATTTTATATCCACCTTTGTTGTAACAGCCTGTCCAGGTAAGCCTATTTCGAATATAGCTCTTACAACCCCTTTACTTCCGTGGGTAGCAGCAATCTTTCCGTTTATCTCTTTTCCAGCAGGAGATTTCCATACAACATTTTTTCCAACGAACTTTTGAGCATCCACTTTATTTGAGACGCTGTCTATTTCTATAAGAAAATGTCTTTCGTGTATTGTTTTCTTTCCCCTTCTAAATTGTATAACTCTTCCGCTTGTCATAAGTATTAATCAAGAAAATTAGTTTTTAAAGGTTTCTTCGTCATTGAGAATTTAATTATCCCACAAAACTCACAACATTGTTCAACTATTAACCAAAATTAGTAATATAATAACCCCCAAGATTTTACCTTTATAACTGCTATAACAAAACTATTTTTTGAGGACAATAATCTCTCTTCCTACAATTTGACCTTCTCTGAATTCTTTTATAGGAAAACCTTCTTCCATTTTAAGCCCTGTTTTATGACATATTCTTTCAATATCGCATCCAACTCTCTCCCTTCCCGTACTTATTAAGGGTAAAGTAAAAACCATTTTTCCCATAACGCTTTTTTTAAGATTATTTACAACACTTATAATTAAATTTTCAGCCTTATCTATCATCTTTTTTGCTTCCCTTTCATTAGGAGTTTTCCTTAAAGTTTCTCCAAAATCAGGTTCACTAACAAGAGTATCCACTGAACCCATTACAACCTTGCTTGAATCATTATTCATTAAAACCCATTTATCTCTTGGAACATTAAGCCATGCAATATTTTTTCTTGCACCCTCAATTGCCTCATCATCCCTGTCAATTCCTATTGCTTTTACTCCCATACTCAAAGATTCCATTAATATAACTCCAATTCCACAGAATGCATCCAATAAAGTTCCATCCTCTTTAACTTCTGAAAGATTTATCATTATTTTAGCCAATCTTGGAGATATACTCAAATCTTCTCTTCTAACAGGTTTCTCCATGTCTCTTTTCTCCAATTCTTTATAATTACATTTTTGGACAATTTTTCCAAACAAATTTTCAAAAACAAAAAATTCTTCATTTATTCTATTGGAAGAAAGTTTCTTTACAATATTTTCATCCTGAGTTTTTATAAAACCTGAAAATTTCTTTTCTGTAACTTTAAGCCTTTCAGAACGGAATCTTACCTTGAGATATTCTGAAACCTCAGCAGTTCTGTCTGAGAAATCCCATATAGCATAATTGAATTTGTTATCAGTTCCCATATAGATATCTTTCTTATTCATATCTTTTAATTGGCACATAACTATTCCTATTGCGATTGTTCCTCCGAGAACATCAACACTCCCAGCATCAAGAGGTTTTTCCAATTCAATAAGTAGACCATTTTCCCTAAGCTTTTCATTCATAATTACATTGCCTGTTCTTTTAAGAAAACTCTTTATCTCTTCAACAGACAACTGCGGATTTCTTCCAAGAATAAATAGGTATATCATAATTTTTTATAATATGTTCAGTATTTATAGGTTGTGCTAAAGAATATTATAGAATTAAGGAAACATCTGTTTAGGTTCACTAAGAGTTAACGTCCAAATTTCTATTCTAGATAACTTAACTTTATTCAGCTCTTCAAATTCTTTACTATACTTTCTTATTTCTTCCACGTTTAAATCTTTAAATAATTCATATTCTCCAAGTAAATTTACATTTGAATCTTTATCTTTAACAATGAAAGCGACAAGGTATTTATTATTCCCATTAAGAATTCCAGCCAATTCTTTATCATAACTTCCTCTTCCAAAGCCTCCGTGCCCCATTGTACACATAAAAAACAAAAAGTATATTTAAATTATTATATAATCTACTGTTATAATTAACTTAATTTCAAATTACAGTAAATAAATCTTTTTATATTTGAAAACAATCTAAAAATATGGGAAATAATATTGAGATAGTTTATAATCTGACACTCTATGAAATACAAAATAATAAAAATACACCTAAAATTAAAGCTCTAACTTCTGCAATATCTTCCATTCTTATATATTCTGACAAACCTGAAGAGATACTTGGAGATATCTATCTAGATTTCATTATTTACAAAAAAGAGATAGAACATAAAAATTTGGATAAATTCCTTAATTTTTTTGAAATAGATAATGAAAAAGATATAGAATCTAATAGAGATGTACTGGAAGAAGGATTAAACTCTCCAGTAAAAGACAAATTAATTGGAATAATCGCCTCTTATAAATTAATTGGAGACCATAACCTTCTTGAAGGATTTGAAAGATATCTCAAATTAAAAAATATCAAGGAATATTAAATTTATTTAGTTATAATAAAATTTCAAAATCACCCAACTCTTTCTTCAAAACTTCAAGAACTTTAGGACTAAATTCAACATCTTTCTTGTTCTTTTGGTTTTCAACAGCTTCAGAGATCTCATTCATATTCGAATCTTCAAGTTTGCTCGTTATATTGAAGACTTTATTGTCTTTTATAAGAAAAGTCTTTCCTCCTGAGATAAGCAAGTCCCCATAGCTGTCCTTGAATTTTAATTTCATTCTTCCTTTTTCAAGAGAAACTAAATCACATCTCTGTGAAAATTCAATTAAATCATTTATTAAAACAGCTGCTTCTTTTCTTGCATCATCAACCTTGTGAGCATTTAATTTTCCTTTTTTGAAATCAGCCTTTACACTTATTATATTTCTTAATATTCTCATGTGCTGCTGAGTCATCTTTCCTTTCTTTACAAGATTCTTCTCAAAATCTTCAACTAACTGAGCTGGAGATTTCTTTCCATACATTGAAGTTAGCAAATTTATTGTGTCCGAATAAATACTCTCAACAGTTTTTCCCTGAGCCTTCTTATCAATTTGAACTCTAAGTTCTTTCAGTCTTTTAAGATAATCTTCTGTTTCATTCAAAAGCTTGTCAATTTCTGCTCCTGAAATTTCTTTTATTTTTTCATGTTCATAATCTCTCCATATGCTAATTACTTTTTCCATAAAGTCAACATATTTCTTTTCAATCATCTTCGTATCCAAGAATTCTTTTTTGAAATCTCTTACAAGTTCTTTCTTTGCATTTGGTGGAGGACATCCATTTAACATTAACAAAGCCTGTGCAGGAGTTGTAATCCCCCAGAATATGTTGGTAAATATTTCAGATAATAATGTTCTCTTGCTTCTTGGTATAATTCCATCACCCATGCTCATGAACATATCAATTGCTTCAGGAGAAGGCTTTAATTTCCCCATCTTAAGGAGAGCTTTCCATGGCATGAAAGTTCCTCTGTCATATATTGGAACTCCATCTCTTATGAACGTGAACATAACAGGATGAGCATCTTTTACAGCTTCCCAGAAATCAGTAAGAAGATAAATTTGAGGTTCAAGTTTATTATTTACACCTGCCAGAGCTGAAGCCTCACCAACATATTGATAGATTATGCTTCTCAATCTTTCTTTAAGTTCTAATCTTGGCATCCTCTTAACATCTGTATCATTAATTATAACAAAAACATCAACGTCAGAAGTCTTCACAACATCTCCTCTTATCAAGCTTCCACCTAAAACATATGAAACAACGTACTTTTCAAATTTCTGCAAAACCAGAGATTTGTGTATTTCCGTTACACGCATTGCACCCAATATTCCCTTATCGTAAAGTGGAAAAGACATAGCCATTGCTGCATACAACTCAAACTTCTGATCAGTGCAAATTTCCCATATTTCAGAAGGAGTTCTTATGTATATCCATACATCCTGTTTTGATTTCTCAATCTGACCAACAATTTCTTTCTTCATTTCAGGAATCTTTTTGTCCTTATCATCTGGAATAATTATGTTTATATGAACTTTTTTAAGAAGTTTTTCAGTCTGTTCTTTTGTAAGGTTTTCTGTTTCTTCCTCTATAAAATCCTTTATTGATTGTGGAGGCAAAATGCTTACTGCCTGAGTAAAAGGGTACTTTTTGATAATAAAATTCTTTATCTTTTCAAGTTCCTTTTTTATTTTATCACTGTTTTTATCCTTTTCAGGAGCTTCTGGAACAGGGACTTTTTTAGAAGTATAATTATTGTCTAAGTTCATTTCAGGAATATTTGTATCGCTTTCTGTCATTATAAAAAAATGAATTAATTACTTTTAAATCTTTGGTTAAGAAAGGAACTGTTCCTCACCATATTCCTTGATGAGGTTTCTTTTCAATAAATCAACCGCTCTTAAATAGCGCCCCCTACATGTGGAAGGATTAATATTTAAAGCATTTTCAATTTCCTTATAATCCATTCCAAAAAAATCCCTCATACAAATTATTTCTAAATGAATGCCTCCTATTTTTCTTGATTCCTTCCTTATAATTTCCATATTCTCATTTGAATAAGAACCATTCTCATTATAAAACTGGGGCTCATTAATTTTTTCCCCCAAAAATATATTTTGTGAATTTCTTTTCCTTAATTTGCTAACTGCAGTATTGTGAGTTATACTTAAAATCCATGATTTAAAACTTCCTTTCTCCTTATATTTATTAATATCATTGCTTTCAAGAAATATCTTGCAGAAGACATCATTAACATTATCCTCTGCATCCTCTTTATTACCTAATACGCTTTTAGAAAGACAGCAAATAGCATTATAATATTTAGTGTATAACGTTCCAATAGCAGAATTAGAATATTCGCTTTTTGATTTCACTACATCAATCAATTCCCCATCCGAAAGACTTTCCAACCTCATAGAAACACCTTAACAAAGATTATTTTTAAATATTTATATAAAACAGATATATTCGTATCTCAAAATCTTTAAATATAGTCCTGATTATCTTATTTTAAGCGCCCCTAGTTTAATGGTAGAATATCTCGTTGCCAACGAGGTGGTTCGGGTCCGATTCCCGAGGAGCGCACTTAATCCTATATAATATTAATCTGAACATTTTTAGATAAATTAACCCCATCACATTGCAATTCAGCATATAAATACCATTTTGTCATAGAGTTTTGACCAGTTAAAATTTGAGCTGATTTAAATAAAGTATTAGAAATTCCTTCTAATTTTTGAGAAACATTTAATGGAATAACTATTGAAAAATCATAAGGATACTCTAAAGGAGAATATTCTTTTTTTCCATCAAGAGGTTGACTAAAATCAAATAGAGTATCCTCTCTATATTGATTATCACTGCTATTCTTAGAATAAGTCCTCTGTGTTCTCTTGCATACCAAACCTATAATTAATTTATCAGATTTTACAGGTTTCTTAAGTTTTAAAATCAATTTACCATTTATTTTCTCACCAGCAGTATAACTATATTTTTCAGGAACTATCTCAATAGAACCTTTCATTCTCTTCAAAACAAATGATATAATTATAAAAAGAAAAACAAGTACAACCACCCCTACAAGAATATAACTCAAATTCATACAATACTAAAAAGTAAGCGATTTAAAAAATTATCTAAAAATAAAAAAACAATCTTTCTACATTCCTAAATTCTTAAGCAATTGGAAGACTAAAAATACGGGCCAAACAATAGCTTTCAAGATTCCTAAAACACCCATCCAAAAGCCTGTTGCTGTAGATATAAAATAAATTGCTGCACCTATGAAGCCTAAGCCGTAACCAGCATTACCTCCATGACGATAACCCATATGATGATGATAATGTTTACACTCATCAAAATCTTCTTTTACAATTCTTTTTTTCGCCATTTTTACACCTCCCTTTTATAATACTATATTATCTTTTATATTTAAATATCTTATTGAGGGTAATAAAACTTTTAAACTTTAAAACCTTTTATAAGTTATGCCCAAAAGCAAGAGAATTCAGATTACAATCATAGTTATATTAATCATTTTGTTAATAATTATAGCAATGTTATTCATTAATTATTCAAAAAACAAATCAACCCCTTCTTCCTGCAATTACAATAATCCAAACAGAACTTACATTAAAACAACTGCTCCTTGCATAATTAATTTCCTATGCATACAGGGCAAAGTTGCCTTTTCTGACAAATGTGGATGCGGATGTGAAAATCAATAGGATAGAAAACACCGAGGAAGATTAAACAATTCATTACTCACTTTCAGCAACTTTTTCTGGTATAGCTTTTTATAGGGATTTATTCTGTATATACTAAAATGGGACCTGAAAATATGTTTATAGGGAAAGATTTTCTGACAAAGGTTGAGATTGAAAGATTAATAGACAACTATATACTAAATGAAGGAAGAACAAGTTCAACTCAGGGGATTTTAGATTCTAATGCAGTTCCAAGAATAGATAAATATGTTGTCAGACCAGGAAAAGTCTCTGATTCTATTTTTGGAGGTCGTGGTGAATTTACAATTGAAAGAAAAAAGTACGAACAAGCAATCCCTGCAAGACCTCATGACGTTAAATATTTTACAAAGGAAGTTGATGGAAAGGATAAAGAATTTGCTCACGTCGAATTTGAGAACCCTCCCTTGAATGCACATGACGGAACACCCTTAAGAATAATGGTAAGAACTCAAAGAATATCTACTCATGATGTTAATCGTGGAGAAATTCCATTTAAGGATCAAATTCTTGCATCAAATCATAATTATATGAGGAGACTTCTAACTCCTGCAATTGGAACTTCTCAGTACGACGTTGAGGGTTTACCAGATAATGCAGTTGTTATTGTTTCTGAAGACTTAAAAGAAGATATTGATTTTGAAAATGTACTTAGAGCTTATATGGCTAAAAGTTCAACATCAACATCATTATATGTTCACTATATGAATGGTGAAAGAGAATTTTGTGGTCATAAATTGCCAGAAGGATTATTCCCAAATGGACCTTTACCTTATGTAATGGATACTCCTTCAACAAAATCTGCTGAGCATGATATATCTGTCTCTCCAGAACAATTATTTGAAATGAAAGTCTGTACTCCTGAAATATATTCACAAGTGAGAAATGGTTCTGTTTATGCCTTTGGAAAAGTTGATGAATTCTTTAGGCCTAAAGGAGTCATAGCTGTTGATACAAAGACAGAACATGGAATTAACAAAAAGGGAAAAATTGTATCAAAAGACGAAATATGGACAATGGATTCTTCAAGATTCTGGCTTGTTGATGATTATAATACACAAATTGAATTATTTTTAAAAGGAAAAGAAGAAGAGCTTATAAAATATATAAAGGAGACTCAACCAGGCATAAAAGAAAAAGAGTTCATAGTAAATGGAAGAATAGTTCCGTCTCCTAGATCTCTTTCTAAAGAATTTGCAAGAGGTTTCTCTGAAGGAGAAAATGGTTATACAGATGAACAAAGAGCACAAATAGCTGTAAGATATGTTGAAGGCATTCAAAGTTTACTTGGAAGAAAATTTGAACCTGATTTAAGACCAAGAGATGTTAGGGTAATCTCTGGACTTGAATTAGCAGTTTCCATTGCAGCTTAATTAAAATGGTAGAAAAATATTTATTCTTAGGTTCTGGTTCTGACAAAGATCCTGGTTTTGACGACGTATCTATAGGCGATGTCCCATATAAAGAATTTATGAAGAGCAAAGGAATAACTGTTATAGATAAAATGATTGAATCCTGCCACGGATGTTATGATATTATGAAGGATTATAGTCAACAGATGCAATTTCTTGCAAATAATGGAGCAAGAGTAGTTGCAGTTTTACAAGGAGGATTATTATTTGGTCTTCCTTCAATTCAGGCAACTCAAACTACTTTTCCTATAATCTCACATCCATTGGATTTAGTTGCATATTCTGCTTTCATGGTCCCATCAGGACATGCTGTAGTTGCAAGTGTTGGAGTCGATGATGAAAAAAAAGAAGAAAGAACAAAAGCATTAACTCTCGCAGAAAGAATTTTGAATTTAGAAAATCCTTCTGTAAACGTTTATGCAAGTAAAGAAAATTATGAAAAATTAAAAGAGAAATTTGGTCAATCAATGAATGTAATTCCAGGAAGTACTTCAAATGATGCTTTATCTTTGGTTTATGGAACAGAAGAAGAAATGAAAAACGTACCAAACACAAGTTTTGTTGTAAGAGCCGATTCTGATGAAAAACTTAAAGATTGGAATTATCTAAAGATTGCAGAAGAAAGACATCATCTTGCAGATTGGAATAAAGTTCCTTCAATGCAAGTCAGAGGATTGGATAATCTAGTAATATTTGCTACAAAAATTCTTTCTTTACAAAATCCAGGATTAATGGCAAGTATAAAAGAAATTGGAAGAAAAAAATTGAATACATATAAACAAAGAGACTTATTAGTTGGAACAGAGGCAGCAATAAAAAATGGAAGATAATTTTTCACAATTAAGCAGTATGATATATTCTGGAAGAGGAATAACCGTAGGAATGACTCCTGAAGGAAATCCTTTTGTTGGTTACACTCTTACAGGAAGAAGCCCTCCATCACAGGCAAGAAGACTTGTTATAGGAGAGAAAACAGGCATTGTAAGAACAGAATTAGTAGAAGATGATGAAACACTGACTAAGATGTTTAATATACAAAATGAAGCAGATTTATCAAAACTTAAATTAGATATTGCAAAAGGAAGTAGAGCATTGATTGTTTATCCTGCTATTATGCCCGTTGGAAATAAGATTGTTGTAAGCAATGGAGCTCAGACAAAATTATTATACAATACTTCAATAAACGCTTATGTAGATGCCAATCCGATTACTATTTTAAGAGAGGCATTTTCAAAACCTTTCTACGAATATGATGAAAAAGGGGATAAATTGATTGACATAACTAAATACGAGCCAGACCATCCAAATTTTACTCCAAGAATAAGTGCATGCTTAGATAATAAACTGGCGGGAATTCATCTTGTTCGAAGAGCATGGGAATCCGAAGAGAAAGATGATAAAATTTCAACAATCGTTTTATTTCCCGGACAAGCAAGTGGAATAACAACCTACAGCGGAGGAAATGAAAATCCTCTGGCACCTTTCAAAGGAGAATTATTATACTTCAATATTGAGTCCAACGATCCACAGAAAATTTGCTACAATTTGTATACTGCAATTGGAAATCCAAACCCAAACGATAATAATAAGGTATACAGAGTCGCTGCTGCCGTAATGATGAAAAAGAAAGATGGGGGATTAGCATTTGCTGTAATGAACAAAGCTGACGAAGGATTAAAATGACAAGAGGGACAGATGTTTCTGATATGAAGAGAAGTTATAGAACTGCAACAGAAGTACATTTACCAGAAAGCTTGACAATTTGCTTAACAAAAGAAGCCGATTTAAAATATGGAGAAAATCCAATGCAAGCAGCTGGAGTATTCAAATTTTCAGGAAGTAATTTAGCAGACCTTACAAATATTAGATTGGCAAAGTCAGGAAAAGGAGGAATATCTGCAACAAATTTTATGGATGTAGCTCGTGCAATGGATGGACTAAAATATTTTCCTAAACCATCTGTTGCAGTAATGAAACATTTAATCTTTTCAGGATTTGCAACACAAAATGGAACAACAAGCTTAGATAATCTTTACAGAAGCGCAAAATATACAGATGCAAGAAGTGCTTATGGCTCAGTTGTTGTCTTTAATAGACCATTAACTATAGATTGTGCTCATGCATTATTAGAAAGTTATGTTGAGGGAGTAGCAGCTCCAGAATATGAAGAAGGTGCAATGGGAATACTTGAAACAAAAAAAGATTTGAGAGTAATGCAATTTTCTAACCTTGATAGATTGCCAAAATTTGTAGGAGACGATACTCAAGAATTATACGACATAAAAGCTCTACCAACAGGAAGAGCAATTGTTCAGACACCATACCTCACAAGCATAAAAGGTATTGAAGATTTGGTTTTAGATCCTATGATAAATGGAAGATTTGTAAAAAAAGACCCAACACAAGAGGAATTGAGAGATATGCTAACTGCTTGGTATATTAATTTCGGAGTAAGAAGCAACGGAATTGTTTTTGTTAAAGATGGTGTAACACTAGCTGTAGGAAGTGGACAACAGGAAAGAGTTGGAGCTGTAGAACAAGCAATTGTTAAAGCTTATCAGAAGTATATGGATAGAAATAACATTCCATATGATCCGTTACATGGAATAGTAGCCAAAGATGGAACTATAGTTGATTCTCCACTAAAAGGAGCTGTCTGCTCCTCTGATGCATATTTCCCTAAGAGAGATTGCATTGATTTAATGGCAAGTGTAGGTATAAGTGGAGTTATACAACCAGGGGGATCTATACATGATGAAGAGATTATAGAAGCTGTAAATGAAAATAATATGTCAATGCCATTTACTCTTGAAAGGTGCTTTGCACATTTTTAAAAAATAATTAATTAAATTATACAAAGATTTTCTTCTAGAATTAATTATAATATTGGTCTGGGTTCGTAACTAATAGCATTAGGATACTTAGAGAAAAAATATTGAGCATCATTAGAAACTTTATCTATCTGCATTCTTGCATTTCCTATTTGTCCTTCTTTATTATTAATTATTTCATATATTTGTTCTTTTGTTACAAATTTAGAAAAACAAGAATCATTTGCTAATAATTCCGGAAGTCTTGTATCTGAACTACCTTCTTCCTTCATCCTCTTTGATTCAGCAATAGCATGTTTCTTTATTGCTTTATGTGCATCCTCTCTTCCAACTCCTTGTCTAGTTGCCATTTGCAATATTTCTGTTGTAACAATAAATGGAAGAAATTTATCTAATTCATGAATTATTTCCCCTTCATAAGCATGCATATTATTCAAAACAGTTAAAGTCGTTTCACATAACCCATCCATGGCATAAAAAGCATCGGGGAGTATAACTCTTCTAACCATAGAGCAGGAAACATCTCCTTCTCCCCACTGATCTCCAGATATTCTTGAAGCACCATCAGCATACATTTTCAAAAGATTTGCAGCACTATTTATTCTTTCACAACTTCTCGTATTCATTTTATAAGGCATAGCACTGCTTCCTGTTTGTCCTTCATCAAATCCCTCATTTACAAGACCAAATCCTGCCATCAAACGCATTGTTAAAGCAAAATTTGAAGGAGCAGAACTCAATTCAGCAAGATTATTGCAAAGTTCATAATCCATAGATCTTGGATAAACTTGTCCAGTGGATTTCAAGACTTTCTTAAATCCTAATTTTTCTGCAACAATCTCTTCTAATTGCAGAGCTTTTTCCTGGCTTCCTAATAATTTTATCATATCTGTCTGTGTTCCAATAGCTCCTTTGATTCCTCTTAATGCATAGTTATCAGTAAAATTTTCAAAACTTCCTAAATGTAAAATTAATTCTTCTCCCCACATCGAAAATCTTCTTCCTAACAATGTTGCTTGTGCAGGTTGATTATGAGTTCTTGCTAAAAAATAATTAAGATATTTATGTGAATTATTCACAATGTGCTTTAAAACAGAAACATTCCTATCAAAAACAAGTTTTGAAGCTTCTAAACATTGCATCTGTTCTCCATTGTCTGTGGGTTCTCTTGAAGTCATACCCAGATGAGCATATTGGCCTGCTCCAGCTGTCTTAACAAAAGATTCTATCCTTGCTTTAAGATCATGTTTTGTTCTCATTTCTATAGCCTTTATTTCATCTAAATCAATTATATTTTTAGCAGCCTCAAATTTTTCTATATCCTCTGATGGGATATTAAATCCAAGTTCTTTTTGACCTTTCATAGCTGCAATCCATAATTCTCTTTCCAGAAGTATTTTTCCCTTCTCTGAAAAAATAGCATTCATCTCTGGAGTTGCATATCTCGCAGAGAGGACATTTTCATTTGCCATACAAGTAAATATAAAATAAATTGCTTTTTAAGAATTTATATCATTCAAAATATGAAAGTGAAGGTATGTTTAGAATATCTTAAATTTAGCAAATAATCAAATTTATATAAACCGATTGTTTAACTTTCAAAGAATGGATAGTTATTATTCATTAAAAAAAGAGGATATTTTTAAGAAACTCAAATCTTCAGAAAGAGGTCTAACCACTTCAGAAGCAAAAGAAAGACAAAAAGAGTATGGTAAAAATATTATAAGAGAAAAAGACAAAAGAACAATTTTTGATATATTTGCCTCTCAATTCAAGAGTGCCTTTATTCTAATACTTCTTCTTGCAACTCTCATTTCATTCATACTAGGAGAAACTATTGACGCTCTTGTTATAATAGGAATCATATTAATTAGCTCAATTTTGGGATTCATCCAGGAATTTAAAAGTGATAAAACTCTGAAATCTCTCAAGAAATATATCTCCTTCACGTCAAAAACTCAGAGAGATGGAATAAGAACGGAAATAGATGCAAGGGATTTGGTTCCAGGAGATGTTGTCTTTCTAAATTTAGGAGATATTGTCCCAGCCGATTTGAGAATCATAGAATCAAAAGATCTCTATGCAAATGAATCTTCAATAACAGGAGAATCATATCCCGTAAAGAAAAATTATATTGAGATTAAAGAAACAAATCTCCCTCTAACAAAACAGTCAAGTATGCTATTTATGGGATCAGAAATATCAGGAGGATTCTGCAAAGCAATTGTCCTCTTAACTGGAGAAAAAACAGAATTTGGAAAAACTGCAACAATATTAAGTTCAAAGGAACCTCCAAGCGATTTTCAGAAGGGGATAACCAGTTTTGGCGGATTTCTTACAAAGATAATTCTTCTTCTAACAGTTTTTGTATTCATTGCAAATTTTTTGCTTGGAAAAGGGATATTCAGTTCATTTCTCTTTGCAATTGCCCTTGCAGTAGGAGTAACTCCTGAGCTCCTTCCTGTAATAATGACAATCTCAATGTCAAAAGGAGCAATGAAGATGGCGCAGAAGAAGGTTATAATAAAAAAATTAGTTTCTATTGAAGATTTAGGAAATATGGATGTCCTATGTACTGACAAAACAGGTACATTAACAGAAAACAAAACTACAATTAAGGATTATTTTGATATAAACGGAAATAAAGATCCACAAATTCTAAATTATGCTCTTATTTGCAATTCTCTAACCTCAAATATGAATAAATCCAATGACAATATCTTTGACAAGACAATAGTGGAATATGCAGATTCTAAGGGCATAAAAATTTCAAAATACGAGAGAATTGAAGATGTTGAATTTGATTATAAAAGAAAGAGAATGAGCAGCGTTGTTGAGATTGATGATAAGAGAATTCTAATTTGCAAAGGAAACACAATATCCTTATTGGATGTGTGCTCTAAAGTACAATATAATGATAAAATAATTTCAATAAACTCAAGAAAAGATTGGATAAAAAAGAAATTTGAAGAGTTAAGCAAAAAAGGATTAAGAGTTATATCAGTAGCTTACCAAAAAATTGAAGTAAAAAAAGATTACGCAATAAAAGATGAGAAAAATTTAATATTTCTTGGATTCATGGCTTTCATTGACCCCCCAAAAAAAGATGTGGAAGAGACAATAAAGAAACTGGATATATTGGGAATACAATTAAAAATTCTTACTGGGGATAATGAATTTGTAACAGAAGAAATTTGCAAGGAAGTTGGATTTAAGATTAAAGGAAAAATTTTATCTGGAGAGGACCTGAAAGAAATGAGCGAAGAAGAATTTCTAAAGGCAATTGAAGAGAATAATGTGTTTGCAAGAATAATTCCAGAACAAAAATCAAAAATTGTCTCTGGTTTAATGAAAAATAAACATATCACAGGATTTCTTGGAGATGGAATAAATGATGCCCCCGCAATTAAAATGGCTGATGTTGGAATAACAGTTGAAAGTGCAGTCGATGTAGCAAAGGAGAATGCAGATGTAATTCTCCTAAAGAAAGGATTGGGAGTTATAGCTGATGGAGTTCTAGAAGGAAGAAAAACATTTGGAAATTCCACAAAGTATATACTTAACACAATAAGTGCAAATTTTGGGAATATGTTTACTCTCTCAGTATCCTCCCTTTATTTCAATTTTATCCCTCTTCTTCCATCACAGATTCTTCTCACAAATCTTATATCTGACATTCCAATGATAACAATTTCCTCGGACAACGTTGATAAATCTTATCTTAAAAAACCTAAAAAATGGAGCATAAAAATGATAAGACAATTCATGGTCTTCTTTGGTATTATAAGTTCAATATTTGATATTATAACCATGATTGTTGTCTGGTTCTTTGTTGCACCAGGAAATATAACAATGTTCAGAACAGTCTGGTTTACAGAATCTGTCCTCTCGGAAATATTTATAACCTTTGCTATAAGAACAAAAGGACCCTTCTGGAAATCAAAGCCAAGCAAATTACTTATCCTAACTTCTCTTCTAGGAATAACCCTTACTCTTTTTGCAGTCTTCTCCTTCTTCAGCGGATTTTTCGAATTTGGAAAACTCACCCTAAATAGTTTGGGAATCATTGGAGGAATATTATTGCTGTATATAATAATTGTAGAGATTGGAAAGAAAATTTTCTATTCTAAAATATCCAAAGAAGACTAATAGAATACTAAATTAATTTATTTCATTCCCTTTTTCTTCATTTCCTCTTCTAACTTTTTTGGAAAACCAGGATGGCAAGAACAATTCTCATTATGTTCCTTGTGCCATTTAACTTTCTCTTCAAAAGAAGCATCTTTTGGAATTTTATTCTCTGCATGCCATTCTCTGTTAATTACCATAAATAAATTAAACCTATATTAGATATAAATCTTTGCAAAAAATGAATCCTTATTTCACAAGTTTACTAGCAAAATGAGAAAGTAGGCTTCTAAGAATCAATCCTATGAACATAACTATTATTGCCAGTGCAAGATGCTTTAATATTTCCCTATAAGGATTAATCTTTTGCCTTTTTGCTATTGAATAACTTAAGATGATGATTATAGATAGACCAACTATTACGGAGAGAATTATAGCGTAATCAATAGGTAAAAAAAAGATAAATAAAACAAAAACAATTGTAATTAAAAATCTGGCAATAAAATTATCTATCGTTACCCTTCTTACTTCCTTAGGCTTGCGGCATTCTGATTCCTGATGCACGTGTATTCCAAATGAATCAGAAACATTATCTGCTATAGCTATTATAAGTAAAGCAGTAATTACGTTCACCTTAGGATTTATTGTATTGCTTAAACCAATTATTATTGCAAGACTTGTTATTACAGCAGAAGATGAACCAAAACTAATATTTCTAAAATTAATCATTTATTAACACCTCTATGTGATTTTAATTCCCTTTTATTAATAACTAAAGATATTTAGTTTTATAAACTAGACAATAATTCTTTTTAAAAGAATTTGAACCTAAAAAGAGACTATCTTTTTATCAATTCTTTTATTTTCCTATTCAAATACACAAACTTCTCTTCAGTTAATTTTTTATTCTTCCAAGTTTCTATCTTTATATCGTCCTTTTTATTTCTAGGAATTATATGAAAATGTGAATGAAATATATACTGGCCAGCATCAGAACCATTATTTACAATTATATTATATCCCCCACACGTCTTTCTTATTGCTTTGCCTATTATAGCTACAGATGATATAAGCTCATTAAGGATATCCTTAGGAATGTTATCTAAATGGAAATACCTCTTCTTAGGAATAACCAATATATGACCATCTTCTTTCTGGGGTATAGCAATGGACATAAAAGAAATTGTATTTTTAGTTTCATGAAGAGGCATAAAAGGAAAACCATACTTCTGAGTCCCTCTTCCATTTATAAAATCTAAAAATAATAAATATCTATCAAAATTTTTGTATAACTTTGGAGTTTTTCTGTGAATGTATCTTACAACTTTTCTAAGATATCTATCAGATTTTCTTTTATTAGTATGCCAATTAGAAATAGCTTCATTTACATCGAGAACAGATGTTTTCTCTCCACTAACTACCTCATTAAAAAGAACAGACTCATCGAAATTAAAATTTTTGTTTATGAACTTGACATGATCCTGAGCCATAGCAATCACAAGGTCATTTTCCTCCAAATCTTTTTTAGTTAACTTCTTTTGCTTGTGCTTACTTGAATCAATTCCAAGAGCATTTAATTCACTCAAAACTATCGGATTAATTGCTTCATTTCCAGCAATTGTACCAGCAGAATTGACTATAATGTCCTTAATATCATTCTTTCTTATATAATCCTCTAGACAATATTTAGCACTTAGACTTCTGAAAATATTTCCTGTGCAAACAAAAAGTATTTTTCTTGGTTTAATCTCTTTTTTCATTCTCTTTATATAAAAAAGTAAATTTTAATTTAAGTATTTATCTGTCAAGTACCTCTTCAAATTATAGATTATTTTCTAAACAAATATCTTCCTCTATTCTTATAAACAACTTCTCCAATAAATTTCTCACCTTTTTCATACAGTGGAGATTGATAAGCTTGATTTAGAATTGATGCTACTTCATTAGCAGTTTTGTGATTGGTTGCATTTGGATAAGTTGCTTCTATTATATATTTTCTTCCTGCATCTTTAGCCTCTTTTACAATTTGAAGTAATTGGGTATCCCCAGTTAATGCATTCATACCTTCCATTAAAGAGAGTTCCAATGCATTTGGAGTTTTAACACATTCTCTAATAAAAGGAATTTCTTTCTCTATATCTCCTTTTGACGCTTTGCAATTAAAAAATGCATATGCTTTACCTATCTTATTTGTCATAGATAAAAGTTTATTTTATCTATTTATAAATTCTACTTAGAAATTGGTTTAAAATGGACGCAGGAGGAATCGGACCTCCGCCTTCTCGGTGTAAACGAGAGGGTCTGCCATTAGCCTATGCGTCCTTCAAAAAATAAAACTTTTTATGACTTTTAAGCTTTTGGTTTTCACAAGCTTTTTAATAGCAATTTACTTAATCTTCATAAAGGGAAAAAGAGATGATATACTTACCAATTCTAGGAGCGATTGCCTTGGCAGGCGGAACTATATTTGAGAGAGAAATTCTAAAGAAAAAAGGAATGAACATAAAGAAGTACCAGACTATAGAATTTCTAGCAATAGTTATTGTTATGCTTCCTCTTCTTTATTTTTCATGGAAAGTTGAATCTCCGGCTCTACAGCTAAAAAACATACTAATTTTCGTTGGAATTATAATACTCGCAATTATTGCCAACCTTTTTACTTTTTATTCTATGAAGGGAGAAAAAGTAAGCAATCTCGAACCAGCAAAGATGCTTGAACCCTTATTCACAATTCTCCTTGCTCTTCTATTCAGTTTATTCTTTGGAAATTTATATGAAAATAACACTAAAGTTATTATCCCCGCATTAATTGCGGGAGTAACTCTAATACTTTCTCATGTAAAAAGAGAACATCTCAACTTTAACAAATACTTTTTAGCAGCTATGGTTGGAAGTTTCTTCTTTGCTCTTGAACTTATAATCTCAATGTTAATACTTAATTATTATTCCTCAATAACTTTCTATTTCATAAGATGCGCTGCAATCACAATTATAAGTTTAATTATATTCAGACCAAAACTCTCTGGAATTGAAAATAAACTAAAATGGAAGATGCTTTTAGTAGGAATAATATGGGTAATTTACAGAGTTGCAACATATTACGGATACCTAAAGATCGGAATTATATCAACAACTTTAATATTAATGCTAGGTACAATATTCATATACATATTTGCAAAGATTTTCCTTAAAGAAAAAATATCAACGAGAAACATAATTGCATCAGTTGTAATTCTTTGTTGTATTCTTTATGCAATTCTGGCTTAAAAGTGATCCCCCTGTTCAAGAAAATCTCCATCTTCTCCACCCAAATCCTCACGATCATCAAGAAATCCTTTCTCTTCTTCTGTCCAATATTCTGAACCAACAAAAATTAATGGATCAGGGAAATGTTTTATTATCTTAGAAATGTGTTCTATACTTGGATATAAATTATAATCTTCAGAATATCCCCTAATTGCAATGTATCCCCTGCCTGACAGCTCTCTAACATTTTCGGGTATAATTGTTGCTTCTGAAATTGTTCCTGCTCCAACTACTTTATACAACTGTTCATCTTTTTCTGCAATAAAAGCACGAGTGAAACAGCTTCTGTTAGCTTCTATTTTGTCAAAATCTTCTATTTCAACTTCTCTAAGAAAATTCTCCAATAATTTACAGTGACTCTCTTGTCCAGCTCTAAAATATGGAATGTTATCAAAATAAATCTGTATGAAATTTCCTTCACCGCTATTTATTGTAGGATTTCTTATACAATCAATTCCTGAAATAAGAGGTATTTCTTTTGCCATAGCAAAACTTCTATATTTATTATTTATAAGAATTATTGTCCTAAATTAATTATCAAGGAACAATTTCAGGACCAAAATATCTTTCAAATTCAAAATCATCTTCAGATATAACTCCCCTGTCAATTAATACATCTATTTCTGATATTCTCTCATCTATTCCATCTATTAAATGCTGTGTAGTTTTGCACATTAATTTCTCTCCCTCTTCAGGCCAAAGTTTAGCATAATTGCTGTACAAACATCTTCCTCCACAGGCGTTAATATAATCACAGGAAGTACATGGATCTTTAACATATATTTCTTTAAGTGGTTCGTTAGGCGTATTTACATCTCCACAATAGAAATCTTTAACACCATTTGTAATAGGACAGGCAACTATTTTTCCATTTGTGGATATAGTATAATTAGCATAACCAGAACCGCACTGAAGTTTTACAGCTTTATCATAATACAAAGATTCAAATATTCCTAAGAAAGGATATAATTTGAGAACTTTTTTATTCTTTTTCATATATTCAATCCAGAAATCCAATAGCTTATCAATTGATTTGTTATATTCTCCTGCAAAAGCTTTAAATTGTTTTTTATCAAAATCATATTTGTAAAATCCAGCATCAATCTGCCAGTGAATAGAATCAAAAATATGTCTTTCAATTAATCCAACTATATGCATTGCTTGTTCGTATATATCTGGGAAAGAAAGAGTCATTCTAGCAACAATTTCTCCTTCATATCCTTTTTCCCTTATCTCAAGTATATTCTTTATAACTTTCTCATATGTTCCCAAACCCCTATTATAATCTGTTCTCTTCATATCTCCATCAATTGAAATAAGCATCTTTGAAAGCTTCTTAATATAAATCAAAGGGATTTCATTAAGCAATTTTCCATTTGTCTGCATGCAGAATCTTATTCTCTTCTTTGACTTCTCAATTGTATCTATTATCTCCTTCATTTTTGTAAAATTAACAAGAGGCTCCCCCCCATAGAAAATCAAAGTATCTCCGTCTTTAAGAAATTCTGCAATTTTTACACTTTCAACTTTCGAATCGCACGGCACCTCAAAATCAAAATCAAATTTCTCTTCTAACCCATTATCAAATTCATTCATTGATTTCTTATAGCAATATTTGCATTTTGAATTGCATCTTTCAGTCAGTATAATATGGTAATACATCAAAAAACCTAGAAGGAACTCTTTTTAAGTGTTTTTATTAAACATATTTTAATCCACCCCATTCATGAAATCGCCTCTTCCACCATCAAAGTTCATTTTCCCTTTTTTATCCGGTCTCGAAGCAATAACATCATCAATTCTTAGAATCATATTTGCAACTTCCGTTGCTGAATCTATTTCCTGACTCTTTATGCTGTAGGGCTCTATAATCTTTGCTGCCAAGACATCTCCAATTTTATTTTCAAATAAATTTAATCCTGCATTCTTATCTCCAGAATCATGTCTTGCTCTGAGTTCTGTTAAAACATCTATGGGGTCCATTCCTGCATTTTCAGCAAGAGTAACAGGTATATATTCGAGAGCATTTGCAAATTCCTCAACTGCAAGTCTCTCTCTTCCTGAAAGGGTCTGTCCAAAGCTCTTCAATCTTCTTGAAACTTCCATTTCAATTGCTCCTCCTCCTGGTACTACCAATCCAGATCTCAAAACACATGAAACATCTCCCAATCCATCTTCCATGGCTCTCTCAATTTCATCCATTACATGCTCGCTTCCCCCATGAATAAGAATTGTAACTGCCTTTGGATTCTTGCATCCTCTTATGTATGTGAATGTGTCATCTCCTCTTTTTATGTTTTCAACACTCTCTGCCACACCAAGTTCAAACTGAGTTAAATCATTAAGATTGCTTACAATTTTTCCTCCAGTTGCTTTGGCAATCTTTTGCATATCACTTCTTGCAACTCTCCTGCAAACATAAATTCCATTTCTGCTCAGTAAAAAACTTGCAAAATCATCAACACCTTTCTGGCAAAATACAACATTTGCAGTTGATTCTTTTACTAAACTTACAATTTCTTTTATAGAATTTTCTTCCTGAAGAAGAAATCTTTGCAATTGTTCAGGAGAAGATATTGAAACTTCTGTTTTCATTTCAAGAGTCTTTAATTCCAAAGGAATATCTATGAGAGCAATTCTGGCATCTTTAACAATTGAAGGCATATCAATAGAAATCTTTCCTTTATCTATAACAATCCCAGATATTAATTCCGTATCACCTATTCCTTCTCCCTTAGCTTTTTCAATTTTTATATTTTCTAAATCAATGATTCCATCTTCCTGTATTTGATTAACTGCTTTTACAATTATATTTGAAAGACTTTCTTTAGAGTCTTCTGCACCTTTTCCAGTCATTGCAGTCATTGCTATTTGTTTCAAAACATATTCATCATTAAAACCAACTTTCATTGCAAGTTCTTTCAATATTTCCTGTGCTTTTTCGGCGGCAATTCTATATCCTTTAACAATAACTGTAGGATGAATCTTACTGTCAAGAAGCTTTTCAGCATTTTCCAAAAGCTTGCCTGCAATCATAACTGCAGATGTTGTTCCATCCCCAACTTCAGACTCCTGTGTCTTTGCAATTTCTACCATCATCTTTGCAGCAGGATGCTCAATCTGCATTTCACTTAATATTGTTGCTCCATCATTTGTGATTATAATATCATTCGTGGGAGAAACCAGCATTTTATCCATTCCTTTAGGCCCAAGAGTAGTCTTAACAACCTCGGCAACCATCTTAGCAGCGGCTATGTTGTTCCTCTGTGCATCTTTTCCTATAAGTCTCTGTATATCTTCCGGCATTAATGTTATTGATTTATCTGTCATATTAAACAAGCCTCTTTTTTCATAATAAGGTTTCCCAAATCTTTTATTTAAGCATTGTTGTGCTGAAAATCAATATTAATTCTTTTAAAGAAGACTTATATTTCTCCAGTAGTAAAAAACGTTTATAAGCAAGTAAATCTTGTAAAATTATGAACAAGATACTCGTTTCAGATATAATGACACGAGAACCCCTTGTCACAAGTCCAAGCACAAACCTTCTTGAATGTGCAAAGAAAATGGTCCAAAAAAGGACAGGAAGTCTTCTTCTTTTAGATAATAAGAGGTTAGTTGGTCTAATTTCAACACAGGATATACTTTGGGCATTAGTAAAAAAATCTAAAGATGATCTTTCAAAAATAGAAGCAAAAGATATTTCTCCAAGAAAAATAGCAGTAATAAGACCTTCTGCCACTCTTGATGAAGCTCTTAAAAAAATGAAAGATTCAAAATTTGAAAGGCTCCCCGTTGTTGAAAACAACGAACTCGTTGGGATAATAACAATAAAAGACATACTAAGTTTCAATCCTGAAATTTATCCTGAAATTGAAGAATTTGCAGGCATAAGGGAAGAGGCAAGAAAATTAAAATTAGTTCAAAAAGCAAAAGAAAGAGTCATTCCTCTTCATGAAGTTTCTCAGGAAGGAGTGTGTGAAGAATGTGGAAATCATGATATTCTTTACAGAGTTAATGGCGCTCTTGTATGTGAATCCTGCAGGGATGCTTAGAATTTTTAATAATTAGTTTCAAAAGCCCCTAAATCGGGAGCATTTCCTTTGAAAGGTAATCCAACATTAACACCTTTATCAATCAAATCACTTCCTTGTCTAAGTCTCAGGAAATTAAGATTTGGCAAACTGCCATCACCATTTCTTTGACCATCAACACCAGTAGAATCGACAGTTAAAAAATCTGCAGCATTAGCACTAAATCCTGAATCCCAAGAATTGTGCTCTTCATCACAATTGTCATAATTTGCCTGAAAGTTAGTCGGATGTTGATTTCCAAAAGCTATATTGTTCTTTAATACATGCACGCTAATTCTGTTGTCTGTACTAGGTTCAGCAAACTGAAAATTCAGGTTCCATACCTGAGTCCCATCGGCATTAGGACCAGCAGCATTATGGTATCCGACATTATTATAAATCCATGATATGAAATGTCCTGTATTTTGAACAAAACCACCTTCTCGATTATCAAACGCTAAACAATTACTAATCGTTCTTAGATGTGTAGTGTAATACTCAATGGGGTCGCTGGCAAACGCACCGCCTAACTTAAATCCATTACCATCGCCGCCTTTTGTTACACCATCTTCTCTATAACCATTAGCCCATGCCCAACTATTATTAAATAAAATAAAACCTTTCGATCCAAAGGAATCATATCCATCATCAGAATTAGCCCAAGAACGACAACCTTGTACAGTGGTTGTTGTTCCTAAATCAGTATTTAATCCTATTCCATCAGAATTTCCATAAGGATCAGGACCAGTAATAGGATCGTAGTTATGATGAAAGTCACAATTTAATATTAAATTATCCGTAGAATCATGACCAATACTAAATCCTAATCCGTTGTGATGAATATTAAGTAATTCGAACATATCATGATTTGCATTCTCAACCTCAAAACTATACCACATATAATTGACCGAATCATCCTGCGTAAATCCTGTAATCTCTATACCTTTCCAATGGAAGTAATCACCCTCGAACCATATGCCTGCTTGATTTGGTGAAGAGTCCCATGAAGCTGTTCTTGTTATTATTGGAGGTGTTGAGTCTAAAGAATAAGCCCATATATTAATGAGATTTCCAGCAGCTCCATTTTTACCTTCAAGATTTTGCGATGAAGTATATTTATAAGTGCCACCTCTGAGATAAACTGTATCTCCGGCTTCAATCACCGTCCATGCTCTCTCTAAAGTAAACCATGGCTTAGTTATTGAACCATTTCCATTTGTATCGCTTCCATATGGGGAAAGATAATATATTTTTCCGGTAGAAGGATTTGAAGGAACAAAAGAAGTAACACAAACATTATTTGTACAAACCTTTCCAGTTCCACACTGAGATGAAGTAGTACAGCATCCACTTATTGGAGCATGTGCACAAGTTCCATTCACACCACAAAGGTCATTTGTACAAACATTACCGTCACTTAAACAAGAATTTCCTGTTAGT
>Ga0182021_10000914_pt1 | contig 33503 bp, 32 predicted proteins | sample 612E3MmetaG_FD_120493 | JGI IMG/M metagenome (GOLD analysis project Ga0182021, IMG submission 120493) | Permafrost microbial communities from Stordalen Mire, Sweden - 612E3M metaG (Illumina Assembly) | ecosystem: Environmental > Terrestrial > Soil > Wetlands > Permafrost | place: Sweden... | reverse complement strand
TTGATGTTTGGAATTATTTGGGTTGCTAGTTTACCCAAAATGCTTTCTTTTTTTAGACCCGTTTGCTTCTCAAATGCAGCGTTAACTTCAAGAAAAACATAATCAATGGGCTGATTGTTGTCGTTTAATACTAATTTGCAGTAAGCCAATCCGTTAATGTTTTGATTAAAAAGAGCATCATACTTTTTTTTAATTCCAAGCAAGCTCTTATGCACGACGGCTGCTTTGATAAGTTCTTTTGAAACTTTAGAATTATTTGGGCTAACGGGTATAGCTTTAACCTTCCAAAAAAATTAATTGATAAATAATACCTTTATCCGATATATATGCATAATTTCCCGAAAAATTCGGGTTGGGGTTTTATTAAATTTTAATCAAGAAACTGGGCAAAAAATTAAGAACGTATCCCCTTATTTCTTAAGTTCAACAACCAAGAGCTGAATGTGTTTTGTCTATGTTCTCCGCTTCATTGGTTCAGGCTTTAAGGAAAATTACTTGACCAGTTTTTATTTCCAAAGCATCTGGAGCTGGCATAATGCAAAAAGAGCATTTGTTAATGTTTTGCTTTCCAGTTTTCTTTGCATATTCTTCCACTTCTCTAAAGTGTTTTGAATGGTTCATGCTCTACGGTACCTCCAATACCCATTTAATGTTTTGTCAGACTTGATAAGATAATATCCAGTCATATGGTCAACATGTAATCCTGAAACATTTCCCAAGACGGAAAACTACTCTTTCTTTTTCACTTCACAAACATTCCAAGGGACTTAATTTGGAAAGAAGAATTTTTGAAGAGGTTAAATTCGCACCTGTGGGTTCAATTCCCGTTGCTCTCCGCTTCGACCCTTTTTAGAGAATAAGACCACAAATGCCAAACGTTCACTCTCCTGACACAATGATTAAGCTTAATTCCCCTGGATCCTCCCTCGCACTTTGGTTTCTTGGTTTTTTCCAAAATCCTAATCCTTTTTACTATTAAAAAATTACAATCAAATTCAGGCAATTGGTGAAGCCCCTCCAAAAATGCCCTGAACTGACTTTTTTTATCAAAATAAGCTCAATTGGTTTTGGAAATAAGTGGCACTGGGAAGGGGATTCTAGCCCCAATTTACCAGTAAAAAGATGGAGAGGGGGTCGAACCGGACTTACCCCCAAACCAGACCGTGTAAAAACGTTGGAATTTTGTTATGATTTGCCAGAGTGATTCTGCGTTTGCAGGTTCTTTCTTAGCTTTCTTTTTCTATTTTCTCAGCCTTTTTTACGGCCTAATCGATGCGATTAGCGCTCTCGTACCAAAAATGTTGATAGCTCTCCCATGTTATAGGCAAGCATGGTGAAACCAACCTTCCCCTTAACTTTCCCAAGCCCCTTCAAAAGAAGGTAGCCTTGATTGAAAGCCCTCTTCATCGTCCCAAACGGATGCTCCGCTAACTCTCTTCTCAAACTCAACTTTTCCTTTCCCTCAAAACTCTCCACCCTCACCCTGAGGCGATCAACGACATCCTGATACTCCGAACGAAACATCACCCGACCCAACTTGTTACGAGTGCACCTATTCCTGAAAGCGCAGCTAACACAAGAAGCCGTTCTAAAACGCCTGCCAAGCTCAGGCTTGCCCTTGACAATGCACTTCCAAAAACCCAGTTCCTTCCCTCCGGGACAAACATAAATGTCCTTGACAGAATCATAAACAAACCGTTCAGTGCCAAATTCAGGCTCCGGCACACCCACATTCTTAGTCGGATTGAACGCTGGAATCGGCATGAACACGCATATCCCGTTGTCTTCGCAATCCTTCAGGTCGTTCAAAACGTAGAATCCCTTATCGCTCAACACCTCCAGCCTGTCAACGCCTAGCGTCTGTTTTGCCGCTTTAGCGTCACTGGCAAGCTGATGATGATCAGTTGAGTTGTTTGTAACGTCATAATCAACGATCAGGTATTGCTTTGCGTCCACGGACGTCTGAATGTTGTAGCAGACGTCGAGCCTCTGGCTGTCAACCCTCATCAAGCGGCTGTCCGGGTCCGTAAACGAGACTTCCCTTTGCCCAGTCTCTTTCATCTGGTTCTGAACTTGTTCGTAGAGTTGCTTCTTCTCCTTAAGCTTGCTTATTTTCTCCTTTAGCTCATTGACTTTGATGGTGTCGTCTTTGCCTGAGTCACCTTTGTCGTTCTCATCCATTTCTTTGAGGTACTCCACAATCTTTGCCTCGGTTCGCTTGAGCCTCAACGCGACTGTCTTCTCGTTGAGATTGTTGCTCTTCGAGTTGACGGCTTTGAACTTGCTGCCGTCGATGGCAACGAGCTGAGCGCCGTACAAGTCCAGGCTTTTGCAGAGGTAAACGAGTTCTTTAAAGACTGGTTTGATGCAGTCAACGTTGTCTTTGCGAAAATCAGCGATAGTTTTGAAGCCTGGAGATAGCTTTTTCATGAGCCAAATGACTTCAAGGTTTCGGTGGCATTCTCGCTCTAGCTTCCTGCTTGATCGCACCTGGTTGAGGTAGCCGTATATGTATAGTTTGAGAAGATCGGACGGATCGTAAGAAGGTCTTCCCGTTTCGCATGGAATGGAATGTTTGAAGCCAAGTTTCTCCAGGTCTAGGCTGTCTACGAAAGCGTCGATGAACCGTACCGGGTTCTCCTCATCAACGTATTCGTCGAGTGTGTCGAGAAAGAGTATGGTCTGTTTTCTGTGGACGCCGTCTACGTGTTCGCTCATTCTTGCTGTTTGCTCCTTTGGCCGCCGCTTCTCCCTTCACGGGGCTGCCAGGGTTCATCGGTTATGACGAGGGAGACGGTTTTGCCGAGGTGCTCTTTTGGGCAGGTTACTTTGGCGCCTGTTCCGTATGCTGTGACTTGTCTTTTCATGAAGCCGACTACTCCGACTATTTTGATTTCAGTGACAGGTTTGAAATCTACTTTTGGTGGCATAATATAGCTATAAGCTTTGTTCAATACATATAAGATTGCTACTTCCCGAAAAAACAACATAGTTTTCATACAGTCTGAAACAGGTACGAGTCCCTTTGCTCAAACTAGGAATAAATGGGTTGTTCATTTCTCATTCTGCCTTCTTCGCTTGGTGCGCAGGCTGACAATCGCGTTCCATGCCATTACAAAAAGGACCAAACCAACGAATACGTTAATCCCAACGAGATTCGAGAAATAACTCAACGCCGCCACTATAATGAATAGTGAACCTAAAATTACTCGCTGTTTCACCTCTCCACTAAGTACACTTTTTACATCCTCACTAATGCTGTCCGAGTTTTCCCTGATTATTCCTTGAATCATCAAAGCCCAGATGAAAATCAGCGCTCCGACAACTCCCGACACGTAGAGGATACTTCCCTACTTCAGTGCGAATGGCATAAGCGAAATCAAAATCAGTAGCAAAATGTCAATAAAGGAAACCGAGTGGTTCTTGGTGGGTATGAGTCTGTCCATGACGTAACCCCACCAGAATCATATCACAATCGTATTAATGAAGACGAACGACAATATGGCGTTGAAGTCGAGGGATACCACAAAGGTCGAGGTGAAGGCTAGTGATATCGCGACAACCATTGACGCGAGCTCGAGAATCAGTAAATTGACTGTCTGTTTATCCTGCGACATTGGGGGCGTCTCTTCACAAGTTATCACATCAGTTATGGACCGGGAGCATTGGTAGGTATCTCAACTAACCTTCTAGTTCCTGCCGCTCGCACGCTTACTTTGAATTATTGAAGAATCCCTTTTTTTTAGGGTAGTCTTTGCATTCATAGATTCGCAGTTGTCTTTGGGGTTCGATGCGGCAGCGTTTGCGTGCGTTCTTGCGCCTCAAAAACGGCGCAAGTTGAAAGAAGGGACATTTGGAACAGAGAGTACTCAAAGTCTCTCGTTCCTATCGTGTCATCATTCTTTTGAACACTGGCAGTGCAATTGCAATCATGACTACGCCGAACACTATGAGTACTATGAGGTCCGTCGATATCTGCGATATGCCTGCGCCTAGCACCATAACTTTTCGTAGAGCATCTGAAGCATACGTTAACGGTAGCACTTTGCTTATGTCCTGCATATACCATGGCATCTGTTGTATCGGGAAGAACACTCCGCTAAGGAACATCATTGGGAACATCAGTGTCATCATAAACATTTGAGCTGTCTCTTGATCTTTTGTGAATGACGTTATCACTATGCCCAAGCCGACGAAGCTAAAGACGCCTAGCAAGAGTAGCGCAAACACTAGCAGGATACTTCCTTGTATGGCGACCCCGAATATACCTATGGCTAACGCCAAGATTATGACGCCTTGAATTAAACCTCTGCCCGTTTGAGCAATAGTTTTACCCAGCAGAATCGATAGTCGGTTTATTGGTGCAACCATCATGCCGTCCATTGTGCCAACCTCTTTCTCCTGTGAAATTGCGACTGGTAAACCTGTCATAACGCTCATCATAACGGTCATAGCCATAAGACCTGGAGCTATAAAGTCAAAGTAGCTCGGGTGACCTGAAACAACGCCGTGAGTTTTGATGCTGTAGGGCTGTACGACTGCAAGCGGGTTGGTTGCGTTCAATGGCAGAACATTGTGTACAGCTAACTGCTGACCCATTGCATTAAATACGCCTGTTAATGCACCTTGTATTGTAGCTGATATCTGTGGGTTGGATTCGTCGCTAACTATGATTATTGTGCCTTGCTGCCCAGTCATGACGCTTTGGCTGAAGTTGCTTGGAACCACTATGCCACCTTCAAGGTCGCCTCTCTGCACCATATCTTTGAGGTCAGCTGCGCTGTTTACATTGGTTATGATTAGCATGTGGGTTTGATTGTTTATTGTATTTAGACCCGTTATGAAGCCTTGGCTTGGCGCAAATACGCCGTTGAAGCCTGAGTCCTCGTTGACCATGCCAACTTGAAGGTTACTGATTGTTCCATTGGATGGATAAATGAAGCCAACCATAACCATCATGAAAAGTGGCATAACGATTAGAAGCACTAACCCGAGTCTGTTGCGGAAAAGTTCAGTTAAGTCTTTTTGAGCAATTCGAAGGCTATGTTGAAGAATAGTTTTTGCAGTCATCTTCTATCACCGTACCCTCTTTTGAGCCCCACCAAAACGTCTTCCTGGACCAGTATTCTGCTTGATTTTCTGGTCTGCGCTATCTCTAACTTCATGTCCTGTGATGTGCAAGAACACGTCTTCGAGTGTAGGTTGCAAGTTTGCCATTGAAGTGATTTTTCCATTTTTGGTTCTAACTGCATCAATTATGTTATCGAAGGCATCTTCCCCGTGGACAATAAGATGTAAGCTTGTCGAGTTTTCTTGTGTTACGGCGTCTGCGCAGTTGAGTGCCTTTACAGCGGCTACTAAATCGGGTGTTAAGTTTGCGATTTCAAGTTTAACAATCATGGTATCTCCTCCAGAAATTATCTTTTTTAGGTTAGTTGAAGTGTCCAATGCTATGATTTTTCCGTGGTCAACGATTGCTATCCGGTCGCATAACAAATCAGCATCAACCATCATGTGAGTAGTTATGATAACAGTAGTTCCCTGTTCCTGATTGAGTTTCTTTATAAAATCCCTAATTTCTACCGATGACTGAGGATCAAGTCCTAACGTGGGTTCGTCAAGGAACAACACTTGGGGCATGTTAAGTAGAGCACGAACTACGTTCATTCTTTGGCGCATACCAGTTGAAAACGTGCCAACTTGGGCGTTCTTCCATTTAGTAAGTTGGACAAGTTCGAGTAATTCAACGATTCTTTTGTTTAGTGTGTCTTTGGGGATGTTGAAGAGGCTGCCGAAGAACCAGAGGTTTTCTTTAGCCGTTAAGCGATTATAGATGATCATTTTTTCTGAGACGATGCCGATTAGTTTGCGTACTTCCATGTCGTGTTTTACTGTGTCGTATCCGCCGATGGTGGCAGTTCCATTTGTGGGTCTTGCCAGAGTGGAGAGCATACGTAGGGTGGTGCTTTTACCTGCTCCGTTGGGTCCCAACAACCCGAAGATTTCGCCTTTTTTAACATCGAAGGATATGTCATCTACCGCTGTGAACTTGTTGAACATCTTTGTTAGATGATTTACCTCGATTACGGATTCATTAGCCATTTTGTTTCCTCGTTAACCTGAATATTATTCAATGCAATACATAGCGGTAAAATATAAGTATTACCCAAGTACAATATAGTTTTGAAACAAGATGGCATCAGAAACCGAAGACAAGACAACTGCAAACTGGATGAAAGAAACCCAAAAAGGCATTATACGAATGGGTGTTCTAATCCTCATAAACAAGAAGCCTTCTCACGGTTACGAAATTATGAAAGAAATAAACAGCCGCACCAAAGGCTTCTGGCAACCCACCGCAGGCGGCGTCTACCCCATCCTTCGCGACCTAGAAAAATCAGAATACATCAAAGGCCAATGGCAAACCCAAAAAAATAGACGTCTCAAAGTATACAAAATAACCAGCTCAGGAGAGCAAATCCTTAGAAAGGCCATCTTAAAACAGACAGAAATCTCCAACAACATTGGTAACCTTTTCCGCGAATATGCTCGCGACGTTCTAAACGTCGAATTAAGAGATTGGTCTGTGACGAATATGCCTTCACCCTTTTCGCCTTTCCTTGAAGAGAAAGGTGGTGCTGAACGAAACCTCAAACAGTTGGAACATGAGCGCAAACACATCTTTGAAACAGTAAAAATAATGCGCGATCGCTTAAAACTGCTCGATACAAAGATTACAGAAATCAAAAAAGAAGCAGCAACCGTTTCTCCAAAAGCATCACTGTAACTGAGCTAGCAAAAGCGGGCGCTTTTCAAGCACTGCTTTTGGCTGGTGTCTTTTCAATTTCTAACTAGCAACGTACTCACGATCTTTTGGCGGATTCTTATCTCTTTCTTCTTCAAACGTGATTTTGGTTTTCCGACCCAAGTGTTCGGATTTAGCTGATGTCTATTATTTCCTAAATAGTTATAAGCAAACGATTGCCAATTAAAAAAGAGGAATTGAGAATAAAAGTCAAACTCCGCATTAATGGTCCCATAATGTTTGAATCAAACGGACAGGCGAAGCTAACGAAGAATGGTCAGGAAACTCCGATTCCAGGTTCTGTGGTAGCTCGTTGCCGCTGTGGTCAAAGCAAAAAGGCGCCCTTCTGTGATGGGTCTCACGTCAAAGCAGGCTTCAAAGCTGACGCTGCAGAAATCAACCTATAAACATTCAGTTATTCTTTTTTTTTATGGGTTAGTCTTTTAAAATTAGACATAACTATCTTAGCATACAGGTAAGCACTGATGGCTAAAATAGAGGGCTTGCTAAGACTGATAAGACCACTAAACTGCATAGTCATAAGTTTTGCAGTTCTCGTGGGTGCCAGTCTAACTGGTCTTGGAAACCTTCAATGGATAAACCTGCTCTTTGGTGCCATAACTGCCTTTACTCTAACGGGAGCTGCCATGGCAGTAAACGACTACTATGACTATGACATTGACAAAATTAATGAACCAAACCGTCCTCTCTTGACTCAACGGGCAGCATTTTCTCTGTGACATGGAACCATCAATAGCCAACAAATCTTTTCCTATTTTTTCCTTTGTCTATCGCATCAACCTGGCTTTTTTCTCAAATCATCCACGTCGTGGTTGGTTAGATTAAAATTTAATTTAGTAGTATGAAATACTGGTTTACACAAATAGTTTAAATTATCCGGTAACTATTAAGTAATTATGACAGACCCGGTAATTGACGAGTTTCTGAGCCAACAGAAGAAAGGAACAGCACTGACTTACAAAACCAACCTGAAAATGTACATGGAATACAAAAAGCTAACTGGACAACAGCTTCTCGATGAGAAAAGAAGCGACAAAGATTACTATGTTGAAAAAGACGTGTTAGCTTTCCGAAGATGGATGACGGAAAAAAATAATTGCAGCACATATTATGCTGTTGCCACAGTTGGAGCAGTTCGAGGATTCTATTCCTATTACAGAATTCCTCTTGTTTTTCGTAAACATGAAGGAAAGAAACTAACTGAAAGAATTAGAGTAACACAAGACTACCTTTTTGACAGAGAAGACCTGACAAAAATGTCTCTTGCAGGAGGCTTGAAGGAACGTTACGTTCTGCTTCTGGGTAAGTCTTTAGGATTAAGAGCAGGGGATTTCGTCAAACTTACTTTTGGTCAATTCCGTTGCTTAAAACTTGACAATGACCCACCACTAGCTTTCGGTGAAATTGGAACAGGAAAAGAAAAAATCAAAGCTTATCCTTTCTTAGACGCAGACGCTATACCAGTTGTAAAAGCTTGGCTTGAAAGTCACAAGGACGCTAAGGACACAGAGCGGATGATTGATGACACTGAAGACAATTTGACTGTTAATCTTCAGACTTTATGTGAGAAAGCAGGAATGGAAATACAGGATGGAGCCATTCATAAAAAGAGAGTCCGATTTCACTGTTTACGAAAGTTCCTGATTGACCGCCTTTCTGCATACGCCAGTGAAAGTCAGTGGAAACAAATCGTAGGTAAAGCAATTTCTGAGGGAGCGTATGTGAGTCAAGAACAGCTCAGGGGCGTTTTTGCAAGAGCCATGAAAGACATTGTAATCAATGGTAACGGCATTAAAGTGAAGAAGTTGGTTGAACTTGAAAATGCACTTTTGGATTCTCAAAAAAGGCTTACAAGCGTTGAAACAACAAATGAAGTTCTAAGGAAAGAACTTGATAAAGTAACGCAAAAAGTAGAATTTCTTGATAAGTATTTCAATTTTATCGATGCTGTTGAAACAAAAGAGGATGCTCAGCGACTACTGGATTTCGTTGAGAAGTTGAGATATGAGAACTATATTAAAGACAAAATAGAGCAGAGTAAGAGTGATTGTTCCAACTTAAGCTGAAAAATAATGAAGTACCTCGACTATTAAGTCGAGAAATATCAACAATTTTTTTTCTTTCTTCTTTTTGATACTTCACATAGTTCACCAATAACTTTTCTTTGGTCCATAACAATAAAAGGATTGTGATTGTTGCTCTCCTGTTGCTTAGTTTTAGACTTTGTATTCTACTTTAGTGTGTTCTGTGATGGCTACGTTTTGAGGTGATGTTTTGGAGAATAAAGTACCTGTCACTGACAAAGAGTTTATGGAAATGTTTCAAACTCTTCCAGATGATTTGTTAGTGACTGGAAAAAGTACGTGAAGAAGTCACACGGTGAAGAATTTGGTTATACAGTTGGCTACATAGTAGGGATAATGTTTGTACTCGAAACAGTTGTTAAGCCACACATAGAACGAATGGAGAAGCATCTTAAGTAAGGTTCAGTCGAATAAAGAATTATCAACAATCAGAAAACTCCTTCTTTTCTACTTTCATCAAAGTCTCCCCTGTTGTGAAGTTAAGTTTCAACACTTTCTTTATGCACCGCATGTGTTCTGTACACTTTCACTCAACCCTCTACTGTCTGAAATGTTCTTTTCAACGTGCGTTTAAAAAGGAATGAGATTGTTCTCACTTAACCCTCAATATTTGGGAGAATAAGGCCATGAGTACGAATCAATTAGTTCAGGTTGCACCCTCAAAGCACCTACTTTCTCTAAACATCAGAAACGTAGACCAACTATTCTCTGGATTCACAGAAGGTGACTTTGCCATCATTCAAGGTTCATCAGCATCAGCACTAACCTCTCTACTATGTGTTAGGGGACAATTACCCAATCAACTAGGTGGACTAAACAGCAAAGTCCTCTTCATTGACGGTGGAAACACCTTTGACCTATACCAAATATCACAACTCGCAAGAGCACACCACTTAAACCCTAAACAAGTGCTCGATAACATCTACATATCAAGAGCATTCACAGCATACCAAGTAACCGCACTAATAATGCACAAACTCAAACTAACAATCAAAAAAGTAGACGCTAAACTCGTAATCATCTCAGACCTTGCTGGATTCTTCTTAGACACGGATTTACCTGATTATGAAGCTCAAAGAGTATTCAGTCAAGTCCTAACATATCTCTCAAACTTCGCAAAAGAGAACAAAATTGTGTTAGTCACCACTTATCCACCCCACAGAAGCGACACAAGGAACACTTATCTACACAATTTAGCTGTTGCAAAAGCAAATGTAATCTTATCGCTAACCCGAACAAAGTACGATAGAGTCATCAACTTAGAAAAACATCTCCATCTCAAATTAGGGTCAATTGAACTCCCATCCAACCACATAACCCTCACAGACTTCATTGGAGAGAGTGCATAATGGGAAAAACTGTTGTATCCTACCGCATGGCAATCGAAGACGAAATCACCCGATGGAATGGATTCTCAAAAGCTCTACGCATAGAAGACAAAGTAGCTTTTGACGCATTAATGGATGCTGTTAGAAGCTATGCATCTGCTGGAAGTAATGCAACTATGCCAATCTTATTCGAACCTATGGTAGTTTCCATTTTAGTCTCTCAACAAAAGAAGATAATGTCTAGAGAAGAAGCTTGATGCAATCGAACAGTCAAAAAACTGTTAGAGGGTGGCTATTTGACATCTATCCCACTGTTTTTGGAGAAATGACAGTTTGGATAATAAGCGAAAACGGTGAAAGAGTAAGGCTAACTGACCGATTCCAACCAAAAGTCTACGTTACAGGAAACAAAGAAGACTTAGAGCGTTTAATTGGCAAGTTGTACTCTAACCGTGACATTGCTCACTGGGATTTCATCTTCAAATTTGCTAATCCAACTGATAGTGAGAAATCAAAAGTCTTAGAGGTCACTCTCAAGGATTGCAGAAGAATCAACGCATTCACAAACGAAGTCCTAAAACTCGGAGACTATCTACGCTATGAAGTCCATAATTGCGACTTGCATGGTGACAGAGCTTATCTTTTTGAAAAAGGCTTGTTTCCCCTCGCTTTTTTAGAGGTTGAAAGTGACAAACAGTGCTTAAAGTATAAGCTTCTTGACAAAGTTGAAAGTATAGACTACGTAATTCCCTCATTTAGAGTCATGAGGTTAAGTTTGGAAGTCGCTAAAGAAGGTAAACTTTCTAATCTCGAAGACCCAATAGGAAGCTTCCAAGTAGAACAAGGAAACCAAACCATAACAATTGATAAAGGAACAGAAGAAGACAAACTTCTTGAATTAGTCAAAGTAGTAAAAGAGCTTGACCCCGACATTGTAATCACCAATGGTGGCGATTCCTACCTATTCTCCTATCTAATTCAAAGAGCTAACTTCAACAAAGTCCTTGATAGATTCCTTCTAAGCAGAGACAACACACCATTCGTACCCAAGCCAACAACAGGTAAGTCATTCTTCTCATATGGAAGAGTCTTCTACAAAGCTCCAACTATGCGGTTGTTTGGAAGAATACACATAGACCAAACAAATACTTTCATCCTCAAAGAAAGTAGCCTTCAAGGAATGTTTGAAATCGCAAGAACATGCAGAGTACCCTTGCACACAGCTTCTCGCTCATCAATCGGTTCAAGCATGTCCTCACTCCAATTCTATCAAGCATTCAAAGACGACATTCTGCTACCCAGAAACAAGAGCCTCCCAGAAAACTTCAAAACAGCTTATGAATTATTGGTTGCTGATAGAGGTGGATTCGTCTATGAACCCAGAGTTGGCATCCATGATGACATAGGAGAAGTAGATTTCTCCTCAATGTATCCAGCACTAATGGTTAACAACAACATTTCAGGTGAAACAGTACTTTGTGAGTGCTGTCCAGATTCTAAACTTCGCATACCAGAGCTAAACTACAACATTTGTGAAAAAAGAGAAGGAGTCGTTCCAAAATCTCTGCGACTGATTCTAACAAAGAGGTTAACATACAAGCAATTAAAAGAGGAAACCAAAGACCCTGTACTCAAAGAGATTTATGATAATAGGCAAATAGCATTGAAGTGGATTTTAGTCACCTGTTTCGGTTATCTCGGTTATAAAAACGCTAAATTCGGAACAGTAGACGGACACATTGGCGTCTGTGCTTTTGGAAGAGATGCTCTCCTTAAATCTTCAAGGACAGCAGAAATCGAAGGATTCGAAGTCATACACGGAATTGTGGACTCCCTTTGGCTAAAGAAAAAAGGTGCAACAATAGAAGAATACAAAGTATTCTGCAAAAAAATCAGTGAAGAAGTGGGTGTTTCCCTGAATTTTGAAGGAAAATACAAGTGGATAGTCTTTTTGCCATCGAGAATGCACCCAAACATAGGAGTGCTGAATCGTTATTATGGGGTTATGGAGAGTGGCAAGTTAAAGGTCAGAGGTTTAGAAGTTCGAAAGAGAGACACACCCAAATTTGTCTTCGATGCACAGACAGAAATGATTGATGTTTTGGCGAAAGCTGACAGTGCAAACGAGTTTATGAATAAGATACCTGAAGTTTTGGATGTTGTGAAGGACTATCGTAAACGACTTCTTGACGATGATATTTCTGTTTGGGATTTAATGGTAACTAAGCACTTGTCGAAGAATCCGAATCATTACAAACAGCATGTTAGTCAAGTTATCGCATCTCAACAGCTAATTAAAGAGGGAGCAGAAATTCATGCTGGGAACAGTGTGAGTTTTCTTTTTACAAATGCAGAGAACAAGCGTTATAACCGCAGAGTTTTAGCGAAACAATTAGTTGAGAAAGGTGTGAATGCTGATAAGATGAAGTATTTGCTTCTGCTTTACACTTCAGCTTCGAACCTGTTGAGTTTCAAGGGATATACTGCAAAAACCATTAGCGCTGCATTAAATGGACTTTCGGATAACACACTGACACGATACTTAAAGTAGAATTTAGCCGAAGAATGTGCCTAATTGAGATTGTTTAACAGTGTTTTTCGTCTTTGCTTTCTTCTGCTCTTCTGTTGTCAATCCCAGCTTCTCAATTAGCTGTAGACAGTTTTCTGGCGCATAACCGTGATAGTGATTGTTGAAGTATCCATACACTTTTTTGACTTTGTTTGAGGTTTCTTGAACTTTTGGCAGAACGTAAATTGAGCTATATTAAACACTCGTTTGACTTTGTTTTTTCTTAATCTCAGTTTTTTCAACAATAACTTCAAGCTCTTTATAGAGTAATGGAAACAACTTATCTTTCAAGTTGCTCTTGTTAGCTTTTATCCACTCAATGGTACCTTGGATATCATCAAAATTAACATTCATTTCATGCGAAACATCTATTGCTAGGTTTCTAGAGAAACCTGCCTCCAAAAGCAAAAGTGTATTCTTGTTATTTGTTCCAGCCTCTAAATAGATAGGGAGTTCTTTGCATGATTGCCTGTTGTCAAGAGTTTTCAGTTTTATTTCTTCAACAATGTCATTATAGCACTTAAGTCCACGAGTGTAATCGTATCTTAGCACTTGTTCTATGTCATCATCAAGCTCATCAATGACACTGTTAATAAATTTGTCATGGCTCGGGATTTTAATTTTTTTGCGAGTATAATATTCAGTCTTCTTGTCGATTTTTCCATCAAGAAGATTCTTATACGAATCCTCTAAAATCCACTTCTGTGCCAACAGAGCAAAATATTCGTGCCTTCTATCGAATGTTGTGTCATTGCGGAAAATATATCGAGAAATTTCTTCAAAAATTCTTAATATTTTAGTATAAAAATAATCATCTTTTGGATATGGCAATGCTTGGAAACCGTATTTCAAGCGAGCATAAAGTTCGTCTTGGAATCTGGGGTCAATAGACCGATTTTTCAAGATAATCGATTTGTCAAGTGTAATTTTTGAACATATATCAGCGATATGTATTTCTATTGTCTGAATGTCATCATCACTTATTGTGTTATCCCTTTTCTTTAAGTCACCAAGGAAATTAACGTTGGGACATCTCAATTGCTTCATAAGTAAGCTAGTCGCAAGAGTCTTAACACCCTCAGCAAGTTTTCCATCAGGTGAAATATACGATGAATCCTTTAGATATTCAATCAAGTCATTGGATTTTTTAGAAAGGGTCTGCTCTACTGAGCTTTCTATATCTTCAAGTTTACCATCAAAAAGGTCTTCGCCATTTTCCCACTCATCAATGTTTATACAATAGATTTTCCCATAATAATCCTTCATTAGGCGTCCTGCCCGACCAGCTAAGTTAAGTATCGATAACTTATTGAGAGCTTTACCTGCCTTCGGGTCATAAAGAACAATATTTTTTGCAGGTAAATTCACGCCTTCCAGAAGTGTGCTTGTACAACAAAGAAGGTCAAGGTCTTTGTTTTCAAAAAGTTGCTTTATTTGAAAACGAACAAATTGAGGCATTTTTCCATAATGGTACCCAATTCCGTTCTTCAAAGACTCGCATAAATAATATTCATCATGGACATATTGGGAAAAGAACTGAATTGCATCTTCTACGTCTTTTGAAATCGGTACTTGCCCTCTGTCTTTGATTACATTGTTTGCGACAACTCTGCAATCGTAAGGTCTATCGCAATAGATTAGCGTCTTTTCACCTTTGTTAATTACATTATTGACTACCCATGCCTTCCGTTTAGCATTAGAGGTTAGCAATTGTTTACTTTCATTGGTTTGCAGATGTTTTTTCTCGTCATTGACATCGATTTCAGTATTCAATAATGATAAATCTACAACTTTCCGTTCAAACTTGACGATTATTATGTTCTGTGCAACTGGGGACAACGAGGTTTTTTCTGGAAAGACTTCCTCTGTGATTCCAAAAACGGATGCAAATTTTTCTGGGTTCTTTGTATAAGGAGAAATAACGATTTTTTGTATTTGGGGGTTCTTTTCAATTAGTTCTTGAACTGAGTCCTCAATTACAACGCCTCTTCCTTCATCACTGATTTTGTGAGCTTCATCAACGACCAATAAATTAACTTCAGTTATTGGACTATTTGCCATTGCGTCTTGAAGTCGCTCTTGGGTAAGAACGAAAACTTTCTTGTCGAGCTTTTTTGCTTCCTCTGAAGTAATTGAATTTAACGATACGAAAACTCCGAATTCTCTAGGTTTAACACCAAGAGATGTAACAATGCCTTCTATCTTAGCCTGAACCTCTGATATCAAAGCTTTCGTAGGTGCTATGTATACTGCGCAAAATTTCGGGTCTTCCAATATTCGTTTGGCAATGTAATTATGGATTATGTATGATTTTCCAGTTGATGTTGGAGCTGATATTGCGATACTTGTTTTATTCATTAAAGCACTATACACTTCTGATTGGAAATCGGTGAAAACTAAACTGGTATCTTGATTGATTTTTACCCTGTTTGTCATTTTTTTAACGACTATTTCTGGAAAATCTATGGCAGTTTGAAAGTCGTTTTGTTCTTTGGACTGAAAGTAATATGAAAAGTAATCCTTCCCTTGCAGATTGTCGACCATAGAATGAATTGTAGGGAGATTTCCAAGTCTTGACATTATAATTTCAACGGCTAAGGAAATGATAGGATAAGTCGTTTTGTACTGATTCAGTAGGTAAACAGCTATTTTGAATGCTATTTTTTGATATGATTCACCATCATGTAGGGCGAACAAGGATGAGGTTTCTAATAATCGAGAAATCTGTTCCTCACTAAGTGGCTCAATTTTAGTGCTGAGTTCGTTTTTTATTAATTGTAAATAGTCTTCTTTAAACATATCATTAGTAACTGTCATCTCACAAGCATCTTTGATTAAATCATTCATAACATTCATCTCCAAGACAGTCTTTTACACCAAGTTTTTCGAGAAATTTGTTACGAATTCGCTGGAGGTCTTCAAATGGTATTATCCAAACATAAAATTCTCTTTTTGAGGCGACAGATAGTTTGGAAATTTGTTTATCAATTCTGTTTATCATATCTTGATGAGTCTGCTTGTATACTTCATGAAGGTGATTATCAAGAGTACCATTCTCAGGTCGTTTTAAGTTTTTTAAAGAATCCCATTGGTAACCGATAAAAATCGGGTGAGCTCTGCCAATTCTTTCCTTTTCCCTGTAATAAGGGGTTAACATTTTGGCTATTTCCTTAGTGTACTTACCTAATCGCCCACTTTCAATATAACTCGAAACTAATTTTATCTCGTGCTCTTCCTTACCAGTTGTGGTTGAAAATCCTTCGATATCACTGAAAGTCTCATACAATGCCTTATCGAGTTTTTTCTTCAGTTTAGAAGAACCATAAGCGAATAGAATGTCACCATATTTTCCAACCCCAATATGGACAGCATCCCAACCTTGGAATGGGACTTCACCGTTTGTTTTTAACGCCATCTTATTCAAAATGCGAATAAATCCTATAGATTCGAGTGCAACAAAAAGGAATAATTCTCCTGGGTCTCCAGTAGTTGAAGACTTAGTGACATAGGTGCTTTTTGCTTGGTCATTAAAATGAGGACCATTCTCAATGAAATATTGAACAATTTTTTCTTTAGTTAGTTTTTTAGGGTGCAACTCAGCGTAAGAGAGCGCATAATCCCACAAGTGACTATGGAGTAATTGAAGGTAATCGTTTTCCCTAATTTCTGTGGGGTCGCACCTAATCAGACAGAATTCGTAATGCACATCATTGCTATTTGCTTGGTCAATGTGAAGTATCGAATCCATTTTTTGTCTTTTTTCAATACTGTTCTTTGCCAAAAATTCTTTGAAATCTTTTGTGTTATTTGTCGGAGATGCCATTTCTTTGCCTGCTCCTGTCAGCATCTTAGAGCTAAGTTTACATTAATAGTTATACAAACGGTCAAAATATAAGCTTAAACCTCAAGCAACAACTCGTTTGCGAGTTAAATCCACCGACAAAATAATATGTCTAATACAATAACTTATGTCTGTCTGGTAATCGTGAGTTTGAATGGTTGATTTGACTGAGTACCGTACTCGTAAAGACAAAATCGACAAGATGCTTGAGAAGTCAGGATGGCTCGTCAGAGATAAAACAAAAGTCTACGAAGAAGTAGACACTAAACAATCAGACTTCAACTCAGGAAAATACAAAACCGTAACTGAGACGCTGAAGAATCCTGACGAGAGTGCATATGCAGATTACTTATTGCTTGATTCGAAAGGTATGCCACTTGCAGTCATAGAAGCAAAAAGAACCTCAAAAGACCCTATTCTTGGTCAAAGACAAGCAGAAGGATATGTCGAAGACATCAAGAAACAAACAGGGAAAGACACCTTCATCTTCCTAACAAATGGCTATGACATCTGGTTCTGGAACAAACCATATCAAAACCCACGAATGGTCAAAGGATTCCACGATAGAAACTCACTGGAACGCATCAGATTCCAAAACATCTCAAAGAAAGACTTCCAAGACGTACCAATCAAAAAAGAAATCGTTGACAGACCCTACCAAGTAGAATCGGTCAAAAGGGTCATCGAAGGAATAGAGAAAGGCAAACGAAAGTTCCTTCTTGTTCAAGCCACTGGAACAGGAAAAACACGAGTTGCTATGGCACTCATCGATGTTTTGTTAAGGTCTAATAGAGCACAGCGAATTCTCTTTTTAGCAGATAGAAAGGCACTCAGAGACCAAGCATATGGTGATTTAGGATTCAAAACCTTCTTCCCTAATGAGTCAAAGGTGAAGGTCTTTTCAGGAACAGTAGATAAAACTTCTAGATTGTATGCTTCAACAATACAGACCTTCATGGAATGCTATCAGCAGTTCTCTTGTGGAGACTTTGACGTTATTATTTCGGATGAAGCACACAGGTCTATCTACAACAAATGGAAAGAGGTCTTCACCTATTTTGATGCGATACAAATAGGGTTGACCGCAACCCCTTGCGACCTAATTGAAAGAGATACCTTCAGGTTCTTTGAATGTGAAGGTGGAAGACCCACATTCCTCTATACCTATGAGCAAGCAATTGAAGAAAAGTATCTTGTTAAGTTTCAACCTTACACAGCAAGAACTCACTTCCAAATCGAAGGCATCAGACCCGAAGACGTTCCAGAGGCAATTAAGAAAAAAGTATTGGAAGAAACGGGAATAGATGAAGATGAAATTGATTTTGAAGGTACAGACATCGAAAAGAAAGTAATAGTAGTTGGAACAAACGAAGCTATTGTTAAAGAATTCATGGACAACTGCATTGAGGATGAAACTGGAACACTTCCAGCGAAGTCAATTATCTTTGCAGTCTCAAAGAAACATGCACATAGACTTTGGGAAGCATTTGAAAAGTTATATCCTCAATACAAAGGCAGACTTGCAAGAATAATAGTTTCAGAGGATAGTAGAGCACAACAATTAATCAGTGAATTTAAAAATGATGATTTCCCGAAAATAGCCATCTCAGTAGATATGCTTGATACTGGTATTGATGTACCTGAAGTATGCAATTTAGCTTTCGCCAAACCTGTCTTTTCTAAGATAAAGTTTTGGCAAATGATTGGAAGAGGAACAAGAAGCGATGCAACATGCAAAGATGCACACAGACATTGGTTACCCCATAAAAAGAAAGAATATTTCTTAATCGTGGATTTCTGGAACAACTTCGAATGGTTCAAAATGAACCCTGAAGGCAAAGAAGCTAAACCAGCAGAAGCACTTCCAACAAAAATATTTGTAACAAGATTGTATCAGCTCGACTTCTTGCTGAAGAACAAAGATAAACGTGCAGAAGTTGTAAAGACCAAACTCACAAATGACATTAACTCATTACCTTTAGGTTCAGTATCAATCCAAGAGCATATACGAGAAGTTGAGAAGGCATTATCCCCTAACTTCTGGAACACAGTTGCATTAAACCCCATTGACCACCTGAAAACGAAGATAGCTCCAATAATGAAGTACACACAAGATGTAAACCCAGAAGAAGCATACTTCACCCTGAGAACTGAACAACTAAGTTTGGCGATACTTCATAGAAATACCCCCGAAATTGAAAGACTGCGCGATGCTATTGGTGAAGACCTGAATTGTCTACCTTTAACCATTAATCAGGTGAAGGCAAAACAGCAATTACTCACAGAGGTTCTCCGACCCGAATACTGGGAACACATTACTTATGAAAATGCACAAACAATGGGTCAAGAGTTCGCGCCTTTGATGAAGTTTAAGCTTCCTGAACCCAGACCAACGATAACCCTTGATATTGACGATGTAATTCAAGAAACAGGGGTCATCGAGTTTGGACCTCTGCCTTCACAAGAATACGTTAAAACCTATCTTGAGAAAGTAGAGCAAAAAATTAAGCAACTAGCAGAGAAGCATCCTACAATTCTAAAAATTAAAAAAGACGAAATCCTCACCGAAGAAGACCTCAAGAACTTAGAGACCACACTCAATGGTCCTGACCTCTACATTACAGAAGAAGTCTTACAGAAGGCTTTCAAACAGGGTGAGGGAACTTTAGTTCAATTTATCAAGACTGTCTTAGGAATGTACAAGTTTCCAGACCCGAAGACGAAGATAGAAGATGCATTCAAAACATTCATGGTGGAAAAGAACTACCTCAACGCTGACCAAGTAAACTTTCTAAGAACTATACAGACGGTCTTCCTGAAGAAGCATCACATTGAATATAGTGACTTGTTTGAGCCACCCTTCACAAATTTTGGAACTACAGCGCCTATTCCGCTATTTCAGGATGAAGACTTAAAGGAAGTCATACTGTTATGTACAAACTTAGAGAGGGAAATACCACCACTTGTTAGCACCTGAACTGAAAGCACAAATCAACAAACTCTGGAATAGATTCTGGTCTGGTGGAATCGCCAATCCACTCACTGCAATAGAACAAATGTCCTATCTAATCTTCATGAAAAGGCTTGAAGACTTGGACACTATTCATGAAAAACGTGCTAATGCAAGAAAAGAACAATACAAGTCTATCTTTGAAGGTCATGAAAACTGTCGATGGTCACAATGGAAGCACCTCAATGCAGTAGACATGCTTAACCATGTGCAAATTAGCGTTTTTCCCTTCATAAAGGAACTTCATAATGGCGATGACACACTCTACTCTCAATACATGAAAGACGCAGTATTCGTCATACCCAAAGCATCACTTCTCCAAGAAGCAGTTGCAATTATCGATGAAATGAACATAACAGAAAGAAATCAAGATACTCAAGGAGACATCTATGAGTACCTTCTAAATCAACTAAGCACATCAGGACTAAATGGTCAGTTCAGAACACCAAGACACATTATCCGTATGATGGTTGAGCTTGTAGCTCCTGACATTGGTCAAACAATCTGTGACCCAGCGTGTGGTACAACTGGATTCTTAATATGTGCTTATGAACACATTTTGAGGAAATACACTTCTCCCGACATCATGCAGTTTGATGAAGATGGAGTCGCTCACAATCTGGTAGGTGATAAGATAGTTGAGAAAGCTCACTGGAACTTGCTCAAAAGAGAAACATTCTACGGCTTTGACTTTGATACAACCATGATAAGAATTGGTCTGATGAACCTAATTTTACACGGAATTGAAAGACCAAACATAAAGTACGCTGATACTATCTCGAAGAAGTTCGAGCAGAAGCCAATCTATGATGTAATCTTCGCTAATCCACCCTTTGCTGGTTCAATAGACAAGAGCGATATAAATGACGCTTTCAAGCTTGACACCACAAAAACTGAGCTTCTCTTTGTGGAATTATTCTATAATTTGCTTAGAGTAGGTGGAAAGGCATCAGTTATAGTTCCTAATGGCGTTCTGTTTGGTTCTTCTAATTCACATGTCGAAGCTAGAAAGCTTCTGCTAGAGAAATGTCAACTTGAAGCGGTCATATCTATGCCATCAGGTGTGTTTCAACCATACTCAGGAGTCGGAACAGCAGTACTAGTCTTCACAAAGGGTGGAAAAACTGATAACGTTTGGTTTTATGAAATGCTTAAAGATGGTTACAGCTTAGACCAAAAAAGGGATTACATCGATGGCAAAGGTGATATTCCAAACATCATAAAGAAGTGCCAAAAGCGTGAGGAATCTAATCAGAGTATTATTGTAGATTTTGATGAGATAAAACGAAATGATTACAATCTTTCAATAGGTCGATACAAGAAAGCTGAGACTGCTAAAGTAGATTTGCAGGACCCGAACATGCTATTAGAAGACATAATGAGTATTGAAAATCAAATTCTCAAAGACTTGAATACTCTAAAGCAGATGATAAAATGAGCACTCAAACCTATCAAATGGAGAAGCTCTCCAATCTTCTTGAAATCGACAATAAGACAGTTGAACCTAACCCAGAAGAATATTATGAATACTACACTGTTCCAAACTATGGTGAAGAAAATTTTCCTTATCAAGAAAAAGGAAGTAACATCCAAAGTTCCAAAAATGTTGTGATGAAAGGTCACCTACTAGTATGCAAAATAAACCCTAGAATTTCAAGAATATTTTATCTCAATAAGGATTCATCTATTACCCAAATAGCTTCCACCGAGTTTATGCCTTTTGTAATCAATGAACAACGCCTATTTCCAAAATATGTTGAGATGTTCTTAAAAACTCCTCAAGTGAAAAGTTTTTTCCAATCTAGAGCAACTGGCACAAGCAATAGCCACAAAAGAATGAAATCTAAAGATGTTTTGGACCTGCAGATACCTCTTCCACCCATCAACATTCAAAAAGAAATAGCTGAAAAGTTGTCCACTGCAAGTTCACTAATAGAAGAAAGAGAAAAAGCAAATCATTTGACAAACAAGCTTCTACAAGCTGTCTTCTTTCAAATGTTTGGAGACCCAACAATAAACCCGAAAAAATGGGAACTAAAAACATTACCTGAGCTTGTTGTCAATAAAAAGTATGCCATAAAAAGAGGACCGTTTGGTGGGTCACTTAAGAAGGAATTCTTTACACCAACAGGTTATCTAGTCTACGAACAGTACCATGCGATAAACAACGATTTCTCAAAAAATCGATATTTCATAAGTGAAAAAAAGTATCGAAAACTTGAAATGTTCAAGGTAGTTGAAGGTGACCTAATAATAAGTTGTTCAGGAGTTACATTAGGCAGAATAGCAGAAGTGCCAAAGGGTGCTCCATATGGAATTATCAATCAAGCCTTGCTAAAAATAAGCCTTGACAGGTCGAAAATGAATACTACTTTCTTTATGTTTCTCTTTAGAAGTAGAAGCATACAAGAAGTACTTTTCAGGATTAGCAGAGGAAGCGGTCAACCCAACCTTCCACCAATGACTGAGATGAAAGCTATAAAATTCCTTACACCACCAATCGAGTTGCAAAACGACTTTGCATCATTGATTGAAAAGCTTGAAAAAATTAGGCAAAAACAAGACAAATCAGCCATTGAGCTTAGCTCACTATTTGACTCACTTATGTCCAAAGCATTCAAATGTGAACTTGTTTGCTAAAGCCTCTTCAGAAGGTCAGTTTTTGTTGGTGTTTTCATATTAGCCTTAAGGTCAATCGACCTAAAAACTAAAAATAAAATCGGTTGTCAATAGGTCTGAGTGAACTAAAATGGGTTACAGCGGTGGTGCACCTTTAAAGGAATGACGACAATTAAAGAGATTATTAAAGCTGGGCAATCGACATCAAGGTTTTCTTCTTTTTCCTGCTTAATGCAAAAGCTTAAGCGTTTGATAATTAAAAGATAGCACGCTGATCGAGGATGAAAATCATTAACAGTTATGTAGCTCCTTGGGTGCTACCTAATCAACCATTCCCTATTCACTGTGTTTGGGAACCAGAGCAAAAACTCGCTAAAATAATGATTGAAGTCCCCAAGCGCTATAAACTCGTCGATACATTGAATTTCACAATATTTGAGGCAGATAAGAAAACTAACCAAATGATTGTTAATGCATCGGAACTTAAAAGCAATAACTATTTTGGAATAATTCTGCGCTACAAAGGAATAAATTTCCCAATTGAAAAAAGAGATGAAGTTGTAATTAGCTTCTTCGATAGCAATGAGAGGCTGATGAAAACGCTTTCTCTACAAACGAGAATAATTAGACCAAAAATAGAGCTCCTTAGCTATCCAAGGGAAATAACTGTAACGGATATGATGAATCCAAGAAATCTGATAAAGCTCGAACTTTTGCATAGAGGTTTTGGAACGGCTAATTTAGACATTGAAGTCCTGCATAGTGGCTCAAATATCACAAAAAATGATTCGTTATATTTTCAGGTTCTGCAAGATACGATTGTAAAAATTCTAAAAATCTGTGACGAAAATGTTGAAATGCCAGAATCAATTGAGATTGATGATTTATTAACTCGAACTGTTGCTGAGAGCCTGTTTAAGTCCGAACTTCAGGAAAATCTTCCGTTTAAGATAGATAAAACCCAGATGAAAAAACTAAAGGAAATATTTAACGACAAAACTAAAAAAGAGGCAATATACCGCACGGTATATGCAAGCCTGAGACCACTTTTACTAACTGCATTGCTTTATTATTCAGAAAAGCATCCCGCAGAAGATATTAAATTAATTGATGGAAAGGTCGTCGCGACAATTCGGGATAGGGTTGATGAGTTGACAATCCTAATAAAATATACTGATTCTTTTGAGAATAAATATGAGCCGTTGGTTGCAAAAATTACTGTCATAGATAAACGCAGCACTGAGAATGTCTGCGAACTCGACGTGCCAATTAACCTTAGCTGGAAGAAAGACGTCTTAAAATTAGGGGATTGATTATGGAAACAGTTAGAAACGCATCTGAAGCGCTCGATTTCATAGATAAAATAACCAAATTTCTCGATAAAATGTCTAATTATAAACCAGAAGTCAAAAGCCTTAGAATTAATTACTTGAGCAAAACTACTGAACTTAAACTCTTGATAAGTGTCCCAAGAGGTATAAAGCGTCGATTTAGAGATGTAGAGATACCGTTATATGAGAACTACAAAATAAAAGAAGTTTTCGACGGCACAACACTTAGCAGACTTGACATTAATTGGAAGCAGAAAAGCAATAATTGGTTAATAGATGCCGACTTGCTAAAAGCAAGCGATAAATATTTTGTTATTCTCGAAGGAGAAATCACTGATGCTTCATTAGAAAACTTGGTCAAGTTATATTGCCCGGGTGATCCTAAAAGAACCAGCGAAGCAGATTTGTATTGGATAGATTCAGCAATTAAAGATATGTCTATTCTCGAAAAAATATATGACGAGTTAACTATTGATAAAGTAACAACCAATGTGAACGTCGGTGTTGAAAGACAGTTTTCATCTTCAATGCCTCAAGAGGTTAAAGAGTGGCTTGCAGCGAGGGCTAAAGCTGATGTTTATTTAGGTTCACCCGATAGACAAAATGTTTTCAGAAGTCTATATCGTTTAAGAGTAGCGCAAAGAAAAATGGGTAAAATCTCCGCATCAGCAATACATGACCTTGCTGAGCAAGCTCTGAGCCCTCAAGAATTCATGCTATACATTTCTGTGGATAAACCCTTTAACATAACTCAAATTAAGTCTGCAGACAACGCACATTGGTTCCCTGAAAAAGTCGGTGTAACAGTACAGACTGATTTGAATTACAAGAATCCAGTTGCACAGGGAGACTTAAAATTCAAAAAAATTGATTTCGCGTCAAAATTATCCCAAGACATACAAAAGTTGCCTGGCTTACCAGACAGAGTTAAAAAGCAATTAGCTGAAAAAAGGAAGTCTCTACGATAGATTCAAAAATAGTAAGTTAATCCTGCTTAACTGTAACAAGCGCTTAAATGTTTAACATGGAATTGATAATATAAAAACTCTGAGTTACCGCTGTATCATTGGGAAAATTGTTGAATTTCCTGAAATACACTACTCAAATAACGAATCTTGTAAATCAAAACGTTCAAAACACTCGACCTATCGGTGTTGGTTAAATGTCTGAATTAACTGAGGAATGTTCTAAAAGAACTTACGATCAATGGGTTAAATATATTCTGAGAGGATTCATGAAGTCGTTGACGACGCGGCTGACCTATATCTAGATTTGTTTATAAAATTAATGAAGAGATACAGAGCAAAGAGATTTGATGCTGAGAAAAATTATCATTGTGAAAGCTTTAAATTAGTTTTTAAAACCAATTTGTCAAGTTTTTGGTAGTAACAAGTTTTAAGTATTCTTCGTTAAAGAATAGCCGGTTACTCTGAATTTCAATTTATCGATTTTTTGTTCCAAATTACTTGAGCATTATTACTATATTGAATTACAGCATCTAATGCCTTGACTACTTTGGTGAATTTTCGTTTGCTGCCAATATTTACCAATATTCCGCCTCCTTTAGGTTTGTTTTTCAAAGCATTCGTAAGTTCTGTTTCCAAGTCGTTTGGAAGCTTCCAAAGCGGAACATTACCTGCTTCCCCATGTCCGTCAAAATAAAAGCGTGGTTCAACAAAATAAATAAAAAAATCATCAAGTAGTATTTCAAAAGGTGCAATACCCCATTTTCTGACTAAAAACTGTGCTGATATTGGAAAATCCTTGTTTGGCAGCGGTTGAGACCATTTCAACTCGAGCGTTTCGTTTCGTTTTTCAATTTCTATTAGCAACCTTGAAATCCACAGTTCAATTTTTGGATTTCTTTCTTTAAGATATTTCAGGAATTTAGCTTTTAAAATAGAATTTATAGATTTTTGCTTCATTATATCACTTTTAATAAACAATTAGTTTCATATTATAAAAATATTTACTTATTTGAATATTACTGGACAACAATTGTTTTACCTTGCGTTTGGCAAAACATTTCATCCATTAAGGTCAACTCGTAACTTGTGCTTGAGGGGACGTTTAGTTAGAGTTTTGGCATTGTAATGACAACACAGCTGCCTAACACACTATTTTTTAACATTTTTGATTTTTGAAGATTTTTTAATGGTAAAAAAAGCATCTGGTCAAGCCTTTACTGTGGACTATTTACGTTTTTTTGCTGAAATGACCAACTATTTTTTAAAAAATTGTCAGGTAAACGTTATTTTACATAATTTACTTAATATTACATTAATGTGTAACGACTTTTTGAAAAAAAATTTCTTAATTAACTATTCCTCTTCTTCGTCGGATTCTTCAACTATTTCAGTTTCCTTCGTTTCTTCGGTTGTTTCCTTGTTTAGGAACTTTTTGAATTGCAGCGTTTTCTTATATGCTTTGAACATCCTTTCAAGCGCCAAGGTTTGCAGTTGCATATTTTGCTCTTTATCGTCTCCAAGGAATGTGGCGTTCTTACCGCTAATAGCTTCAACCGTCTTCTCAAATTCTTCTTTCAAGTCCTCAACTGGAATCTCGACCAAGGCTGCGAGGTCATATAGTCCTGCACGTATTTGATTTTCTTTCAATGTTTTCAAGTTTTCACCTCCTCCAATTTTTGCTTGTTTACTAAAGAAGGATTGTATTCATACCCTAAGCAATCGGATGTTGGTTTTCAATGAATTGTTTCTAAAAACCGCAGGCTGCTCATTCGAAAGTGCTCACATTTATTGTAGTCATTGCCATCTCTTGCTTACTCTTTCATAATCTGGAAACCTGACTATTACCTCCCCGTAAAACAGATGGCCGCACAGTTTACAGCGGTATCTATGAAACCGTCCGCGCTTCAAGATTTGGCTTCCAGAACTAGCGATTTCTATTGAACCGCAAAGAGGACATTCTTGGGATGTCATATCACTTAACTTATTCATTGTATGTTCCTCTGGCAGTTAAGCTGTAATTAGTATTATTATAAGTCGATTAACTTAAACATTTATATGTTAAATATCTAATGATGCTGCAATGAAATTTGCAGTTATATGTTAATCGTCTCTAGGTTTAATCCAGTATCCTCCAACGCAATTTTCATCTACGTCCCCTCGATCAATTAGCGTAGCAACAAGGCGCTTGAATTTAACTCGATTCATACCAGACATATTCAGCCATTTAGTGTAGTTAAGTTTACCACCGCTATCTCTTAGCATTGTCAAAAGTCTATCTAGCTCGTCTTTGTCAGTTTCAACCTTTCTTGAAGGAGCTAGTTTAACCCATAGTTCAAGTATCGTTTTAGCGCTTTGTATTGACCGCTTTGCCTTCTCTATGCCCCATAATTCGTCGTCTTTAAGAATTGGAATCGTTGCAAAAGAGTACTTACTGTATTCATTGCTGATAGTAGTGACATTTGAAAACCATTTCTCCAGTTCATCAAAAGGCATGTTTTCAAGCCTGAACAAAGCATGGATTCCAGCCATTCTAAACGCTAAAAGCGTGGCGTCCTGTATTATTGGTGGAAGTAGATACTCGGATTTCTGTTCCAAAGACCTAACCTCGGCATTACAACTGTTCTGAAACTTTGCCATCTCAGCTCCGTCAGCCAATATTGCGTTGTAGTAATCAAGTCTCTTTCTTTCTAATATCTGCTGAATGTTTTTGTGAAACAGTGCTAACCTTGATGCATAGATTGCAACTTTAGCACGCCGGTCATTTACATAAGCTGGGTCGTAGGCTGAGCTATCTTTATCTTTAGCAATTTTCCTTTCTAGAAATTCATACCCTAAGCGCCGAGCGATGCCTTGAGTAAAAAAACGTTCTTTCTGGATTTCATGAAAAATTTGATAGCTTCCAGTCGTTATGAAAGTAACATAAACTTGTGGTGGATTAGCTAAGTCTCCTCTAGCAAAAGTGTCCGAGCCTTCCAGTTTACCATCAAGTAAAGTGCATAGGAATTCAAATATGCCTCCTTGGTAGCTGCCCGATCTTTCCTTAAGCAGCAGGCTGGACGTTTCCGGAACATAGAGCAATCCGTAAGGATGTTTGCTGAGCCTGACAATAAGTTTTTCTTTGCTAAAGTTCTCAGGCAGCCTGTATAAGTCGCCGGTTAGCTTTTCAATTTCTTCTCTTAAAGGAGTTAGGAAAAGTTCAAAAGGTAAGTCCTTGCCTGTTCCAGTTCCACCTATTGTTATATAGCTTTGGTTTGGTGAAAGCTCACCTAAGCCAGTGTTTATTTTATACATTCTAGTGAAAGGTTGAATGAGTGTTAATGCGGCAGCTGTGTCAAACCATTGTTGACTCATAATTTCAACTTCATGCAAAGCTTCACTTGCTAATTCTTCAATAATAGTCATATATTCCTCCCCGTGCGGGTAATTGAAAAAAATGTACAGTGTACATAACGGGTATACTATTACTAGTATTACTAGTAAAACTCATATACCCTACATGTACAATGTACATTACCCTTTCCAGAGCAATCGCTGAGTGTACATTGTCTTCTTGAATCATCTGAAGGACTTTACAGTTTTCAATAGTTGTCGCTGAATGTTCCATCATCATAAAAACCAGCCCCTCTTTTCAATAATAGTATAGGCAAGTCTATTGGCTGACCACGATCTATGTAGCACGCTATTCTAATTTCTAATGCATGGATCATGTCGTTCTGTTCAGCGGTGAAAGTTTTTCCAAGGTAAAAAGCTACGTTAAATAGACACCATCGGAAGCCATAAAGAAACATTAATGCTTGATTGTCGACCACAGGTGAATATATCATTTTTACCAAGCGCTTGCAAGTTAGGCAATCTAGAACTTCTTTTGTATGATCCTTGTTTCTATTATGTTTTTCAACCCACCAACATTTTTCTGGTTTGTTGAGTTTTTTTTTGTTTTTTTCACTCATATAAATTCCCACAATTCATTTGGTATTATTTATCATTTTAAAAGCTTTATTTAAATATTCGTTTAATTTGCCACTTGCTACTTACTATTTTTTAGCATATTTGCCACTTTGCTACTTACTACTTTTCCGTAGCAAAAACATGAAGCATAATTTGTTGATTCCACTCTTCTAAAACCCTAATTAGCATCTTTGCAATTCCTATTAATTTCTGGAATTGAACGAAAATGCGCTCTAAACTTAAGCCTAAAGGTCAAGGCAAAACCGTCCAATGTTCAAAATGCGGAAATAATTGGGAATATAGAGGAAATAATCCATATTATGCAACATGTTCCAAATGTCAAAATTCTGTCAAAATTCTCGGAGTAGTTAAACCAAGGGTAGAGGTTAAACCTGAAGGTCACGGTAGAAATCTCGTTTGCCCACACTGCACTTATTCTTGGGAGTATAGGGGGAATTCGCTTCGCCCGACATGCTGTCGTTGCAAAAGAACTTTTTGTATTGGAGGACGTGCTAAACCAGCGTTCAATCTTAAACCTGCTGGGCAAGGACTAACACTCAAGTGTCCAAAATGTTCCCATATTTGGAAATATAGAGGAAATAAATTAAATTACGTTTCATGTTCAAAATGCAAAAGAAAGTTGACTATTGATAAAGCTCGACTTGATAAAAATCCTTATGCAATACGAAAAATAAGATGACTTTTGTATTTAATCAGGAATTTTGAATCCGACGTACATTGGACACTTTTTGTGTCGAAACGGTGCCTTTCAAGAAACAATTGGTTCCAACTCCAAGGTTGTCGATTGTTGAAGCAACAATAATTTTGGTTTTATATAAAAATAGTAGAACATCAAAAGCACTAATAAGTTCCGATTAAGTCTAATTTTTTTTCATACGCTGTCTTACATTATCTTGATGAATGTCCTTTTCCACCAAATAACAAGATTACTGTGATTATTCCTTGAAGAATAACTGGAAATGGATTCATTGACCATGTAACAATTAAATCAAAAGGAAACGGGATTATTTCGAAAGCAGCATCGACCACCAACTCGGTTAAGAAAGAGGTAAAAACACCTACAATAGCCACCAGCAAGAAAATTCCTGTAACAATTAATCCAGCAAATATCCATTTTGCACATATTTCTCCCAATCCCACGTTTGACCCCCCTCAAATCAAAGCCTTTTCAAAATCGCAACAATTGAACCCAGCCCCAGCTCTGAGCAAATTGCTATTAGTACAGCTATGCTGAGACCCCATTGAATTTCTCCAGTTGCTTGGTCAGCAACGGCATTTCCAAGGTCACTGGCTGCGCTTAAATCACCCTGAGATAAGCGAGAAGTATCCTGAACTATTGTAGATGCAAACCCAAGATAACCTATTAAACTGAAGATGCCTACAACCGCTATTATTATTGCACCTATTTCTTTGGTTATTGACATAAAAACTGCCGTTTTCAAGCGCTCTTTTAAAATTTAGTGACTATTTTGTTACGGATTTCCTTGAATTTGTTTAAAACTATACATTAAGAATTATTGGAATTTAGCAAAGGAAAAGCACAGTTTCATTAGCCGGTTTAACTAAATGAGTTAGAAAGAAGAAATTCAGGGAGCCAAATTATGAGTACTCTTGAAGACTTAAAGTGCAAAGGTCAATTTTACGAATTTATGCTTTTAGCATGGGGTCTAATAGAATTTTTATCTGATGAGGGTATTTTAATGGCATATTCATTGTCTTCCCAAGATGTAAGAGCTAAGCCATTACTAGATTTTAGCTTTAGCAGAAAGCTTTCTCTTTTCAAAAACATGCAGATTTTATCGACAAAAGACTACTATGTAATTGAACAATTTAGAACAAAGCGAAATGAACTCTTTCATGTAGGTGGTCTTTACCTTTCAAGTTTAACCGATGACGCAAAAGAAGAAACCATGACTATAGGGTTGAAAGCAGTTCAAATCATGAATAGCATTATCCCTGTCCTAAATGAACGCCAAAGCGGTAGATATGTTTACTTAAGAAAAGAAAAAGAGAAAAATGACTCGGCAAACAGGTCAGGTTCTGATTGGCAAAAAGAGGACTTTTAGCTTGAATTAATGGTATTGATTACGCCTTATAGATTCATATATTATTTCTATGAAATGCGCTATTGGTAAAGCTTTTTAAGCTATAATCGTTAATGCCAAATTTTAAATATGTTATAAACGCAAAACGTTTGTTGGAGGAAACTCCATTCATTAGAAAAGACAGGTTGAAAGTCGCTCTTTCTACTATTGAGAAAGATGAACAAGGAAATTATTCAAGCCCAAGTGAATTCATAACAATAATGAGTAACATTATGCTCAACGAACACTTGGGCATAGAACTTCCTCACATTCACCCTTTCATGCAATACATTTCTCAGGATATCAACAACATTGAAACAATAACGATAAGGTTGGCGTGGGAAAGAGACTTATGGAAAACAAAACAGTTGAATGTTGGGAAATGGATGGCTTTTGCCCAATGTGACATTGACCTGTTTCAAATTGAAATGCGTTCAATTCTTGATTATGTCGCCAAAATAATTTTGCGAATTGCCGACAATCAGAATGAAGTCCCTGACAAAGGTTTCAACAAACTAAAGAATTGGCTAGCAAAATTACCCGAAAATGCGGACAAACTTGGAAAGGATTTAGCTGAACTTGTTTCTTCTGCTGATTGGTTTGAAGATTTAAAAAATGTCAGAGATGCAAATGTTCACCACGGTGGGATGACTATCGTGTTTCTCGAAGAAGGTAGAATACTTTTTCAAACCTTAGATGGCTATAAGAATTTAGTAACTACCACTCCAGAAATAATGTACAACGAAAATGTAGTTGACTTTGAATTGTATGCAGGAATGTACTTTGGTTATTTAATTGCATTTTTGGAGGAGTTCTCAGCAATAATCAAAAAGAGATTGCCTAAACTAAAAGTAGATCTTAAGAGAGGGAATCCAAGAAAATTATATTCAGAGTTACCAATTATTTTTCAATGGGTTGACAAATTAAATAATGTTTGAATTAAGGTCAACAGCGAGTCTTAAGTCATTCTCGAGTGATTAAAAACAAATAATTATCGGGTATTTTTGCGGTTTAATTAAATTACTGAGTAGCTTAACTTGTGTACTAAAGGCATGATTATCGCAGTATTTACAAACATAATTCTTAATTATCGGATTTCGAGCTATTTTTCGACTGCTTTTTAACTTTTTAATGGTATTTGCTTTGTGCAATCGAAAAGCATTGTTATATGAGATCTTAGATCTATTATGTTGTAATTCGCTAATCCTGCTATCCATAACTTTTAATTATTTCAAACAAAATAATGTTTACGTGAAATAATGAATCAAAAGCTAATTTATTACTTAAGTTTTGATAAATTTGAATCAACTAACTCTTTGAAAATCAAATCGGGGACAGTCGGTAATGAGTAAGCGATTGGAATTTTCGCTGTCGGATGCAATAATGGCGGAAGAACAAGTACTGGAAGTGCTAAAAGGTTTTAATCAAGTTTCTGAAGGAGAAAAGCAAAAAGTAAAAAATGCATTAATAAGAGCTATAAAGAAAACTAAGACGTTAAAACAAACTTACATATGTGCGCTTTACCGGAAGACTTACCAGAAGTTGGAGACTCTAACTTATGAGTAGACAGACAAAACTGTTCGGGAAACCAGATGAGATTAAGATTATCAGCAAGCTTGAATTGGCGAAGGGAAAAATTTTAGCTCAACAAATTCACGAGTTGATCAAACCATTATGCGAACGTATTGAGCTTGTTGGTTCAATTCGAAGACATAAGCCAACAGTTGGTGACATTGACTTTGTAGTGGTTTCTACTGATAGTAACTGGTGTAGAATTGGGACAAAATTCAAGAAATCAAATACTATTTGTTTTGGGAAGCAACTTCTCAAAGTTAATTATCCTTTTGATGAAGGTTTGTTCCAAGCTGACTTTTATAGAGCAACCGACAAAACATGCGGTATTCAAAAGTTAATTCGAACTGGCTCGGCAGAGCATAATATGTTTTTGGCAAATTATGCAATTAATCTTAACATGCATTTGCATTACAGTCAAGGGTTAATATGCAATGAAAAAGTTATTGCAGGCAAGACAGAAGAGAGCGTTTTCACGGCGTTAGGTTTGCCCTTTATCAAGCCTGAAGTAAGAGAATTGGGCGCTAACGGAAAACCTGTTTGGTTCACTAATATCTAAAAAGTATAGAATAATTCGCCAAATAACCTATCACGTTAGAGTTTTGCTCATTGCATCAATGTCAACAACTCCGACGTAGTAATTTAGCGCTGCCAAAGTTAACCCTGTCCAACTTCGCACTTGTGCGATACTCCAACCTTCTTGGAAGAAGTTTGTAATTCTGCTAAGGCGGAAGAAGTGTGGATAAGAATCAAAGGCTCGCTGAACAATATTCCACGCAGTTTTCTCGCAAAAAGGAAATATTCTGCTATTTGCAGGTGTTTTTTGAATAGCAAAAACCAAGTCATCAACATATTTCGCTGTCAGTGGAATTTTTAAAGGTGGAGTTTGAATTCCATGCTTCAACCGAGTCCCAACATCAAAAACAATTTCGCTTTCAGTTATTTTGAACATTTCTGGTGTTGCGCGGAGTGCTTCTCCTCTTCTGATAGCGGTGTAGTAAAGCAAGACAGCGAACGCTCGGTGCTCGAATTTAACGAACCATCCTATTTCCATAGCCCTCAAGAAATCCTCTTCCGTCATAGCGATAACAAGCTTGCCATGTCTCCGATACCAAGGCAAAAAACCAACCCCCAAAAATTATTATAAACTTTTCACGCTAACTCTGAGTTGAAAATTTCTGAGTTTACTCTATCAAAACATTACAAATAGTTGATTTAGTAATGTGTAACTAACTTAGTTTAGAAATATATAAATATTACACAATTTTTATCGTTTTTTCGTTAAAAACACAAATTTTACTT
>Ga0182021_10000912_pt1 | contig 33528 bp, 32 predicted proteins | sample 612E3MmetaG_FD_120493 | JGI IMG/M metagenome (GOLD analysis project Ga0182021, IMG submission 120493) | Permafrost microbial communities from Stordalen Mire, Sweden - 612E3M metaG (Illumina Assembly) | ecosystem: Environmental > Terrestrial > Soil > Wetlands > Permafrost | place: Sweden... | reverse complement strand
GGAATATCCCGAACTTTACGAACCGTCTGATCGCGCCCGGCAGAATAAAACTTTGATCGATACCTGCCAGCGCGCTAGCGCCGTGATTGTCCCGTCCGAATACACCAAATCCCAACTCGCCGCCCTTAAGCCGGCGAATATCGTGGTCATTCCGCTCGGCGCGCGGATCGACTCTTCGCTTGGACGTTCATCGACTCCCTACTCCCTACTCCCTACTCCCTATTTTATTTTTATCGGCCGAGTGGACAAGAAAAAGAATCTCGAGGTCGCCATCGACGGTTTTGCAAAATTCCTAACCACCCACCCCGGCTACAAATTTATTATCGTCGGCCGTCCGTCATACGGCTTTGAGGAAATAAAGGCCCACGCCGAAAAAAGTGGCGCCGGAGAGAATATTGAATTCAAAGGTCCATTGCCCGATAAAGAAATGTTCGCCCTGTTGCGCAATGCAACAGCCCTAGTCCACCCATGCCCAATCGAAGGTTTCGGCCTTCCGGTGATCGAGGCCATGTCGATGGCCGTCCCGGTAATAACCGCCGAAGGCGGCGCCGCCCCCGAAGCCGCCGCCGACGCCGCGTTGCAAGTCCGCCCCACCGACCCCGAAAAATGGTCCCAAGCCATGGACCAAATAACTTTTGATATTTTCCGCACCCCGCTGATCGAAAAGGGTCTAGAAAGATCAAAGCATTTCACCTGGCCCCGCGCCGCTGCGGCGACGTGGAAAGTGCTAGTTTAATTAAATTTTTTATTTGATTAATTTAAAAAACGGGTATAGCTTGATATTGCACTGTGATAGGGCTGTCACCAGACTGTCAATCTGACCATTACGCGAAAATATTTTTTTGGTTTTTAAATATGATTAAAAAAATCCAAGCCGTAATAATGAGTGTTTTGCGACTATTATTATGGCTTTGTCCATTAGCAATATTGTTAATTGCCTTATGTCTGCCGAGGTTGATATGGCATCCTAATTTTAATGATTATATAGATTTTTTAAAAATCTTAATTTGGCCGTTTACCATTTTAATAATCCTTTTTTTCTTTAAAGAGGTTTTTGCATATTTATTTTTTTCAATGAGCGAATTTAATTTCTTTGGAGTTAAGGGTAATTTGCGGAATGTTAATGAGGTAATTTTAAATGAAGCAAATAAAAAGTATGAAGAAAAGATTAACGATGAAAAAAGAATAGCCGAAATAGAAGCGCGTAATAAAGAGTTTGCTTCACTAAAGGGAAGGCTTGACGAAAAAGAGGCTCGGTTAGGAGAAGTAACAGGAAAGGCAAAAGAGAACCTCGATCTTGCTAAGGAGAACCTCGATCTTGCTAAGGAAATATATAAGGATTGGGATAGTCATTCTAAAAAAAGCCAGGAATTAATAAACGAATTGTTGACGGAGAATAAACAGCTTAAAGAAACACTTTCAATATCTCAGGTAGACCGTACGTCTACTGAAAATAAAAATAATTGGTCAGGCGTTGGTGAGATTATTGATTCAAGTCTTGGAGAGCCAAAATCTTAAAGTATGAATAAGTATTTAATTACATACGATTTAAAAAATCGAATTAAAAATTACGATAGTCTTTATGTTGCTATAAAGAATCTTGGTACTTGGTGGCATTATTTAGATTCGACTTGGATTATAAAAACCAATTTAACTTCGTCGCAAATTTGGGGTATTCTCGCGCCTCATGTTACTACGATAGATAGGGTGTTAATTATAAAAATTGATACAAGCGATAAATGGGGTTGGTTAACACAAGATGCTTGGAATTGGCTGAGTATTTAGTATGAAAAATAAATCGGTCATGGTATAATTAACACAAGTTAAGCTACTCAACGAGAAAAAACGAAAACCCCCTGCGATCTGACTGACTATGACGCCTTGAGCGAAAAAACGCTTGAGGCGTCTTTTGTTAAATTTTGTAGCCTCAAAAGTGACCCGGCCGGGTCAAAGTTGAGGCGTGAGATTTATGGCGGTTGGAAAGCGGTGGGGGAATTTGCGGGGGAAAAATTGAGGATAGAATAAAATAATGTTTATTAATATGAGCGAACAATCTGAAAAAATTATCAAGACGGGAATCAGAGTTGGCAAAACTGCGCTATCGGTCGCGGCTAAGGTTCTGATCGCCCTGATCGATGAGGTCGAAGATATGCAGTACATGAGAACGCATTGCTACTCGGTGATCGGAAAAGATGTTCGGTCGGAACGCTATGAAAGTGAAAGGGTAAAGTTGCTGTACGAAGAGAAAATGAAACGGCAAGCGGTCCAGCGTTTAAAGCGACAAAAATTCATTAAAATGCGCAAGGAAGGAGAACGGGTCATTCACGAATTGACAAATGACGGAAAAATCAAAATTATGAAAACCGTAATCATTTGCGGCCGCGATTATTATATTGATGATCAGGTATGTCTGGTTTCTTTCGACTTTCCGGAAGCGGCGTCGGAGGCGCGGAAAATTTTTCGCCGTTTCTTGAAAAGCGCGGGCTTCAAATTTGTCCAAGGAAGCGTTTGGTCCAGCCGAAAGAGCGTCGCTCCAATCTTGAAAGACTTGGTTTCAAGACTTGGGATTAAACGCTGGGTCGAGATTTACGAGGCGCGACAATGACTATTTATCCCGCCTCAACAATGACCCGGCCGGGTCATTGTTGAGGCGGGATAAGGTTCTGTGGCGGATGTGGCGATTTATGTGGAGGTGGAGGATTTGTGGTTTTCGGAAACGTGTTGTCTTGCGGCTGACCGCTTGCGCTTATGCGTGTTAGCACGTTGAGCGTGTAACGGGGAATTGATAATGTCCTATTTACGGGAAATAGAAATGTCCGCCTCAGCATGTATGATGCCGGGGTATGAACACTATTTCCATGTCGTCGAAAGAGCTTAAATACGTCGAAATAATTCCCCGCGTCATCGCTCACGAGCTCAAGGGGGTCGAAGCCGCCAAACTTTTGGGCATCACCGATCGCACCGTCCGTCGTTTAAAGGAGACGGTCGAAAAGAACGGTTCGTCCTCCTTGGCGCACAGGGCGCGGGGTCGAACCGGCAACCATCGGATACCGGAAAACGAACGGCGGAAGATCGAGAACCTGCTCATCGACAAGTATTATGATTTCACGCCGACCTTCGCCGCCGAGAAGCTCAATGAAATACACGGGCTTAAACACGACCGCAAAACGATCGGTACCATCATGATCGAACTCGGTCTCAAAGAACCGGCGCGATTGGTCGGCTCGGCGATCGTTCATCGTAGCTGGCGCGAACCGCGTGCCCGCTTCGGCGAGCTCGTCCAATTCGACGGCTCATACCACGAATGGTTCGAGGGTCGCGTTGCGGGCAAACAATGCCTGCTTGCGGCCATCGACGACGCCACTGGGAACATTATTCATCTCTCGATCAAAGAACACGAAGGCGTCTTGCCGGTGCTGGCCTTTTGGAAGGAATACGCCAATAAATACGGCCTTCCGCAAGCAATCTATGTCGACAAATTCTCGACCTATAAAATGAATCAAAAGACCTTGGCCGAGAACCCGGACGTGAAAACGCAATTTTCAAGAGTCATGGAAGGTCTGCGCACCAATGTCATCTTCGCCAATTCTTCCCAGGCCAAAGGCCGGGTCGAGCGGCTCTTCCGGACGCTTCAAGACCGGCTCATCAAAGAGTTGCGGCTTCAAAACATCTCGACCGTTCCCGAAGCTAATCGTTTCTTTGAGGACGTGTTCATTCCCGATTTCAACAAAAGATTCGGCCGACCGGCCAGAGAAGCTGGCGATCTGCATCGACCCCTTGAAACCAAGGAACGGAACCGCATCGACGATCTGTTCTGTCGGCACGACGAACGAGCGGTCTGCCACGACTTCACCGTTTCTCATAACACCGTCTGGTATCAGCTTTTGTCGACCCCCGGGGTCGCCGTGAGGCCGCGAGACGTCTGCGTCGTACGAACGCACACCGACGGTCGCATCTCGATCGCTATTCGGGGGAAAACCGTCCAATACAAGATCGTCGCAAAGTCGGTCGGAAGAAAGCCGATGAATTATATTCGAGCCGAAAAGCTGCGAACCCTCGCCCCTGCCTTAATCTAAAAACCGGACATTTCTAATTCCCCAAAACTAGGACATTTCTATTTCCCGTTGACAGTTAGCACGTTGAGCGTTGACCGGGACGTGGCGGTGTGCTTAAATTGGGGCGCTGCGGCAACCATAGGCGTTGCTGCGGGAACAGCCGGCGAAAGGGGAAAAGATCATGTCATGTGGATTTCGCGAGCCAATGCAAATTGGCAAACCGTTGACTCAAGAAACGCTCGATGCAATGCCAAAGGCGGAGTCAGCCTTCTGGGAAGATTTCTTGACCCAGGCACGGGTCGAACTGGACGCCAAGACGGCTGAAAAAGTTTCGCGGCCGTATGCGCCCACCGCCGACCTTGCGGCCAAATACCGGCGCGCGATCGGTGAATTCAATGGCGGGACGTACTGCCAAATCAAACAGCTTGAAGGGCTCTTCGACTTTAGGGCCGGAAGCTAAATCGTTCTTGCCCGTCTCGCAAACCTGCCAATTGGATGGCGGGTTTTTTCTTTTGGGCGGGTTTGGCACGGTGTTTTTCCTTTGCCTCAAGGCAATAAAACCGCTATACTCGTTCCATGGCTTACCTGGAAAGCGAAGAACTGATCGGGCACACGCGGCAACGCGATTTTTTGGCGCGGTCGCTTAAAAATACGCGGCATCATGCGTTTCTTTTGGTTGGATCGGAACACTTGGGGAAAGACACGGTCGCGCGCGCGCTCATCGCCGATGAATTGAAGCGGCCGGTTCTTGCGTGGAGCGACCTCGCGGGGCATCCGGATGTGCGTGTCATTACCCGCGAAGAAGGGGAGAAGAATATTGGCATCGAGGCGATCCGCGGTTTTATCGATCATTTTTCCAGTTCATCATTTTTGGGCGGGCGGAAAGTAGGCGTTATTTTGGGAGCACATGAGCTATCGCCGGAAGCGGCCAATGCCCTATTGAAAACCTTGGAAGAACCGGCGGGCAAGGCGCTCTTGGTTTTGGTCGCGCATTCGCTTGATCGTTTGCCGGAAACGGTGAAAAGCCGCTGCCAAGTGGTTCGCTTTTTGACCGTGCCACCGGCGAATGTTGCTGAGGGCTTGGCGCGCCGCGGCCTCGACCCGCTCTCCGCCAAAATTTCGGCCGCTTTTTCCGCCGGGCGGCCGGGGCTTGCTGTGATGCATGCCGAAGACGCGGTCTTGCGCGCAACGCACGGCGAACAAGTTCGCTCGTTCATGGAACTTGCGAATCGGCCCATCTCCGCTCGTCTCGCAGCCGCTTCCGAAATAACGGCTAAAGCCGAAACCTCGGCGCTCGCCGCGCTTCTCGACGTTTGGGTTGCGGTTTTGCGCGACGCGCTCTCGGTGGCGACAAGGAACGAGCGATACGCGACCGATCAAACGGAGTTTTCGGCGCTTCGCTCCTACGTCTCAAAAAGATCGCTGGGCGCTATTGTAAACGCGCACCGACAGCTCGCCGCCGGCAAAAAAATGCTCGGCGAGAACGTTAATCCGCGACTTATTTTCGAACACATCGCATTATCTTTATGAAAACTATGAAAAGAATATTCAAGTTCGCGCCGGTGCTCCTTGCGGTGGCGCTCATGGGTCAAGGTTGCATTATTCAATTCAATAATACCGGAACTTCCGACGGCGGTGTTTGGCGTAGCGGCAACAAGGGCACGGATTGGCTGCAGAAGAATGCCGTGCTTTCGGTCGGCGGCGCGCGCACGATGAACACGGCCAATATTTCTTCCTTTGTTTCCGATCCGGCCGACCCGCTCACGGTCTATGTCGCGACCGACGCCAGTGGTTTGCTCTTTACCACCGACGGCGGCGAGTCGTGGAGCCAGCCAAAGGATTTGGGAAGCGCGAAAATTTCCGGGATCGCGCTTGATCGCAAAAACAAATGCAATGTTTACGCCGTTACCGGCGGCATGGCGGTTAAAACCACGGATTGCACGCGGACATGGTCGAAAATTTACGAAGAGAGCCGCACCGGCGTTGTCTTTACTTCCATTGTCGTAGATTTTTTCAATACCAACAACGTTTATCTCGCGACCTCGAAGGGCGACATTATCAAATCGACCGACGGCGGTATAAGCTGGGCGACGGCCACGGCAAAACCATTCAATAGCCAAGTCAATAAACTTGTCATCGATCCTGCAGATTCGCGCATAATTTACGTCGGCACGAAATCCGACGGAATTTGGAAAACGATTGATGCGGGCGCGACTTGGGTTGATATGTCGGCGGGGCTCGCGCTCTTTGACGGCGCCAAGGATTTTTACGACCTTGCGCCCGACCTTTCGAAGAAGAACTCCTATACGCTGGTTTGCCGCTATGGTTTGCTGCGCACGCTTGACGGCGGCGTTACATGGGTTAAGATTCCGCTCGTGACCGGTCCCGGCCAGGCGCGGATATATTCCATGGCCATGAATCCGGAAAACGGGCAGGAGATATATTATTCAACGGCGACAGTGTTCTATAAATCGGGCAACGGCGGCATCAATTGGACCACCAAACGCTTGCCCACGACCCGCATCGGTTCGGCGATGATGGTGAGCGCCAAAGATTCGAATGTCATTTACTTGGGAACCTTACAGGTTAAGCAATAATTATGAATCCAATCCTGCTTACCGGAAAAGACGAATTCCAGCTTGTTATGGAGCATTTGAAAAAAGAGCTGTCAGGGATCCGCACCGGCCGGGCCAACTCGGCGGTCGTTGAGAATATCATGGTGGACGCGTACGGCTCGCAAATGCCGGTTAAGGGCGTGGCTTCAATCGGCGTTCCGGACTCGCGGACCATTACCGTCGAAGCGTGGGACAAATCGCTCATGAAAGAAATTGAAAAAGGCATTCGCGACGCCGGCGTTGGTTTGAATCCGGTGAACGAGGGCGCGCTGTTGCGGATCAGCATGCCGCAGATGACCGAAGAAACGCGCCGCCAACTCACGAAAGTGGTCGGTGAAAAATCGGAAGAAGCGCGCGAAAAGATCCGCGGCATCCGTGAAGACGTGAAGGGTTTAATTATTAGCGCGATGAATGACAACGAGGTGACCGAAGACGAACGCTACCATTTGCAGGACGAGCTCGAAGCGATGGTTGGAAGTTTTAACGATCAGATAAAAGCGTTGGCCGATGAAAAAGAAAAAGAAATGATGACCATATAATTCTTACGAATTTACGAATCGATTACGAATTTTACGAATAAGGAAACTAAGATACTATTCGTAATTTCGTAAAGAATTCGTATATTCGTAAGACCATAAGTAAATTAGTGATTGATAAGCGCTTAATTAGACCTATGACAGAAGGAATAATGGAAAAGATCGTGTCGCTCGCCAAACGGCGCGGCTTTGTTTTTCAAGGAAGCGAACTTTACGGCGGACTTCAGGGCACTTGGGACTACGGTCCGTTGGGTGTGCTCATGAAGAACAATATTAAGGCGGCTTGGTGGAAGAAGAATATCCAAGAGCGCGGCGACATGGTCGGGTTGGACGCGGCCATTCTTATGAATCGAAAAGTTTGGGAAGCCTCGGGACACACCAAGTTTATGTTCGACGATTTGGTCGAATGCAAGACTTGCCATCATCGCTTTAGGAAAGACAAGGTCGGACCGAAATGTCCGGACTGCGATGGCGAATTTTCCGACGCCAAGCCGTTCAACCTGATGCTGGAGACGGTCGTCGGCCCCGTCGCTTCCGATGATGCAAAAATCTTTCTTCGTCCGGAAACGGCGCAAGGCATATTTGTCGATTACCAGCTTATTCAAGAAACAACGCGCCGCAAATTGCCGTTCGGCGTCGGGCAGATCGGCAAGTCGTTTAGAAACGAGATCACGCCCGGGAACTTTGTTTTCCGCGTGCGCGAGTTTGAACAGATGGAAATTGAATATTTCTGCCGCCCCGAAGAGGGGATGGTGAAGTACGAAGAATGGCGCCAAGCGCGCTTGGCTTGGTGGCTCGGGCTTGGCATTAAAAAAGAGAACATCCGCTTTTACGAATACAAGAAAGACGAACTGGCGCACTACAGCGCCGGCACGACCGACGTGCAATTCGCTTTTCCATTTGGCAAGGAAGGCTGGGACGAGCTCGAAGGCATTGCCAACCGCACGGACTTCGATCTTAAAGCCCACGCCAAAGCTTCGGGTCAGGAGCTTGGTTATTTTGACGAGGAAACCAAAACCAAGATCGTGCCGCACGTGATCGAGCCGTCGGCCGGCGTTGATCGCGCCTTCTTGGCATTCATGCTGAACGGCTACGAAGAGATTGTCGGCGGTCGCTCAACGACAACCGAATCAAATAAAGAAGTGGAAACAGTGCTGCACCTGCATCCGGCGATCGCCCCATACAAGGCGGCGGTTCTACCGTTATCGAAGAAACCAGAGCTTTCGGTTCCGGCCAAGGCTTTGGCGACCGAATTGCGCAAGCGTTGGATGGTTGATTATGACGAAACATCCGCGATCGGCCGTCGTTATCGCCGCCAAGACGAAATTGGCACGCCGTATTGCGTCACTTTTGATTTTGATTCGTTGGAAGACAAGAAGGTTACCGTCCGCGACCGCGACACCATGGCTCAGGATCGCGTCGCGATCGCGGAACTGGAGGCGTATTTGGAGGAGAGGTTGCGATACTAAGAGTGAGTCGGCAGTCCGAAAATAATTTATTTTTTGGACTGCGGAACTCGCTCGGCAAAGAATAAGCGTTCCTACGCTCAAACAGTCCTCGTCTCAAAAAATAAATTATTTTCGGACTGCCTTATTAATATGTACCAAAAAGTAACATTGAAAAACGGTGTGCGCGTGCTGCTCGTGCCCGACGAACACACCAAAGCGGCGACGGTTTTTGTTATGTACAGGGTCGGCTCGCGCTATGAGCAGAAGAAGTACAATGGCTTGTCGCATTTCATCGAGCACATGATGTTTAAGGGAACGAAGCGCCGCCCGGCCACCGCCGACATCAGCCGCGAGTTGGACGGGGTGGGGGCCGAGTACAATGCTTTCACCGGCAAGGATTCGACCGGCTATTATGTGAAGATCGACAGCCGGCACTTTCCGCTGGCTTTGGACATGCTTCATGACATGCTCTATAGCTCCAAGTTTGAGGACAAGGAGTTGCGGCAGGAGCGCAAGGTGATCATGGAGGAGATCCACATGTACAAGGATAATCCTATGATGCACATTGAGGACATCATCGAGACCGCCATATTTCACGCCGGGCCGTTAGGCTGGAGCATCGCCGGTGATCAAAACAGTATGGACGCGATCACGCGCGCCGCAATGCTCGCCTACAAGAATGCCTATTACGTTCCGTCGCGCACTTTGGTGGTGGCGGCCGGGAATATCGGCCCCGACGCGCTCCAGGCGATCAAAAAATTGTTCGGTTCAATCCCCAAGAAAAAATCGGCAAAGGAGTTTCCGAAGTTCCTCGGCAAGCAAACAGCCGCCCGCGCGATCGTCGAGTATAAAGATACCGAGCAGATTCAGTTGGCGCTCGGCTTTCCGGCTTATTCGTATTTTGACAAGCGTCTGCCCGCGCTTTCGATCCTTGGAAATATTTTGGGCGGCACGATGAGTTCGCGCCTCTTCATCAAAGTTCGCGAGCGCCTGGGGCTGGCGTATTTCGTTCGCGCCGGCGCCGACGCTTTCGAAGACACCGGCGTTTTCATGATCCGGGCCGGGCTTACCAAAAGCCGGATCGACGAGGCGATCAAAGCGATCTGCAAAGAGCTCGTGAAGATTCGCGACAACGGCGTAACCGCCGCCGAACTCAAGCGCGCCAAAGAGAACATTCGCGGCCGCATTGTCCTTGAGCTTGAAGATTCTTCCGACCTCGCGGGATTTTTCGGCAAGCAGGAGCTTTATACCAACGAGGTCAAAACGCCGGAAGAAAAGTTTGCCGAGTTCAACGCCGTCAGCGCCGCCGAGATCAAAGCCGTTGCCAAGGATGTCATCCGGCAAAGCCGCGCCTCGCTCGCGCTTATCGGACCCTTCAAAGACGCTAAGCGGTTCGAAAAATTGATCAAACTGTAAAATATGCAAAAACTTATCTTCGGCAATTGGAAAATGAATTTGTCGGCCGATGAAGCTGTTGCTTTGGCAAAAACCGTAGTCGGCGTCCCGATTGACGCGAGCTTGGTCAAGGTTGGAATTTTTCCGTCGTTCACCGCCCTCGCCGCGGTCGGTGCGGCGCTTGACGGCTCGTCCGTTGTTTTGGGCGGACAGGATTGTTTTTGGGAAACGACCGGCGCCTTTACCGGCGAGGTTTCGCCTACGCAGCTAAAGGAGTTTGGTTGCACGCACGTGCTCATCGGCCATTCCGAACGGCGGCAGAATTTGAACGAGACCGATGAGATGGTGAATCGCAAGATTCGCGCCGCGCTGGCGTCTGGACTCACGCCAATTTTATGCGTCGGCGAGACCGATGAGGCCCGCCGTCGCGGTCTGTGGAGCAATGTAATAACCGACCAAACGAGCAAAGGCCTTTCCGGTATTGCGGTTGCCGGCGCGCAAAGCGTGATTATCGCCTACGAGCCCGTTTGGGCGGTCGGAACCGGCCGCGCTTGCGCGCCCGAGGACGCCCACGATGCGCACGCGCTTATTATGAACGCGGTGATCGAACTCTTCGGGTCGTCGGTCGCCAAGAAGAATTTTCGCATCATCTATGGCGGCTCGGTGGACGTTGGCAATATCGGCTCTTATCTCTTGAAAGAGGGAATCGACGGCGCGCTCGTCGGCGGCGCCTCACTGCGCGGCCCGTCTTTCGTCGCGCTTATCGCCGCCGCGCAAAAATAAGTTTCATGAACATAATTTCCGCGATCCTTTTGGTCTTGGGTTTGTTTCTTATCATCGCGGGCGCCGCCGCCATAATTTTTGTTTTGTTTCGCCGCGTCCCAACGGTGGCGCTAATCGACGTGAAGACCATTCCCGTCGATGCGTCGGCAAAAAAGAAAGAGGAGATCATCGCCGACCGGATCATAAGGAATTTAGCCTTAAAATCGAAACCATTCCTTAAAACGGTCGCGCACGTTTGGGCGTGGTTGCGCGAACGCTTCCGCGAATTGGCACATCGTGTTTTCGAACTGGAGCGCCGTTCGGAACACCTGGCGCGCAAAGAATGGGATGCATTAACCGCCTCCACCCGCATGCATGCCATGGCACGCGAAGCGGATGCGCTTGTTAAAGAGGAAAGGTACGTTGAGGCTGAAAAAAAATACATCGAAGCACTCTCGATCGAGCAAAAAAATCCCAAACTGTATGAAAGGCTCGGGCGGCTCTACATGCGCAACAAGAATTACGATCAAGCTCGCGACACCTTGCGTTTTGCCTCGCGTCTTTCGCCTAACGACGCGTCGGTGGTCGCTTCCTTGGGTGAAATTGCCATGGCACGTGAGGAATACGCCGACGCGATCACCTATTTTCAGCATGTCGTGTCGCTACGCCCGCGTTCGCCGCGGTATCTTGATTTTCTCCTTGAGGCATGTATAATGGGCGGCAACCGCGTCGGCGCCAAAGAAGCGCTTGCCCAGCTGTCCGCAGTCAATCCCGAGAACGCCAAACTGGCCGAATTTGATAAAAGGATACGGGGTATGAATGGTTGAGTATATTAAAATACATGATGAGGTATACCACAGCTATTAATTCTGTGGTATAGTTGTTTTATGATAAACGAACAAAATCTTAGAAAAATGTATCTTGAGAAAGGTCTTTCGATGCAGGAGATCGCTGTTAAGATTCATCGATCATTGCACTTTGTTCAATATTGGATGAAAAAGCACCATATCGTCACGCGCACGAGAAGCGAGGCAATATATTTGAAAAATAATCCGAATGGCGACCCCTTTTTGATTAAGAGCAGTTTCAATAAAAGCGATCTTGTCTTAATGGGTTTAGGGTTGGGTATTTGGTGGGGAGAGGGCTATAAACGACATCAAGGCGCGGTCAGGGTTGGAAATTCAGACCCAAGATTGCTCAAAGCGTTCATTAAATTTCTTAAGATTATCTGCGGCGTTAAAGATGAAAAGTTATTGTTTGGCTTGCAGATATTTAGTGATATTGAACCGCGAGTTGCCAAACGGTATTGGGTAAAAGAACTCAAGGTTTCATCAAAGCGGTTTCTGCCAAAGGTAGTAATAACCCCAAAAAGGGGTCAAGGAACATATAAACACAGATCAAAATATGGCGTGTTGACGATATACTGTATTAATACTAAACTACGTAAAGTAATGGATATGTTGATGGAAAAGTACGCAGTTCAGAAGGATCATTAAAATCAATTGTACGCCGACTTAGCTCAGTTGGTAGAGCGCGTCCATGGTGAACCGTAAAGGTTTCGCCCACGCCATTGGAAACATTGGCGCGAATCCCGAATAACGGTTAAAAACCCACACCGGGTCAAGACCGTGGCCCCCGCCGAAGGCGGGGCCCGAACGACTGACAAGGGGAGCTAATCCGAAAGGAATGCTCAATATACAGTCTAGTCCTCTGATAGGTGATTTTTTGTTTAAACAGAGGTGTAGTCGAAGGACGAGGTCATCGGTTCGATCCCGATAGTCGGCTCCATGATAATTTGTTCCCTCGCCATGGCGGGGGATTTCGGGCAGGTACCGAAGCGGTCAAACGGGGCAGACTGTAAATCTGCTGGCCTTGTGCCTTCATAGGTTCGATCCCTATCCTGCCCAGACGAGTTATTGGTTATGAGTTTTGAGTTGTGAGCAAATACGGATTTGAGAATTTATCAGTGTGGCAGAAGTCGGCAAATCTGGTTGAAGAGGTTTATGAGCTGGCTAAAAAATTGCCGCGAGACGAGAAATCGGGATTGATCGATCAGCTTCGCCGGGCAGTCACATCGATAAGTCTAAATATCGCCGAAGGATCGGGTGGTAAAAATCCGAAGGTTTTTCTTCAGTTTTTGGAAATAGCCCATCGGTCACTTTATGAAACGGTGGCTATCCTTAAACTTGTCGAACGACTATATCGGGTACCGGTCGAAGGTGAACTGGCTGGTTGTGACGAGGTAAGCAAAATGCTGACCGGCCTAAAAAATAGTATTCGGCCGACTAACAACTAATAACTCATAACTAGCAACTCGTAAGCCGCCTTAGCTCAGTTGGCAGAGCAACAGTTTTGTAAACTGTAGGTCCGCGGTTCGAGCCCGCGAGGCGGCTATTGCCAAAAAACGGCCGATTTGGTATTATTACAACTTCCTATGTCACAAGACAATCTCATCAAAATGGAATGCACCGTCTGCAAGCGCGTCGGTTATTATTCCAGCAAAAACAAGAAGCTGAAGACCCGCATCGAGCTGGCCAAATATTGCCGCTGGTGCAAGAAGCACACTCCGCACAAAGAGACCAAATAAGTCCCTATGTTCGGAGTGAAGTCAGGCCTTGCGCCTGATTTTTGCTATTGAGGATATAGTGTATAATATAACCATAGTCGCTAGTTCGATTTATGGCCCATACACCAGAAACAAAAAACGAGGCAATATCATTGCGTAAGCAGGGGATGGGTGTGCCGTCGATTGCCAAGCACCTTGGAATATCAAAAAGCACGGCCTCCAATTGGCTGAAAGACGTTGTCTTGTCTGAAACAGCCATAGAAGAATTGGCCAAGCGTTCTATCGTTGGAACGCAAAAAGGATTGGCGCGGATAAAGGCGGCAAAAGATATGGCCAATAAGTTGCGTACCGACGAGATGGAAGCGATTGCTCAAACGTTCGCCGCTGGAGTTGGAAAGAAACAATGGCAAATTATCGCGGCTTTGATATTTTGGTGCGAGGGGAGCAAACGACAACTCGCATCAGTAAAATTTGTGAATTCCGATCCCGACATGATAAAGCTTTTTTTGAGAGCTTTACGTAATGGATTTGGAATTGATGAGCGCAAACTAAAAGCCCTTTTACATCTTCACGAATATCATAATGAAAAAGAAATGAAAATTTTTTGGTCCGACATCACCGGCATAAGTGCAGAGCGTTTCTATCGTTCGTATATCAAGCCGAATTCCGGCAAGCGGAAGCGAGATGGATACAAAGGATGCATGGCTTTATATTACGGCGAAGCAAATCTTGCCAGGAAGTTGGACGCCTTGTATCATGGACTATCAAAGCATCTGGGGGCTTAGTTAAATGGCATAATGTTCGGCTCCAAACCGAACGTCGGGGGTTCGATTCCCTCAGCCCCTGTTCAAACAACCATCCGTCATTGGACGGTTGTTTGTTTTGGTGGTAGTTTTTTCAATATAAACAAGGCTACAAAAAACAGGCTCGGATACATTTTTTCTTACGATTGATTTATGAATAAAATTAAAATAATTGGTATTATTATTTCGGCTGCGGTGATTACCTGCATGGTAATTTATGTATATTTTTTGTCACCGCCACGATTCGCTTCGGAAGCGGAAATCCACACCCTCATTGATTCTAAGTTAAGTGAAGCCGTTAAAACGCGCAAAATCGATCCTTGCGAAACCCTGCCCTCACAAGCGTTGTACACGGATCATGGTCCAAGGGGGGATTGGGAAACGGGATATAAGACGGCAATTCCGCCCCGAGCGATCTGTCTGGAGGGCTATGCAAGACAAACACTTGATATCACCGCGTGTGATGATCTCAAAGGAATACCCGTTAATCAGCTTTCATCGGCCAGCTGCAAGATGTACATAGCTGAGGCGGATTACAACGCCGCGATTTGCAGTAACAGCGCTGATCTGAACGATTACAAAGGAGGTTGTCTAGCGATGGTTTATAGAGACACGAAATATTGTTTTAATGAGATCGCGGATAAATACGATACTTCAAAGTATCCTCGTTCGGTCGCCTCATGCATCGTTGAGGTTGTACGGCGTACAGGGCGCTATAAAGATTGTTTGCAAATAAGCGGTTCAGACTTTGGCGACCAGTGGGCATATTACAGAAACGACTGTCTTGTTGAAGCGGTTCGTAAAGATCAATCGCAAAGAAAAGCCGCATGTGCCTTTATATCGTCTGAAAGTTTCGACTCCAATCAAAAATCTAATTGTGAAAACGCGAATTTTGGCCAAGATTTACGTAACGACATTCCGCCAGAGAACTCTATTTGGGAAAATTAATTCTGCTTGTGATTGAGAGCTGTAAGATAATGACTAGATGAAAATCCATACAGGTCAACGATCCCTAAGGTTCTAACTCGAAGTGACCCGCTCAAACAGCCGTCCTTGCGGACGGTTGTTTGATTATGGAAAGGGGTTGATTCCCCGGGTCGGAATGTTATTTTATGCTTGACAAAAAGGGTTTTTTGATGGAATATCTTGCTTTGGATGAACTTCGAAAAGAAGGGAGGTGAAGATGAAGCTCTTTGAAGTTGAGTGGTTTGGGCGGACTTGGATAGCAACCGATGACAAGGTGAGAACGCGGAATCCGGGACGGATCGAGCGGTTTTATCATTCGCTCGAAGGCGAAGACCTGGCACTTTTCCGCCGCGCTTGCGCCAATGTCCCGGACCCCAGAAAGTTCATGGAAGAACACGCCGCGGAGTTCGGCTGGGACGCCGAAATCTTAGCGAAGGCGCGGGTCTTTGCGCCGCGGCCGCTGCCTTCCCCGATCCGGTACTTTTCCAAACCGTGGCACTGCTATGCCAACTGTTTGGCCAAGGCCATGGCTGAGAAAATCTTTTATTGCGAAGGTCTGGTGATCGGTCCCGGCGGTCCGACCATCCACGCTTGGAACAGCACTGATGGCAGAAACGTTATCGACCTGGGCTGGCCTTGCCAGCATCTCAACAGGTATCTTGGCTTCGTCCTCGACCTTAAGGAACACGCCGACCTCATCGGCGCCTTCGGTCGATTCTATCACTTCGCCCAGCAAAAGCACTGACCGTTGTTTTGTCCGCAAGGCAAAGCGGCGGTTTTTTTATTATTTATAAAAAAGGATCTGATGCACCGGCGGTGTCAGACCCCTTGTTTGAAAAACGAGACGAACTATGGAAGGAACTGATAGCCGTTGGGAACGCGCAATGAGCGCGGGTCTTTGCCGTCCCAACCGATCCGGCCGTTCACGACATGATCGGTGATCCTCGCTTGCCACTCGTGCTCGGCTTTGTTCACTCTTGCTCCGATGTCATCGGGCGTATCGGTCGGCAGGATCTCGACCGGCAAGCGGAAGAACACCGGGCCCCGGTCGTATTCTTCGGTGGCAAAATGCATCGAGACCGCCGAGTGGGTGATCTTGCCGGCGCGATAGGCTTGCATAATCGCCTCATGCACATGGTGCCCATACATACCCGGTCCGCCAAAGTCGGGAAGCGGCCCCGGATGGATGTTGAAGGTGATCCGCGGGTTAAGTCCGGCGGCCAGCTTCAGCCAGCCGGAGAGAGCGATGAAATCGGGGGCAAGTTCGCGAATGAGCTCGCGGTATCGGTCCGCGCTCCATGGCGCGGCAAAATGGACGAACGGAACGCCGAGCCGGTCGGCGCGCTCCCTGACCCCGCCGCTTCCATGGTTGGAGACGACGGCGACGATCTTGGCGCGCAAAACATCGGTTCGCGAGGCTTCGACGAGTTTTTCAAAGCCCGACCCTCCGCCGGTCGCCGAGCCGGAAGCGAAAACAATTAGTTGCGGATTGTTCATGAGCAAACCTCCTTTGATTAAAGTGAAAACCATCGCGACATTAACACGGTTGGTGATTTATATCAACTTAATAAATCCTTGCGTTTATCCGGCGATTTGTGTAAGATTACGCCTCGTTCGGCCTCTGACAACCAGCAACCAATGGGAAGGAAAAACAAACAATGTTCATCACAAAAATCGTCAGGAATCTCGGCTCGGTCCGTGCGTGTTTCAATATCGGAAGCGTTTCGTCGCTTACCCTGGAAGAGCGGCAGCAGATGCTTTTCTGGCTCTGCGCCGAGACCTTCGAACCGCTCAAGACCGGCGATTATCCGAATTGGGGCGAAGGAACGTATGTTGAGATCGGCCCGCGGCTCACCGTGGAAACGCCGGACTCTTCGAACCACGTGGCAATCTGCCACGCAATGGGTCTCAAGAAGGTGGTCAGAGTTGAGGTTTCGTATCTGTTTCCGGTGACAGCGGGAACGACCCGGGAAGACATCCTCGCACGGCACCTCGACAAGATGACCCAAGAGACATATCCGCACGGTGGCATGTCGGATTTTGGGGTTGGCGCGCAACCGGCGGACGTTCAACTTATCCCTGTTCTTGAACAGGGCGAGGCGGCGATCCGGGCGGCAAGCAAACAGCTCGGACTTGGTATGGATGACTTTGACGTCGCCTTGTACACGAAGCTTTTCCAACGGTACGGACGAAACCCGACCGACGTCGAACTGCTTCAGATCGGCAACGCCAATAGCGATCACTCGCGCCACTGGTTTTTCCGGGGTAAGCAAGTGATCGACGGTATCGTCATGGAACGGTGCTTGTTTGACATTGTCCGCGCGCCGCTTCAAGCGATCCGCGGACCAAACGTCAGCGTTCTCGCGTTCAACGACAATGTTGGCGCCATTTTGGGTCATCGCGTGCCGGTGTTCGCGCCGATTTCGGCCGGGCACCCGTCTGCATTTCGGACAATTCTGAGGGTGGTGCATCTGACGGCGACCATGGAAACGCATAACCATCCTACCTTGATCGCGCCGTATCCCGGCGCAGCCACCGGGGCCGGCGGACGGATCCGCGACAACTGCGCCGGCGGCCGCGGCTCGTTAACCGGGTTCGGCGTTGCCGGCTATGCTGTCGGCAACTTGTTCATTCCCGGTTATGTCATTGCCGGGGAACGCGTCGGCGGCGAGATAGAAGAAAAACATGCAACGCCGTTGCGTATCCTTATTGAGGGAAGCAACGGTGTGTCGGACTACGGCGACGAGTACGGCGAACCGCTCATTCTCGGTTATGCTCGGACGTTTTGCCAGGTAGTTTCGGGTGCAAGACGCGAGTACCGCAAGCCGATCCTCTTGAGCGGCGGGATCGGGCAGATCTACGGCGAACACGCGAAAAAACGCGCCCCTAAAAAAGGCATGCTGATCGTGGCCGTCGGCGGTCCGGCTTTTCCGATCGGGGTGGGCGGCGGCGCGGCCTCAAGTATGATGCAGGGCCAAAACGATGCCGGGCTGGACTTTAATTCGGTTCAGCGCGGCGACGGTGAAATGGGGCATAAGGCCGTCGAGGTCATTCGTGCATGCATTGAGATGGGACGCAGAAACCCCATCGAAAGCGTTCACGACCAAGGCGCGGGCGGACCAAGCAACGTCAAGACCGAGCTCATGGGGAAAATGGGCGGCAAGGTAGATATCAGACAGATCGTCTTGGGCGACAGATCAATGTCGGTTCTTACCATTTGGAGTGCGGAGTATCAGGAACGTTACGGATTCTTGATCAAGCCGGAGCGGTTGGATGAGTTCAGGGCGATCTGCGTCCGAGAACGGGTGAATTGCGAAGTGCTCGGCGAAGTCACCGGCGACGGATACGTGACAGTGGTTGATTCGGCAAATGGGACAACACCGGTTCATTTGAATCTCGAGGACATCATCGGGAAGTTGCCGCAAAAGACATTCAGGTCGGATCATTTGCCCAAACAATTGCTACCGCCGATACTGCCGGGTGGTCTTGACCTCCGCGGGGCGATCAGGATCGTACTTCAGCAGTTGTCAGTGTGTTCCAAAGGGTTCTTGGTTCGAAAGGTGGATAGGAGCGTCGGCGGCAGGGTCGCGCGGCAACAGTGCTGCGGGGCAAGCCAGCTACCGATCGCGGACGTGGCGGTTATGGCCGATGGCTATTTCGGTCTTACCGGAGTGGCCGGGGCCTTGGGTGAACAACCGCTTAAGATGCTCATCGATCCGAAAGCCGGGGCGCGAATGGCGGTGGCAGAAACGCTTACCAACATGATGGCCGCCGGCGGGATCAAACTGGGAAATGTCCGTTGTCGGGCGAATTGGATGAGTCCGGCTAAGATGCCGGGCGAAGGGGCGGAACAGTACGATGCTGCCGTTGCCATGAGCGACTTCATGATCGCATTGGGAATTGCGGCCGACGGGGGAAAGGACAGCTCGTCGATGGCGGCAACCGTGGGCGGAAATTTGGTGAAAGCGCCAGGTACGTTGGTCATCTTGGGCTATGCCGCGATGAGTGACGTCACCAAGGTGCTTTCGCCGGACATCAAGGCGCCGGGGGAAAGTTGTCTCGGTTTGATCGATCTTGGATTATGGAAGAATCGCCTCGGCGGTTCGGCCCTGCTCCAAGCGCTGGATCAGTTGGGCGACGAAACTCCGGATTGCGATCCGGCGCTTCTCAAAGCGACATGGAAAGCGGTGCAACTCCTTCACAAACGCGGTTTGCTCATTTCGCTTCATGATCGGAGCGATGGCGGTCTTGCCGCAGCCGTGATCGAGATGTGCTTGGGCGGGAATTGCGGGGCGAAGGTCTCTGGCAGCTTTGATCTCGCCCGGCTTTTCTCCGAAGAGCTTGGCCTGGTCATTGAGTATCGTCCGGAAGACGAAGCGGAGATCGTTGCCGTGTTGATTGGTCAGGAAGCGGCGCCGTTCACCAGGATCGCCGAAACCGAAGCGATACAGCCGGGCGAGGAAGATAGGGTTGGTGTATTCGGGATCGGTCTTGCGACCTTGCGGCAATGGTGGGAGGCGACAAGTACCGAGCTTGAGAAACTACAGACAGCAAATGGGGTTGCCGAGGAGGAGTTCGCGAACTTTGCCAAGGTGTATCGACCGGTCTACAAACTCGGTTTCACGCCATCGGCTCCGCCCGCGAAAAAACGGCGCTCGAGGCGTCCGAAGGTCGCGGTCGTGCGCGAAGAAGGCAGTAATGGGCACAGGGAAATGGCGGCGGCTTTCTATACCGCCGGTTTGGAGCCGTACGACGTCACCATGAGCGATCTTCTCTCGGGGAGCATTACCTTGGACAATTTCCGAGGCCTTGTCTTTCCCGGCGGGTTTTCGTTCAAGGATGTCTTCGACAGCGCCAAAGGCTGGGCGGGAGTGATCCGGTTCAATCCGGGGCTTCGGGCGATGTTCGATCGGTTCTACAATCGGTCGGACACCTTCACGCTGGGTGTTTGCAACGGGTGTCAACTCTCGGCGCTCCTGGGATGGGTACCGTGGAGGGGGATAGACGAAACGATCCAGCCGCGCTTCGTTCGCAATCGCTCGGAACGCTTTGAGTCAAGGTGGGTCCAGGTGAAGATCCAGCCCAGTCCGTCGATTCTTTTGGCGGGCATGGCCGGTTCAACGCTTGGCGTTCACATTGCTCACGGCGAAGGGCGGTTGATTTTCCCGGATCAGGCCACGCTTGCGACGGTGTTGGAACAACATCTGGCGCCGCTCGCGTTCGTGGACGAGGAAGATCAGCCGACAGAAAAATATCCGTTCAACCCGAACGGATCACCGCAAGGGATCACGGCCTTATGTTCGCCGGACGGCAGGCACCTCTCTATGATGCCGCACCCCGAACGGGCCTTCCGTCCTTTGCAGTGCCATTACCAGCCACCGGAATGGCAAAAGCTCGGGGTTTCGCCCTGGCTTGAAATGTTCCAGAACGCTCGCCGGTGGTGCGAGAAAAACAGATAGTTCAAAGGAGATAGTCGCCCGGGAATCATGGTCATCGGATCATGATCGCCCGGGCTTTTTTTATGCCGGACAATTAGTTCTTATCGGCCGACCGGAATCGACCATCATGCGTAACATTTTTCCGCCCTTGACGATTTTTTGCGGCGCTTGCTTCCCGGCATTGAGCTCGAATTGAAGAAAGAGTGGAGGAGTGAGATACTGGATACTGATACCGCGCCAATCAAGCGATCGAATTATTCGATCCTGTTCGTAAATCGACAAACTAATTAACCTCATTCAATTTAATATGAAAAAAATATTTTCATTCATCGTCGCTTCGGCGGCGATCGCCCTCTTGGGCGCCGGTTGCGCGCCATCCAGTGCGCCGACGAACAACGTTATTCTTCCGCAAGCCGTTCAAAATAATAACGCGCCGCCCGTTGTTCAAAACAACAACACCACCCCACCCCCGGTTCACACATCAGCGAAGGCCGATGTCTCGATCAGCAATTTTTCCTTTAATCCCGGCTCGATCACGGTGAACAAAGGGATGACCGTGGTTTGGACCAACAACGACAGCGTCGGGCACACCATTACGGCCGATCAAGGCGCCGGTCCTGCGAGCGGCGTGATCAACCATGGCGAGACCTACGCTTTTACCTTTAACACGCCGGGAACTTTCTCGTATCATTGCAGTATTCATCCTTCGATGAAGGGCACGGTTATCGTCAATCCGTAAACGCATTGGCAAGAGGCCCGAATTAAGATAAAATGCAACGGCATTTATGCCGAAGAAACGGAAGAAAGACGAAACTGACGGGTTGAAAAAAGGCGCGGACGCGGCGCCGGGTCTTTTTGGTTTGCTGCGACGGTACCTGCGGCTCATCGGTCTTTTGACGGCGCTTACGGTCGTCGCGAGCGGAATCTCGGTCGCCGTTCCCAAGATGATCTCGATCGCCATCGATACGTACTCGAGCGGCGGTTTTTTTGTAAAACATCTGGTTCTCGAGTTTTCGATCGTCGCGGCGTTAGTTTTTATCTTCACCTACCTGCAGAATATCGTGCAGGTCTATGCCGCGGAACGGGTGGCGCGCGACCTCCGTAACGAGCTTACCGCCGCGATCTCGATCCAGCCGTACGCTTTCATAGAAAGCGCGACCCCGGCCAAGCTATTGACCAACCTCACTTCCGATGTTGATGCGGTCAAAACGTTCATCTCGATGGCCGTCTCCTCGCTCATCTCCTCGATCTTCCTCATTATCGCCGTCTCCGTTCTGCTCATCATGACCGACCTCAAGCTGGCGCTTTTGGTTCTCGCGATCATGCCGCTTATCGCCGGGACCTTCTTTTTTGTTTTTGGCAGGGTTCGAAAGCTTTTCGTCAAGTCGCAAGAAGCGATCGACTGGCTCAATAGGGTGATCAGCGAAAGCATTTTGGGCGCGGCGCTCATTCGCCTCATTAATTCGCAAAAACCGGAATTCGATAAGTTTGAAGCGGCGAACGCGGAGGCGAAGCAAATCAGTTTGAAGATCTTGGCGCTATTTTCCGGACTTATCCCGGTCATCTCATTTCTTGCGAATCTCGCCATTCTTGCGATCGTCATGTTGGGCGGCCGCTACGTTATTGCAGGTTCGATGACGCTCGGCTCCTTCACCGCGTTTAACAGCTACTTGGCCATTCTTATATTTCCGATCATCATCATCGGTTTCATAAGTAACGTCATCGCCCAGGCGCAGGCTTCCTACGGCCGCATTATGAAGGTCATGCGCGCGAGCGCGCCAAAGCACTCGGGAAAAACGATCGCCGACCTTACGGGCGAGATCGAAATTAAAGATCTTACGATCCGTTTTGGTGACAAGATAGCGCTTAAGGATGTTTCGTTCTCGGCGAAGGCGGGGAGTCGGACGGCGGTGATCGGGCCCACCGCCGCGGGCAAGACCCAGCTCCTTTACGCGCTCACCGGACTCATCGCGCCCTCGTCCGGCGAGATCCTTTACGATGGGCGGCCGCTCGCTGAATACGACAAGCAGTGTTTGGCGAACCAGATTGGTTTTGTTTTTCAAGACAGCGTCATCTTCAATTTGAGCTTGCGCGAGAACATCGCCTTCAGCAATACGGTCAAAGACGCTTCGCTCGGCCGCGCCATTGATACCGCCGAACTCAATGATTTCATCGCTTCGCTCCCTAACGGGCTTGACACGGTCATTTCCGAACGCGGCACCAGTCTCTCCGGCGGCCAGAAACAGCGCGTCATGCTCGCGCGAGCGCTCGCGCTTAACCCGCGCATCCTGCTCCTCGACGATTTCACGGCGCGCGTCGATAATGAGACCGAACGTAAGATATTGAAGAACGTCGCCGAGAATTATCCCGGCCTAACGCTCGTCTCGGTCACGCAAAAGATCTCCTCGATCGAGCATTACGATCAGATCATCCTGCTCATGGAAGGGGAGCTTATTGCGAGCGGCACCCACGAAGAGCTCATGGCCGTTTCCCCCGAATACGTGCAAATTTTCGAATCCCAGCGCAGCACCAGCGAATACGAGCTGGATAACGGCAAATGAACATGAATTACTCGCTAAGTAAAACCGACATCGCCAAAGAAAAGGAAAAGGGCGTCCTCATGACCGCCTGGCGTCGGCTCGTGCCGCTCATGGGCGAAGAAAAACGCGCCGTGTTCTTCGCGCTCGTCGCGATCTTGATCACCTCCGCCGCGGCGCTCGCGGTGCCGCTTTTGATCGCCCGCATCGTCGATGTTTACATCGTCAACAAGGACTTGGGCGGCGTGATGGTCTTTTCGGGCGTTCTGCTTATTATCTTTATCTTGGGGCTTGTTTCCAACTACGTTCAGATCAAAACCTTGGGCGGTGTCGGTCGGCGCCTCTTGTACAATCTTCGCAATAAGATTTTTGACAAGCTCCAGGAGTTGCCGGTCGCTTTCTTCAATCAGAACAAGGTCGGCGACCTCATCTCGCGCATCAACAATGACACCGATAAGCTGAACCAATTCTTCGCCCAAGCGCTGATGCAATTCTTGTCGAACATCATTCTCATTTTGGGCACCGGCGTTCTTCTTGTCGCGATCGATTGGCGGCTGGGACTCGCCGCACTCGCGCCGGCTGCGCTGGCGCTTCTCGCGACCCGGTTGCTTTCGCCATGGGTGAAGCGCACCAGCTTATTGAGCTTGCGCAAATTGGGCGCGATGAGCGCGGAAATTCAAGAGAGCATAAATAATTTTAAGGTCATCGTCGCCTTCAATCGCCTTGATTATTTCCGTGACAAGTTTCGCGAAGCCAACGCGGCCAATTACAAAGCCGCCGTTTCGGCGGGGGTCGCGCAAAACATTTTCAACCCTATCTACACGCTGGCGTCCTCGCTCGCCCAGCTCATCGTGCTGGCGTATGGAATATTCTTGATCGCTTCCGGGAATTTCACCGTCGGTCTGCTCATCGGTTTCTTGCTGTATGTGAACAGCTTTTACATGCCGCTTCGGCAACTCGCCTCGGTGTGGCCATCCTTGCAGCTCGCGCTCGCCGGGCTCGACCGCATTTCCGAAGTGCTGGCGCTTGAATCGGATATTGAAACACTGCCGCCCGCGAAGGCCGCGCCGCCGATATCCTCATTGTCGATTCTTGAATTTAAAAATGTTTTTTTCCGCTACTCCGAAGGCAAGGACGTTTTGAAAAATATCAATTTCGCGCTCATGCCCGGGAAGACCTACGCGCTCGTGGGGCCCACCGGCGGCGGAAAAACCACGACCGCTTCGCTTATGGCGCGGCTTTACGACCCGACCGGGGGCACGGTTTATTTGGAAGGGCGCGACATCCGCACCTATTCGCCGGCCGAGCGCGTCAAGAAGATCGGCTTTATTCTTCAAGACCCGTTTCTCTTTAACGGCACGGTGCGCGAGAATATTCTTTACGGTAATGAAGATCATCAAAATTACACCAATGATGAATTAATGGCGGTGCTCGCCAAAGAGCATCTGACCGGACTGCTTGAGCGTTTTTCCGGCGGCTTGGACACAAAGATTGTTGCCGGCGGCGACGCCGTGAGTTTGGGTCAGAAACAGCTTATCGCCTTTATTCGCGCCACGCTCCGAAACCCCGAGATCCTTATTCTCGACGAAGCGACGGCGAACATCGACACGGTTACGGAAAAATTATTGCAAGGAATTGTTGATGAATTGCCGCCCGCTACCACCAAGGTGATTATCGCGCACCGCTTGAACACAATCGCGAACGCCGACGAAATTTTGTTCGTGAATGCCGGCTCGGTTACCCCGGCCGGCTCAATGGAGCACGCCGTTTCAATGCTCATGCACGGACAACGCCAAAGTTAATTCATATTCATCGCTTTATGAAAAAAATTATACTTCTCATCGCGCTTCCGGTTGTCGCCATCGTCGTGACGGCGGGAGCGTTACTATATACGCTGAACGGTCTTAACAGGAATACGACCTTGGCCGAACCGGCGGCAAATAAAAATGTCGCGGTTGCGCCGAGCGCAACGCGGGCGGCGCTCAGGTACGCGATCACTGAACCGATCGCGAACGCACCGGGTCGCGTGACGAAAAAGCCTTTCGGAATTTATGTTCGCCCGGGTTTTTCGCCGGTTTCCCCGGAACGGTTCACCGGCTATCACACCGGCGTTGATTTTGAAACCACAATCCCCGAACAAAATATCGACGTCCCGATTAGCGCGATCTGTTCGGGGAAGTTGTTGGTCAAAGAATGGGCCAGCGGATACGGGGGAGTGATTAACGAATCGTGCACGATCGCCGGGCAAAAAGTCACCGTTACTTACGGGCATTTGCGTCTCGCGAGCGTTTCTAAAAAAGTCGGACAAACCTTGGCGGCCGGCGAGCAGATCGGCGTGCTCGGGAAAGGCTACAGCACGGAAACCGACGGCGAGCGCAAACATTTGCACCTTGGGATCCACAAAGGCGCGACCCCGGTCGTGACCGGCTATGTCGCGACCGCGGCGCAACTCAAGCAATGGGTGAATGTGATGGATTATTTAAAGCCGCTCAACAATTGACTTGGTCGCCGGGGCGATTTGTGGTAAGATTTTATCTTAATCAATAATCAAAAAACTATGCTTTCGCAAGCTCCGATAAATTTTGATAAAGTAAAAAAGGAAGAAGTTGACAAGGAAATATTGCGGCTCGGAATAATCGCCGAACTTGACGCGGTTTCGCTTTACGAACAGATGGCCGCGGCCACGGAGAATAAGAATATCCGGATCATGCTTCTCGACATCGCCAAAGAGGAAAAAACGCATCTGGGCGAATTCCAGGCGCTGTTGCTTAAATTGGATAAAGAACAGGTGAAAGAGCTTGCGGCGGGCGGCAAAGAGGTCGAGGAAAAGACAAAATAGCGTTACCATTGAAGCATGGATAAGAAATTTATTTGGCTCTTGGCCGGGCTCGCGCTCATAGTGATCGCGCTTTATTTTGTCAAGGATATCGTTATAAAAAATAACGAGAAAGGTATGGTGGGTGGGCGGGGGAAAATTGCCGTCGTCGGGACTTTTTATCCGCTCGCGCACTTCGCCTCGCAAGTCGGCGGCAATCTTGTGTCTGTCGTGAACACGACGCCGGCCGGCGCGGAGCCGCACGATTACGAGCCGACGCCGCAAGACATTGCCAGCTCATATCGCGCCAAGGTTTTTATCATGAACGGCGGAGGCGTCGATACTTGGGCGGAACGGATCGCGCCCGACCTCAAAGCAAAAGGCGTTCAAGTGGTTGATATGCAAGACACGATCCTTCTTTCAACCGCGCCGTCCGGTTCCGAAACAACGCTTGATCCGCATATATGGCTTGATCCGGTCTTGGCCGAGCGTGAGGTTGGGCTTATCCGCGACGTCTTTGTCAAGGCCGATCCGGTTAACGCCGTTGTCTATGCGAATAACGCCGCTTCATACATTGCCCAACTGCAAACGCTGGACGAAGAATACCAAGCGGGTTTGGCTTCTTGCCGACTTAAAGATATAGTTACTTCACACGCCGCTTTCGGCTATATGGCGAAGCGTTACGGTTTGACGCAGATCGCCATCGCCGGGCTGTCGCCGGACGCCGAACCCTCGGCGCAGCAACTCGCGGGTATCGCGCAGTTGGCTAAAAAAAATAACGTGAAATACATTTTTTTTGAGTCGTTGGTCAGTCCCAAGCTCGCGCAAACCATTGCCACGGAAACCGGCGCGCAAACAATCGCCTTTAATCCGCTTGAAGGCCTGACCGACAAGGAGATTTCGTCCGGGGAAACGTATTTAACGGTGATGCAAGATAATTTGAACAAACTTCGTCTGGCGCTCGAATGCAAGTAACCGTCTTTTCGAATATGGTAAAAAACGATCCCGCCAATAAAAAATTGATCGAGCTTAAAAACGTTTATTTCAGCTATGGAACCAATGCCGTGCTTGAGGATGTCAGTTTTTCGGTGAACTCCGGCGACTATATCGGCGTCATCGGTCCGAACGGCGGCGGCAAAACCACCCTGCTCGCGATTATGCTCGGCCTGCTTAAACCAAGTTCCGGTCATGTTCTTGTTTTTGGAAAAAAGATTAGCGAATTTAAGCGCGAACGATCGCGCATCGGCTACGTGCCGCAGCGTTTAAGTCAGCTTGACGCGAATTTTCCGGCGACGGTCTATGAAATAGTCGCGAGCGGCCGCACGGCGGGAAACGGGCCGTTTCGTTTTTTTTCAAAAAGCGACAAAAACGCGGTTGAGCGGGCGATGGCGATCGCCAAGATCGGGGAATTGCGACATAAACTCATCGGCGATCTCTCGGGCGGGGAAAGACAGCGGGTGATGATCGCGCGTTCGCTTGCGGGCGAACCCAAAGTGCTCATCCTCGACGAGCCGACCACCGGCGTTGACATTGCTTCGCAAGAGCAGTTTTATCATTTTTTGGGCGAGCTCAACCACGAGCACGGGCTCACGATTGTTTTTGTCTCTCACGACATTGACATTGTCGCGAACGAAGTCCATTCGCTGTTGCTTTTGAACCGGAAGATCGTGAGCTATGGCGCGGCCAAGGACCTGATCAACAAGCGCTATCTTGACGATCTTTACGGCGGCAAGATCAATTTCACCTTCCATCCCCATCACCACCATTAGCATGTTCAGCATTTTTCAATACGATTTTATCGTCCGCGCTTTCGAGGCCGGCATCATCACCGCCATTATTGCTCCCGCGATCGGGATGTTTCTGGTGGTGCGCCGCTATTCGCTCATGGCCGACACGCTCGCCCACGTTTCGCTTGTCGGCGTCGCCATCGGGCTTCTAACCAATACCAATCCGGTCGTCGGTTCGCTCATCGTCGCGGTGATCGCCTCGGTCGCGATCGAGAGCTTGCGCGAAAGTAAAAAGATCTTCGGCGAAAGCATTTTGGCGCTGTTCCTTTCCGGCGGTTTGGCCGTGGCGGTTGTCATTATCAGCTTGGGCCACGGTTTCAGCGTTAATCTCATGAGTTATCTTTTTGGAAGCATCACCACCGTTACCGCTTCCGACATCGGCATCATCGCCGTCTCCGGCGTTCTCATTGTGACGGTGCTCGCCGTGTTCTATAAAGAATTTTTTTGCGTCGCTTTTAATGAAGAATTGGCCGCCGCGAGCGGCATGAATGTCCGCGTTCTCAATATCATGCTCATCGTGCTTGCCGCGGTCACCGTTTCGCTCTCATTGCGCATTGTGGGCGCGCTCCTCATCGGCGCTCTCATGATCATTCCAACGGTGAGCGCGATCCAGTTTAAGATGGGCTTTAAACAAACCATGGCTTTGGGGATAGGAATTTCGATTTTTTGCGTCATTTCCGGGCTCTTTGCTTCGTATTATTTGAATTTTGCAAGCGGCGGCACGATCGTCGTCATCGCTCTGGCGGTCTTTGGCGTGAGTTTACTTTCGAACAGCCGATCGCGGTAACAGTCGAGCATTGAGAAAAAAACGATTTGCCGTCATACTTTTGTTAAAAATAAAAATGGAGGTTCGAATGTACATATTCTTTCTATGACCCGCTGGTTTGTCTATATTGTTCGGTGCGACGACGACAGTTTATACACGGGTATCACCAATGATCTTGTCGAACGAATCAAAAAACACAACGCCGGAAAAGGCGCCAAATATACCCGCTCGCGCTTGCCGGTCAAGCTTGTTTGGCGCGAACAAAAATCGTCCGAGCGCGTCGCCCGTCGAAGAGAAGCGGCGATAAAAGGTTTGACACGCTTGGAAAAAATTGATTTGATAAAAACCTATGAAAAATGAATACTTTATTTTGCGTCACGGACACAGCAAGGCCAACGAGGCCAAAATCATCTTAAGCCATCTTGAAGATGGCAAGCTCGAAGAGTTCACCTTGACCGAAAAAGGGGAAGATCAGGTTAGAAACTCTGCGTCAAAGGCTAAGGCCGAGGGTGCGCTTGACGAAACGGCGATCATCATCAGTTCGCCTTTTTCGCGTTGTAAAAGAACGGCCGAGATCGCTCGCGAAGTACTGGGCGTTCGCGAGCCGATAATTTTTGACGATCGCCTTCGCGAGCGCTGGTTCGGCAATTGGGAAAGAAAAGGCAACGAGAATTACGAAAAGGTTTGGGCGATCGATAAGCTCGATCCCAACCATAAGATTGAATTGGTGGAAAGCGCCCAAGATGTGCAAGACAGGACCGCTTCGGTGATCGCGGATTGCGAAAATAAATATAACGGCAAAAAGATCGTTTTGGTTTCGCACGGCGACGCTTTGCAAATTCTGCAAACATGGTTCAAGAAGGTTTCGCCCGCGCAACACCGCGAGCTGACGCACTTGGAAACCGCCGAAATAAGAAAGCTGAATTAGGCTGTTAACGGCTTAAATGGCCGGTCTCACCCGGCTATTTTTGTATATAAAAGTGAATTTTGCTATACTTTTGACAGCCTCTAAATCGTAAAAATATAAAAATATGGACGAACAAGTCCACCAAAAGCCCGAGGAACCGAAGGTCGAAGCCAAACCGACCGGCGCACCGGTTGTGCACAGCAACCGGACGCTCATGGCGTGCCTTGCGTACGTGCTGTTCTTCATTCCGATGATCACCGGCGACGCCAAGCGCGATGATTTCGTCAAATACCACACCAAGCAAGGTTTCGCGCTGTTTATTGTTTGGTTCGTTGTCGCGGCGATCGTTTGGGCAATACCTTTTCTCGCGTGGAATCCGCTCATCAGTTTGATCAACCTGTGCGTTTTAGTTCTCTTCATCATCGGCATCGTGAACGCGGCGGGCGACAAAAAACAGCCATTGCCGGTCATCGGCTTTATGGCCGATTGGTTGAAAATATAAAAGAGTTTTAGAAAAATACCGTCCCGATGGCCATCGGGACGGTATTTTTATGCCGCGCCCCATGGCTTGACGCCTTTGGCGGTTTTTGTTATGATCTTAACTTGTTTAGATAGTCTAAATATATTATCGAATATGACAAAGAACGATCGTTCGGCGGAACTGGCGCTCCTTATCATGAACGCGGGCAGACTTTTGCATCAAAAACTGCACGAGCACCGCGGGGTCGGTTCGGTCTCGATGTTGCATTTTAAGATTATGAGTTTTGTCGGCGAACGCGGACCGACCACCATGAAAGAGCTGGCGGAATTTTTGGGGGTAACGGCGCCGTCGGCAACCGTGCTCGTTAATCGTCTTGTTCGCTCCGGGGAATTTAAGCGGATTGCGAGCCCCGGCGACGGGCGTTCGGTGAGCGTCAAACTCACATTGCTCGGCAAACGCAAAATGGCGCGCGATCGCCAAGCCCTTGTCAGCCAGATGGGTTTTGTCCTATCCTGCCTTTCGCCGGACGAAGTGAAAAAACTCGCTGTTATCCTTAAGAATCTTCTGAAGAAATAAATTTTATGAAATCTCGAAAAATAATCATCATTATCGGTTCCGTCATCGTTGCTGTTGTACTGGTCGTTGTCGGATATGCGGTTTTCGGCGCCCGAACCATACCGGGCGCAAAGACGATTGCTGTGACCCCGACCGACTTGACCGAACAGGTGACGACGACTGGAAAGGTTAAAGCCGCAGACGAGGTCGCGCTGGCTTATGAACGCGGCGGCCGAGTCGTCGCCGTGCCGGTTTCCGCCGGCGATACCGTTAAGCGCGGCGCGCTTTTGGTCGCAATCGACGCGGGCGATGCGAGCGCCGTGAGCGAACAAGCCGACGCTGCGCTCGCCTCGGCGCAAATCGCGCTCGAGAAGTTGAAGCGTCCGCCGGAGGCGCTGGACATGCTTCAAGCCGAAAACGCGGTCGAAACCGCTTCCGACGCCAAAGACAAGGCGGGAAGCGATCTCGCGAAAGCCAATGATAACGCCGCGAGCGCATCGGACAACGCCATTTTGGACATGCGCGCGGTAATTTCGGGGTTAAAGGATATTTTACATTCCAATGATCTTAATCCCGGCCAAGATAACCTCGATTATTACGCCGATACCGCCAAGGTCTATGACGCCACCGCCGACACCTTTCGCTCCGCGGCGGAGAATTCTTTTCAAGCGGCAACAAACGCTTATGACGTCGCCGTTGCCAAAAATGACGTTTCCGCTTCTTACGACATGGCCAAGCTGGTTTCCGATGCCGCCAAATCAACGGGCGATCTTATTAATTTGTACATCGGCAAATTAACGGAGAAACAGATCGCCGTCCCGACAGTTGCGACCGCCGCGAGCGCGACGGTCGCCGGATATGTCGCCAAAGCCAACGGCGATTTTGCCGCGCTTTCATCCGCGCAAACCGCGAGTGTCGCGGCGCAAAACACCGTTGCCTCCGCCGCGCGCGCGCTGGGCGAAAAACAAGAAGCGCTCGCAAAGCTTAAAGCCGGTACCGAAGACATCGACATTCGCGCCCAACAGACGCGCGTTGACGAAGCCAAAGCGGCCTCCGATGCCTCGCGCGAACAGCTCGCGAAGACCGTTCTGCGCGCGCCTTTTGACGGCACGATCTCGCAAGTTAACGTGAGCGTCGGCGAGTTCGCGAGCCCCGGCGCGCCGGCGGTTTCGATGGTCTCGAACGCCCGCTATGAGATTGACGCGCTGGTTTCCGAAGCTGATATCGCAAAAATTTTAATCGGCGCCGAAGCCGGCGTAACCCTTGATCCTTTTGGCGGCGAGAATTTTAACGCCATTGTGATCGCCATTGATCCGGCGGAAACTGTCGTCAATAACATCGGCGCCTACGGAATCAAATTGCAATTCGCGAAAGACGACAGCCGGATCAAGTCCGGCATGACTGCCAACATTTTTATCACGACCGGCGTTCGCAAGGCCGTGCTGGCCTTACCCGCGAGCGCGATCATCACTTCCGGCGCCGATAAGTTCGTGTTCGTCGATAACGGTTCCCCCCAGCCCGTTAAGACCGCGGTTACGGTTGGCATTACCGGCGAAGACGGTCGCGTTGAGATCGTTTCCGGCCTTAAGGCGGGGGACAAGGTTGTTACTTACGGAAACAATTAAATTGATACATTATGAATAATCAAGAAGCGAAGGAAATTATCAAATCCGCCCGAGGCGGATCCGCCTTGGGCGGAGAGGAAGAAAAAATAATCGCCGAGGTCAAGAAAGAAGAAAAACTAATTCAAAAGCTGATCAAGGACGTTCGCGCGCTCATCGTGATCGGTCTTGTTTTAGTCGTCGGCATTTCCGGCGCCGTCTGGTATTTTATCGCGGCCAGCCACGAAGTTAAGATTGAGAATTCTCAAATCACCGCCAGCGCGATTAATCTGGCGCCCGCCGTCGGCGGACGGCTAAACGCGGTTTATGTGCACGAAGGCGACTTGATTGACGCCGATACCGTGGTGGCGCTCACCGGCAATGAATTGATCAAATCAAAGATCGGCGGGCTCGTAATTATGGCTCGCGAAGACATTGGCAAGTCGATCGCGCCGAACGAGACCGTTGTTTCAATAATCGACCCCTCGGATTTGCGCGTCGTCGGACGCCTAGCCGAGGACAAGGGCTTGAATAAAGTTAGCGTCGGCGATGCGGCGACTTTTACCGTTGATGCTTTCGGCGGCCGCGTGTTCAACGGCATCGTTGATGAGGTCAGCCCCACTTCGCGCTCGTCGGACGTCGTCTTCAGCATCTCCGACAAGCGCCAAGAAAATGAATTCAACGTCAAGGTGCGCTACGACGTGAGCGCATATCCCGATTTGAAAAACGGCATGTCGGCCAAGCTGACGATCTACCATAACTGAAATGCAACAGAACGCGAAGGAAGAAAAAAGCTCGACCAAGTGGTGGGTGCTCGCGACGGTCATCATTGGCACGTTTTTGGGCCGCCTCGACCAAACGGTCGTGAGTCTCGCCACCCCCAAGATCATCATTGATTTCGGGATCACTGTCGCCACCGCCGGCTGGATTAGCACCGCCTACATCATCGCGAACGCCGTATTCGTGCCTATTTGGGGCAAGCTGGGCGACACCTGGGGCCGCAAAAAGGTCTATGTTTTGGGCTTCATTGTTTTCATCATCGGCTCGGTGCTTTCGGGCTTGGCTTGGAATTTTCCTTCGATCATCGCTTTTCGCGTGATCCAAGCCATTGCCGGTTCGGCCGATTATCCGACGGCCATGGCGATCCTCGCCGCGACTTTTCCCAAAGGCAAATCGCGCGCCCAAGCGTTGGGCATTTGGTCGGCCTCGTTCGCCGCCGCCGTAGTGTTTGGGCCGTTGATCGGCGGCCCCTTAATCGACGGTTTCGGCTGGCGCTCGGTCTTCCTTATCAACTTGCCGGTCGGCATTGTCGGCCTAGCGATGGCGTTAACGATCATCAAAGAATCGACCTCCGGCGACAAGGCCAAGAAGTTCGACTTTTGGGGCGCGTTTGTGTTGGGCGTTGCGCTTTCCGCGCTGGTGCTGGTCTTGGAAAAAGGTTTGGATTGGGGCTGGGTTTCCGGCAAAAGCCTGCTCGCTTATGCGGTCGTCGCCG
>Ga0182021_10000911_pt1 | contig 33533 bp, 32 predicted proteins | sample 612E3MmetaG_FD_120493 | JGI IMG/M metagenome (GOLD analysis project Ga0182021, IMG submission 120493) | Permafrost microbial communities from Stordalen Mire, Sweden - 612E3M metaG (Illumina Assembly) | ecosystem: Environmental > Terrestrial > Soil > Wetlands > Permafrost | place: Sweden... | reverse complement strand
TGCACATATTTTTGGAAGCACCGCCGAGGTATGCTCCAGCAGAAGTAGTACAAATAATGAAAAGCATATCTGGTAGGGAGTTGTTTAAAAAATTTCCCAAGATTAAGAAACAACTCTGGGCAGGTGAGTTGTGGAACGATGGCTATTTTGTCAGAAGTGTTGGAGATAAAGCCACCGTTGACATAATTAGAAAATGTATTAAATACCAATCTCATGAAGATAGCCCCTCACAATTAACCATGTTCGATAAGTCCTGAGATGCCCCCCCCCAGCTTGCTGGGGGGTTATTCACTTTATATTTTGGTCAGTACCATGACCCAAGGTGCTGTAATTTCTTGAACTTAGAAGTATGCTACTTCTATAAAAATGCTTTTCAGCAAGCTTATTATACATCTAAATTAGACTTCCTACAAAACGCGTACCATCTATTATCCTGCCGAATAACCACGGCAATTTATTTAGAAATCCGTCTGCAATTAATGCTGCGGATTCAGATAACTGACCTTGACGTTAGTACGTGGTTGCATAGTTTTATTGAGGTACGATAAGTCTCTACTTGAATATAATGCGAAACCATAACCGATGATATCGAGACATTGGTACTAAAAGGGTACCTGTAACCGTTTTGGTAAAGTCTGCTACCGCTTGCTCTTTAAAAGTATACCTTCCATGAGGTATCGCTTCAGTCGTAGCTATTGTTAAAATTGATGTATTAACAGCGTCAATCGGTTTGGGAATAAGGAAGCGCTGTCTCCCGTCGGTAATCCCGAGATGACAGATAGAGTCATTGGGAGAGCACCGTCTCCATATGATATAAAACTTATTGGAAATGTGACAACGCTACCACCACGTACGACCCAAGCCGGATATTATTGTCCAACTAAAACAATGAAAAGATGTTTGAGATCTGTAAATGTTGTTTGTACCGTCAAACCGTTGCCCGTGATGTGTACCGTCTCACGGGACTACCGAGGATGAAGGGAAAGCTCGTTCGCGTTCCTTCCGCCGCTCCTTGCGGGGATGGCCGGAAAAACCTAACTGGCGCACTACCTTCACCAACCCTCTATCCTTCTCCAGGATTCTCAGGTCATCTACTGAATCTCCACTAGCATTATTTAGTAAAACCAAACTCATCACAATCTGAGTGTCCGTCCAACCTTGCTCCTTTTTTACGCACTCCTCCAGAGTCCGTTAAGCCCGAAACTATGACCAGTTTCAGAAAAGCCGGTAATCTGGCTAGAGCCGTTATCCACTATTTGGTTGGCTGACATTCATAACGGAAAGAAAGAACTCCTTGCTTTAACACATTTTCACCTCTTTGGTGATTATTTCTTAGCTTGCTTATATGGTAACTTAGCTACAGAATCAACTCCAAGTGGTCTTTTTTAACTCTCTGATAATGGATCAAGGCAAGCTATTACTATTGATTTTTTGTGGTTCATACAGTAAAATCAGGACATAAATATTCGAGGGAGGTTAGTGCATGGAATCTAAAAGCAGGCATAATCCAGATAATGGACAACCAATGGCAGTTGGAGATAGCACCGAATACCGAGACGCAGTCAGGAAACAACTCAACGAAGAGGTAAAAAAAATTGTTGATCTCGAAATGCAGAGGGCAGTTCAAGAAATAATAGAAGAACACAAAAACGCGATGAAAAAGATCGTCGAAGAATATAGATCTGTAATTCGTCAGGTTGTCGAGGAAGAGAAAGATGAAATCTGGAAGAAAGCAGAGGTACTCAAAAAATCAATGTTAAAGTTCGTGTAATGCAACCCGTTAATTCAATGAGTAGGCGAGAGAGTCATCTGGTCGTTCCAGTACTCCTCCTCAAATATATTTAATGCTTTGTAACATAGTGTCGAATGCAAGTACTCGTGGTTGTCGTATGAAATTCATGTCTTCAATGCGCCCAACAACTCGAAAGAGCTGGTCAATTGCCCTAGCCAAAGTAGTACTTCTTTCATCGTTCTAAACACATTTCGGTATCCGCATTGCTATTATGACCCCTTACAAGACTAGTGCTTGTGTAAACTCTATCCCTATGAATTTCTCGGCGGTAGTAATCACAGCAGTCACTCCTGCCTCAGAAAACTCTGCCTCATAGTCTGCGGCTTCGCGTAGATTCATGGCGTTTAAAAAATCTCGTCCAGACTGCGTCCAGTTTGCCTTCTTCAACAAATAAGGCTCATAAAGCAATGGAAAGGCGGTAATGACTCTTTTCACGTTAGCCTTTTGAGTAGACCAGTGCTCTGGTAGCATGGAACATCGCATAATAAACTTGGATAGTTGACCATTTGTAGCGCTTCTCTTGAAAACCTGCTTTAGCATCTCAAGGATCGCTTTCACCAGTTGAAAACTCTTTCTTGACTAGGACCTTGCCACGTTCAAAGAGAATGATTTTCTTGTTCTCAAGGTACTGCTTAAAGTCTTGTTCATTGGCGGCTTTCTTCCATAAAATAATGCCCCGTTCAACTTCTTCTATGACAGCCTTTTCTGACTCAGCAGCTTGAAGTAGTTCGATTGGAGTTTTAATCACCGGCTGGATACGAAGATTTTCGAAACCCTTGGGTAGCCTGAATCCACTAATAATATTAGCTGCGTATTCTTTGTTGTTTGTGACCACAAATAAGTCGAAGTCGCTTTGAGAAGTGTCAGTACCCTGGGCACAACTTCCATAAAGCACGATTCGGTTGGCTATCTTTTGCAGGCCCTCCACAAGTGGCTCCAGCAGCAGCAAGTTCACCAGCTTCTTGAACTCAATCACCGAAGGATTGGAGGCATCAATCGAATAGAAGAACATCTTTCCTTATTATCTCCGTTTAATGGCGCCTGTCCAAAATAATTGATTTAGCGAACGGTTTGCCGACCCCTAGAGGATATATCTAGGCTTCGAGCGACTTGCCGCTCATAAAATTCGTCATCTGAAAACGTTACTGTCAAGGGAATATCGTTAGGTCAAATAGCGAGAGGCTCTGTTCATAGATTTGGCGTTTCCGTAATCGTTCTAAGGATTTTAACCCAGGGATGTGAGGCATAAGAACCATAGAACGCCAGTAGTCCAGCCTGTAGTCAAGCGTCGGGTTCCTGCGCCGAAAGCCTGGTCACAATTCTGTGTATCTTCTTTGCTGGAATGCTAATTTGAGGCGCATATCTTCTGATCAGCCAGCTAGTGGGTGAGTTTCCCCTCAAGGACAAGAAAACGAATACAGAGCAGACGGCGGATGCCTTTTAATGACCAGCTGAGAATTGGTGACTGCCCCGCTGACTAATATAGAAACCCAAATTTTATGTTATGTGGCTGATGGCAACTCGAATAAAAAATCGCTCAAATCTTGGACATTAGCGAACAAACAATTAAAAATCATGTCAGTTCCATTCTTCGTAAGTTTAACGCTAATGATAGAGCTCATGCTGTTGTCCTGGCAATAAGGCGGGGCTGGATTTCTATTGACGAAAATACTCAACAGTAGACAATAGCAGTATTAAAAAAAAGAGGGGCTTTAATAAGCCCCTCTTTTTTTTTGGAAATCTTGTGTTTTAAAACTGTTTCGGACTGTGTTTAGTAATTAGAATCTTGGCAACAATAGCCTTGTTCTATTATCTATAACGTAGGAAATTGGTATATATCAGGCTGGTTTTGGGGCATGTTTATTATATTGTATAGCCAGAAGTTATCTACCAAGAAGGATAACATGCAACCATTTAAACTATAAGGAGGTATAGTAAGCAGGGGTTCTCTCTAACAACATTTCGTTAGCCTAAAACAATCTTGACAGTGAATGACAGGTACATTAATATTGCTGGTACGTGTTGGAGGTGCCAGAGATGAATTCTTCTCGCCGCTGGTTATTCATTTTTGCGATTGTCATTGGTGTCCTGATCATCGCTACGGTGTCTTTAGTATTGCTTACTAAAGGGAATAAGGTTACGTTATTACCTGAGGATTCACCGCAAGGCACAGTCCAGCGTTATTTAGTGGCTGTACAGGAAAAAGACTATCAACAAGCCTTCGGCTACTTGTCATTTAGCCCAACTGATAAAATCACGACTTATAATGACTGGCTTATGATTGTTGGCCCTCAGGCATCGAGCCAAGCAGTCTGGAAAGCCACACTCGGTAAAGTAACACTAAATGGTAATAATGCAACTGTTGAAGTTAATATTGACACTGCCCATCCGGGAGGATTATTCGGTAATTCCCAATATAACCAGTTGATTATTTTCCAACTGGCGAAAACAGCGAATGTGTGGTTGATCACTTCTCCGACCTTTATATCCTGGATTTATTAGGGAGGTTAAAGAATTATGGCTATAAGTTTTATTGGAATTATTGTTGTGATTATCGTCATTGCCATCATAATTTTAGCAACGAGATCTAAGGGAACTCTCCCTTCCGGGTCTGGAACGGAAGGGATGACGACCGCCAGGCATATTTGGTTGTATCTGATAACGATCATCGCACTTGGGATATTTGCGGCCGGTGTGGGGCAGTTATTAGCTCTTCTTTTTGATGTAACGATCAAAGGCTCTTATATGATACAGGTTGGAGGGAGGAATTTTAATCTACAACAATTGAGTCTCGGACTGGCGATGACGGTGATTGGTGGACCCTTGTGGTTTTTCTTCTGGAGCGCGATTCAACGGCGTGTTAAGGGTAATCAAGAAGAAATAGGCGCGGCAATGCGGAAGTTCTCCCTGAATTTAATTTTATTAGTGTCCGCGCTAACTGACGTTGTTGCTGCCAGTAATTTTCTGAAATGGTTAATGGTTGGAGTGCCATTAGCGAAATTTTCAACCGGCGGTTTAGCCACGGCAATTGTGGCCGGTGTTACCTGGTTTTATCACTGGCGGGTATCTGAGGTTGAAGGACATCCTTCTTCCGTTGCCAAGACATTAAGAAGGTGGTATGTCTATGTACTGGCAGGTTTCGGCTTGGTATGGCTGGCGGTTGGATTGGTGCAACTAATTAATTCTGCAGTGGTTGCCTTACCATTGTGGGGAAATTCACTTGTGCAGGGGAATTTTTGGAATGATACGACCCAAATGAGCATCGCCCGGATATTCTTCGGTGGCTTAACATGGTATCTTCACTGGTTTCGTATGGCTCGGGAGGATTTTGATTCAACACTACGCCAGGTATATTTTTATTTACTGACCATATCAGGTGGTGCGATTACGGCGTTGGTGGCGATAATTATCTTACTTTACCGGTTTTTTATCTGGGTTTTCGGCAGTACTCTTAGTACGGTCTCTCTAAGAATGTCCCCAAGTCCACCATTCCTTTTTCTTGGGTGGGCAATACCGACTATTCTTGTCGGCTTGGCTATTTGGGGTTATCATCTTCGAAAAGTTCAGGAAGAAGCTGGTAGAAACCAGGAAAAACGTCAATCTGCACAACGTTTCTATTTGTATTTGATGTCTTTCCTGGGGTTAGGCACTTTAGCCGCCGGTTTAAGTATTCTTTTAGGCATTCTTTTAGATTCCGGTACCTCTTTAACTGTGACAAGCGGCTGGTGGCGGAATCAACTTGCTGTATCTTTGTCGCTACTATTAGTTGGTGCCCCGTTATGGCTATATTATTGGGATCGTATTCTCAAGAGAGTACAAACCGGTGGAATCAATGAGTGGCGCGCTCTATCCCGACGTATTTTCTTGTATGTGATTGTCGGGGTGTCTATTGTTTTTCTAGCGGCTGACCTGGTGAATATTATTTATCAATTGCTGAGAGGGATATTACAGGGGAATTTTGGGACTAATTTTTTGCACGATTCCAAATGGAGTTTGCAAACTCTTATTGTAGCGGCTCTTTTGCTCTGGTACCACTGGCGACTTCTGAGAATCGACCAGCGTCTTGGGGCGGAAGCGGTTGTGGCAAGAAAAAATGTGACACTGCTTGCCGATGACCGCACCGAAGAGTTGGCTGCCCGGCTTGAAACCAAGATGGGATTTAAAATCCGTACGTTCTATCAGGTAGGACAAACAGGTGGTGAAATTACCGTTTTACCTGATGAAGAAATTGACATGATAGTAAGCGAAATATTATCGGCTCCCTCCAAGAACGTCATGCTGGTAAATATTGCTGGTAAAGTAACAGTTATCCCGTACCAGGATAAATAATATCTAACATATTATGCGAAGGATTATGCGAGGGACTATACATAAACCTAATTCAACATTTTTATGTATTAGCGCCCTTGTCGTATATCGATTGACATGAAAATCAAATTTTAGGCTTGTTTGTTTCTTTGTCTTCCGCTTTAGAATCTTGTTGTCTTTCGGAAGTTTTGCCGGTAAACCAAGACCCGAGTAGAGGCCGATAGGCAGACCATGCAACTACTAATAAAATATGAATCACGAGAATCATGACAAAGCCCCATGCCGATAGATCGTGGATTGTAGTCGCGATTTTTGTTATTCGATATGAAATAGGGATGTAAAACCGGAGAAGTTTGATTACTCCCGAAACAAAAATCAAACCGCCGAGAACGACAAATACCAGGAAGGAAGATTTCTGAGATGAAAGATATTTTCCGGCTTCCTTTGACTTTAACCGTAAAATGTACTTGTTTATAGTGCCGTCGACAATGTCTTTTATGTTCGGAAAAAGCATAGCGTATTTTCTTGAGATAATAAAATCGGCTAAAAAATAAGAACCAAAAAGCAGTGTTATGAATAACCCCAGAAAGTGTAATTTTATGGCATTTTGCCCGTTGTGTTCGCGTATCTGGTAGCCGGACACAATCATTATAAATAGTCCGATAGCGGTTCCCCAGTGTTCCATAATCGAATCAAGATTATGCCGTTCCGGTGGTTTGTTTGCTGCTTTTGACCAGTGCAACTGTTTTATTCTGGCTCCGATTGTACCTGCGATAATTCCCACGACGAATGCAGTGATAAATATCCAGCGAGTCTCCTGGAAAAGATTAGTTTTAAGGTTGATAGTCCAACAGACACTAACAATTGCGATAAATACAATCATGCCTATTGTGAATAGAACTCTTTTTAACACTTCGTTTTCCTGATAGAATTACCAACTATTGTATATATTTTAACATAGCATTATAAGAAATATTAATGGATTTTTCAAGGTATAATAACGCTGTTTAGTATCTATCAGACGTGATTTTTGCTATTAGCTTTATTGTGTAGTATAATAGTAGCAGTTTCAGTTTAGGTTATTAATGCTTTTTATAATCCAGGTAGATTTATAGTATGGATGACCAGAACTCTAACAATAATTAAAGAGGAGGTCATCCAGTGAGTTTTCAGGAAAAGTCAATCCAGTGCTTTGATTGTGGAACTGCGTTCGCGTTCACTGTTGAAGAACAAGAGTTCTTCTCAACTAAAGGCTATACCAATGAGCCGAAACGCTGCCCCACATGTCGACAGTCACGGAAAGAACGACAGGGCAGTAGCATTTTCCAGAGAAGCAACACAACCTACCAGTCACAACGCCAAATGTACCCCGCGACGTGTTCACGCTGTGGAAAAACTACCGAAGTTCCGTTCGAACCCAGAGAAGGCAGACCGGTATATTGCCGTGATTGCTATAATTCTGTAAAAGTTGCCCGTTAAAACGGCCGCAAGTACCCGTAGTCAGGTAACTCCTGACTGCGGGTATTACATAACTGACAGAATGTTTTTCGACACAAAAATCCAACCAACAATTTTTACACAACAGTATTTTAATTTTAGGAGTTTAATGAGTTTCGAGTCTTTCAATCTTCAACCGAGCGTTATGGCCGGTGTACGAGCGCTAGGTTATACCACTCCCACACCAATACAGTTACAAACAATTCCAGCGATAATGCAGGGCAGGGATGTCATTGGTCTGGCACAGACAGGCACCGGTAAGACCGCTGCTTTTGCTTTGCCGATATTAAACAAGTTGTCTCAGGGCAAACGTGGACAATTGCGCGCGCTGGTAATTGCGCCCACGCGTGAACTCGCTGAGCAAATCTGCGATGCATTTACTGATTTGGGGCAAAAAACAGGCTTACGCAATGTTGCTATTTACGGCGGCGTAGGGAAAGAACAACAAATCCGGAAGTTGCGCAACGGTGCCGAAATTGCGGTGGGTTGTCCCGGACGTTTACTTGACCATTTGTATGCCGGAGCGCTTGATTTATCCAAACTTGAGGTTCTGGTAATCGATGAAGCCGACAGGATGTTTGACATGGGCTTTCTACCGGATATCAAACGAATACTGGAGTGCATTCTGCAATCCAGACAAACGCTGCTTTTCTCGGCGACCATGCCTGATGACATCCGCCAACTGGTGAAGGAAGTCTTGCGTAATCCAGTCTCTGTCCAGATCGGGCGGATAGCTCCCGTGGCATCCGTATCTCACGCGTTGTATCCGGTGCAGCAAAATCTTAAGACGGCGCTGTTACTGGAACTTTTATATCAGACAAAAACCGATTCAGTGCTGGTTTTTGTGCGCACCAAACATCGTGTCGAACGTTTGGCAGAACAACTGAATAAGGCCGGTCATAATGTGGCGTCGTTACAGGGCAATCTCACACAGAGCCGGCGTCAAGCGGCGTTAGACGGTTTCCGTTCCGGTTCAATCAAGATTCTGGTCGCGACAGATATTGCGGCTAGAGGTATTGATGTTTCCAACATCTCGCATGTAATTAACTACGATATGCCGGAGAATGTTGATGCGTATACGCACCGCATTGGACGAACCGGGCGTGTCGATGAAACCGGAGAAGCATTTACTCTGGTGACGCACGAGGACATGGCTTTAGTTCGCGACATTGAAAAGGTTCTCGGTAAACCGATTGAGCGCCGCACTCTGGAGGGTTTTGATTACAAAACCCAATCGTCCGATAAAGAAGTCCGCTCACCCCGTCCAATGAGAAGGTCGCCTGTGAGAAGACAGGGAATGGGGAGAAAACCACAGTTTGCCATGAGTAGAAGCAACTAGTTCTTTGGTAGCTATGTAGATAAAAAAGGTGGGTTTTCTGAAATCCACCTTTTTTAATATCCTGCAAGCAAATAACGACTGGATACCGTACATTTACTCCGCAAAGTACCTGCGGATTTTCGCCGGTATGGGTAAAAAGATTGAATTCATTAATATACACACTTGATTGAAAGTAGTTTCCATTGACAATTATATCGACTGTGACTATACTTTCTTTATTGCTTGCAGGAGGTCAGTCAGATGATAAAAGGAAAATTAGTGCAACTGCGGCCGGTGCAAAGAGCGGTTTAACGACCCGGATGTTACCCAATACTTGGGAATGTATTTGCCGATGACCGAAATGGCGGAACAAAAATTCATCGAAGAATTGGGTACGACTGGATCCGCAATCCATAATCTTTGTCATCGAGGCGATTGAAGGCGATAAAGGCAAACCTATTGGAAGCACTGGTTTGCATAATATCAATTCTAAAGACCATAACGCTACTGTTGGCATTTCCATCGGGGATAAGAAATTCTGGAGTAAAGGTTACGGCGCTGAAGCGGAAGAGTTGATTATCCGTTACGGGTTTGAACAGTTGAATCTGCACCGGATTTCTTCTTCCGCCTGGTCTTTTAATGAACGCAGCATCAGAATGCACCTGAAACTTGGGTTCAAGGAAGAAGGCTGGCGCTGTGAGGTGGTTTTTAAGAACGGTAATTACAACGATGAGGTTGTCTTTGGTTTATTGCGGGAAGAGTGGAAGAAGCTGAAATAACCGTTTTAATACTCAATAATCAATACGTTTGCTAAAGCAAAGTACCTTCGGTAATCAAATAGATTCGAAATCCTAATATCTAAACCAATACGAATAATTATAAGCAAGAGTTGACCGTTAATAATTTTCTGATATCCTGATTGGTAGAACAGGCGTCCCTGCCTGTTCATTGAGAGTCTCTTCTTCAATTTATACTAACATGGATATATTCTAGACTTCCGTATATAATTAACACTTATGACAGTGGTTGTGACCGGGGCATCCGGACATCTGGGTATAAATCTGGTTCGCGCATTGGTAGCGGACAAACGCCCGGTACGCGTACTGGTACACGTAAATCACAAGACATTGGAAGGTTTGGGTGTAGAAATTGTCCAGGGTAATGTTTCCGACATTGAATCGCTAAACCGGGCATTTGATGGTGCAGATGTTGTATACCACCTTGCAGGTAGAATTTCACTACTGAAAAGCGATTGGCCTCTGGTGGAAAAAGTTAATGTCCTGGGGACACGTAATGTGATCGAGGCCTGCCGTCGAACCGGGGTTAAACGACTCGTGCATTTCAGTTCCATCCATGCCTTGCAGCAGGAACCGCTCGATACTCCGGTTGACGAATCACGTCCTCTGGTTGAAGGCCGAGGGTATCCTCCTTATGACCGTTCTAAGGCTGCCGGTCAACGCGAAGTCCGTACAGCAGTTACCGAAGGTTTAGATGCTGTGATTGTTAACCCGACCGGAGTTTTCGGGCCTTACGATTATCAACCTTCCTATTTTGGCCTTGCTTTGCTTTTAATGGCGAACGGCCGCATGCCGGCCTTGATTAACGGCGGATTTGACTGGGTCGATGCGCGCGACGTAGCACAGGGTGCGATGCTGGCAGAAAAAAAGGCGCCGGCCGGTGCAGAGTACCTGCTTTCGGGACACTGGGTGTCGATGCCGGATATTGCCGTTGCCATGAAGGAAATTTCCGACGCAGCAATCACAGGTTTCGTATGCCCAATGCCGCTGGCATTATTTGGTGCGCCGTTTGCCACCGCCTACAGCCGTCTCTTGAAGCAGCGGGCATATTACACTAAGGTTTCATTGAATGCGCTGAAGAGTAATCACAATATCAGCCATGATAAAGCCACCAGCGAGTTCGGTTATCAGCCGCGTCCGTTCAAAGAGACTTTAAGAGATACGCTGCAGTGGTATGCTCAAAACGGTGATATAAAATGTCATTTGAAGTAAAATCGGAACAATATAATGAACGAACAAACATTTTATAACGACTTGCTTCTATTCTCTTTCTTGCTGGCCGTAATCGTTTTTATTGCTTTGTTCTTTTTTTCCGCGCCTTACGGCAGGCATATCAGAAAAGGGTGGGGACCGGTGGTCAGGAATAAACTGGCCTGGGTGGTGATGGAAGCGCCTTCGCCGCTATTTTTTGCCGTGTGTTTTCTAATTGGAACTAATCATTCGATTGTACCGCTGGTCTTTTTAGGTCTGTGGGAGGCGCACTACATTCACCGAGCTTTTATTTATCCTTTCAGTCTGCGCGGGAATAGACAAATGCCCATAATGATTATAGGTTTTGGTTTGATTTTTAATCTGATGAATGCCTATCTCAATGGTCATTATATTTTCACGCTATCGATGCAATATACGACGCGGTGGTTACTCGACCCGCGTTTTATCGGGGGGTTGACTTTATTTGTGGTGGGGTATCTGATTAATCGCGCCGCCGACCGGATATTGCACAATTTGCGCGCGCCGGGTGAAACGGCGTATAAGATACCGCAAACAGGTTTTTATCGCTGGATTTCCTGCCCCAATTACCTCGGGGAGATAGTGGTCTGGAGCGGCTGGGCCTTGGCAACATGGTCGCTACCAGGGCTGGCCTTTGCGGTCTGGACAGTGGCCAATCTGGCGCCGCGCGCCCGTTCCAATCACAGATGGTATCAAGACAACTTCTCGGATTATCCCGCCGAACGGAAAGCCTTACTACCGAGGGTGTGGTAAAAATCAAATAAAACCTTGAGTTATCTTAAGACAGGTTATTGCACCCTTTGAACCCCTCTCATCACCAGCATCATCTTGAACTGCTTGATGGCTTTCAGGGCGTGGGGTTTGTTGGCGGGCATCGTAATCATTTCGCCGGCTTTCAGGTGAAATGATTTGCCGGAAATTGCAATTTCAGCCTCGCCTTCAAGAATAGAGACCATGGCATCGAAGGGCGCGGTGTGTTCGCTTAATCCCTGGTCTTCCGCGAAAGCAAAAATAGTTACAGTTTCTGTCTTTTTGTCAATTAGTGTTTTACTGACGACAGCCCCTTTCTGATACGAGACCAATTTAACCAATGTACTGATAGGTGGTAGGTCGTTGTTTATCGGTTGTTTTTTGCTTTGCGCCATCTCCATTTCTCCTCACTTGGCACAATTCTAGTACACAAAACAAGATTTCCCAACTGTTCAGAACAGATTTTAACAAAATTTTCTGAATAATCTGGCAGCCTTATTATGCTTGCTGCGACAATCACGGAAAATAATCTGTTTATTTTGTGGAGTCGGAGGTTTTGATTGCCTGTTTGATTACTCTTACCCAGTCCATGACCAGCATAAACTGGGGTTTTAGAATTGTTTGTTTATACGGCCGGATGAACTGAAATGACACCATTCTGTTGGTTAAGTATTTACGGTCAATGTAGATTATCGTCAAGCAAACGTGGGGGATAGGAGTCCAATTGTAAGCGCCAATTTTCAGGCTGACAACGTTTGACAGCGGTATCTGAAAGTTGCTTTCATTTAATGTATAAGCGTAGTTTAGAACAGAATCGATGGGGGCATCCGCCAGCTTTTTGATATTTTCTTTAACTTCGGGACTGGACTCAATTATATGGAGAAAAACAAGGCGGCGGTTCGTAAGCACAAGATTACCCAGCCGTAACGCCCGAGGCGTCTCGATCCATTGGGTCCATTTACGATGTTCTTTGATGATTATCTCGGGTTCTTTGTTACGCTTCATTTTTGTTTCTCTATGCCTTTAGTTTTCAAGAAGGCTAAAGCTGCCTTTCTAGTGCGCGGACTACGACTGGTCTGTTCCTTCTTCACGAATTTTAATATGCGGTCTTTGCCTTTTACGTTGGTTTTGTCATAGTACTGATGGAAAGTTTCGATAGTATAACCCTTGATGAGGGCGATTTGTTTGCCTGCATATGTCGTGCCTATATTGATCAGCTTACTGGTTATCTGTGACTGCGGTCTCGGTTTGGTTAAGGCGATTTTTCCGGCATTACCTGCAACATGAGCGGCAACCATTGTCTTTTCGCTGTTTAATTCTCCAAAGTACTTATCAAATAATTTCTCGAAACGGTTATCAGAATCGATTTTTGTCAGATTAGCAATGACTTGAATAGCGATATTTTTGAAATAACTGTTATCGCTATCGAGCATTTTTTCGAAGAGTAGCCAATGTGGATAGAGAAATTCCGGATTGTCCTCACTGATAAGGAGGATGACCTTGAAGCTATTGTATCTTATCGGGTCTTGAGATGATTGGATTCCCGCTAATAGCTCGGAAATGACGGCATTATCCTGTGATGTCATCTTTGCGGCGCTCTTAACGTCAATCTGTTTGGCAATCAAATCGGATATTATACTCATTTAGTGACCTTTTAAGACAGGATTTAGCCGATTCCTGATAGCAGCGCAACTCCATATTACCAAGTAGCAACACCGAACGCAATTTTACGTCGGCGTTTCGGATAATTTGCATTTGTTTTTAGCGGCGTTATATAATTCTGGCACGATGAATAAATCAGAACAAGCCAGAGCAGTAATGCTGGAACACCGTTTGAATTGTGCTCAGTCGATAGCATCTGTGTACTGTGAAGAGTTCGGGCTCGACCGTAATCTGGGATTAAAAATGGCGATGGGGTTTGGGAGCGGGATGGCGCGCAGCGGCAATACCTGCGGTGCAATCACCGGCGCCTACATGATTCTGGGACTGTCGCAGAGAATTAACGAAAATAATGCCCGCGAGAGTATTGATAAAACTTACAAACTCATTCAACAGTTCAATTCGGCGTTTAAGGCACAGCACGGTACATTATTGTGTAAAGAGCTGATTAAATACGACTTATCTATCCCCGAACAGCATGCCGAAGCGAGGGACAAGCGTATTTTCATTACCATCTGTCCGGACCTGGTTGGGGACGCTGGGAAGATATTGGAATCGTTGCTGTCTATTTATTGAAAAGCACTAGCACGATATCGCCGTCCTGAACCTCGTACTCACGTCCTTCGATGTGCTTTTTACCGGCTTTGGAGACGGCGGCTTCATTGCCCAATGCAATCAGGTCTTTGTACTTGATGACTTCCAGACGGATGAAACCTTTTTCCATATCTTTGTGGATTTTACCGGCGGCTACTGGGGCTTTGTCATTTTTCTTGCAGGTCCAGGCGCGCACTTCATCTTCGCCAACGGTGAAGAAGTTGATTAAGCCCAGAATCCGGTAAGCGGCATGCATCAGGCGTTCCATCGAAGACTCAGTCAACCCCAGGTCTTTCAGGAATTCCTTCTGTTCATCCGGTGCGAGTTGACTGATATCCGCTTCATCTTTGCCGCAGACAGTAATTACTTCCGCATTTTCAGCTCCGGCAATTTGTTTTAAGGCAGTTACATATTTATTATTAGCATCTGCCATTGATTTTATGTTCGCAATGTAGAGCACTGGTTTTAGTGAAACAAGGTTACATTCAAAAACGCTGGCCACTTCCTGCGGGGTTAATTTCTGTTTGCGTGCCGGAATTCCCTGCTGGATGGCGGCGTAGATTTTCTGGCAATGTTCATTCTCACGGATGGCTTCTTTGTCGTTGGCTTTTACTTTCTTTTCCAGGCGTACCAGTTTGTTTTGGAGGGTGGTGCTGTCGGCGGCCATCAATTCTAGGTCGATGGTATCCTCGTCGCGGACCGGGTCAATGGTTTCATACACAAAAGGAATACTGCCGTCTTCAAAACAGCGCACCACATGCAGCAGCGCTTCAACGTCCTTAATTTGGCCTAACAATTTGGAACCGCGGCTTTCCCCTGAAGGAGAAGTTTGCAGACCGGGAATGTCGACCACTTCGAGGGTAGACGGCACTGTTTTGCGCGGGTGGTACATTTCCACCAGTTCAGTAATTCGCTGGTCGGGGACATTGACGACGGCTTTATGCATCTCCATGCCGTAACCGGAGGCTCCGGCAGCAGTAAGCGCATTAAAAATGGTTGTCTTCCCACATGAGGGTAATCCTACCAATCCACAACTTAAACCCATATTCGCTGTCCTTTTAATAATTACCAATACCATTATAGAATATAAAACCAAATTCACAAAATTACTTACTTGTCATTCCGCACTTGATACGGAATCTATATCAATCTGGGGATTCCCGCGATGGCGGGAATAACAAATTGTGCTATAATGCCTATCAGTTTCCACAAGTCTTTTTTGATCGCAGTTAAAAGGGATATTCCTTTAAAGTCGGAATGTACGGAAGTACTTGATAAATATCATGTAAATTGATAAGGGGACTCCCCCTTTCGGAAAAGGCTTTTAGTCCCGCAATGAGGGAGGGACATAGGGGATCATTTAGACTATTTTAATCTTACAACCAAGGAGTTTACTCATGAAAGTTATTGCAATCTGTGGTTCATACCGGAAAGGGAATACCGAATGGATGCTAAAAAAGTTGCTGGAAAGGGCCGTTGAAAATGGCGCTGAGGTAGAACTGATTCTGCTTAGAAAAACTAATATTAAAATGTGCCTCGGTTGTCTGGCATGTGAGGAAGGAGGAAAAGACCGTCCGGGGATTTGCAAGATCAAAGACGATATGAATGTAATCTATCCCAAACTGCTAGAGGCGGATTGTCTGGTCTTCGGCACGCCGGCTTACTTTGAGCTGGTTTCAGGAATACTCAAGAATTTTATGGACAGGACCTGCGCGATCTGGCTGAGACTGCAAGGAAAATCGCTTGCCGGAGTCGCGGTGGCGGAAGAAGGCATCGGGCAGGCAATTCAAAATATGAAGACTTATGCTTCTTTGTGCGGGATGCTGTGGGTTGGTTCCGTTACCGGACTGGCCAAAAATCCCGGAGAAATCGCGACGAATAAAAGTGTTACTCGCCGCCTGCTGAAACTGGCAGATAAAATAACGAGATCAGTGTGAAAAAAGGAAGTCGTAACAGTGGAGCATACAGTAGAAAAAAGTAAATCTAAGGTTTTTACCCCAGGTAAAGTCGGTAATCTGGAACTGCGCAATCGTACTATTAGGTCCGGTTGTTTCGAGGGAATGTGTTACCATGCCACACCCAGCGATGCGTTAATCGAGCATCACCGAAAAGTTGCTGCTGGCGGCATCGGCATGACTACAGTGGCATATTGCGCGGTATCCAGGGATGGAGTGGCTTTCGGACATGAGATGTGGATGCGCGAAGAGATTATCCCTACCCTCAAACGTCTCACGGAAACCGTACATCAAGAGGGTGCGGCGGCATCGATTCAGATAGGTCACTGCGGCTTCTTCGCCAACAAGTCTGCAACTGGCAAAACACCCATCGGACCATCCCGCAAATTTTGTTTATTCCAATACAGCATTTGTAGGGCGATGAACGAAGAAGATATAGAACGAGTACGTGAAGACTTCGGTAAGGCCGCTAAAATGGCGATAGCGGCCGGGTTCGACGCAATCGAAATCCATACCGGACATGGATATTTGCTAAGTCAGTTTCTCTCGCCGTGGACTAACAATCGTAAGGACCAATACGGCGGTTCCCTTAAAAACCGGTTGCGCTTCCCTGCTTCCGTGATTAAACATGTCAGAGAAGTCGTAGGACCGGATTACCCGATACTGATAAAAATGAATTGTGAAGATGGTTTTAAAGGCGGGTTAACCATCGACGAAGCGGTACAGGTAGCAAAAAGGTTCGAAGCAGAGGGTGCCAGCATGCTGGTACCAAGTTGTGGGTTTACCGCCAGGACTTCTTTCTATATGATGCGTGGTAATGTCCCGATATGGGACTATGTTAAATCGGAAAAGAACCTGTTTACGAAGATGGGAATTGCATTGTTCGGGCGGTTTATCGTGAAGGAAGTCCCTTTTAAAGAGCTTTTCTTATTCGAGCAGGCTAAGCGCATTAAAGATGCCGTCAAAATTCCCGTGGCCTGTATCGGCGGAGTATGTTCAGTCGATGATATGGATAAAGCCATACAGGAAGGCTTCGAGTTTGTGCAGATCGGCCGTTCCACGATACGAGATCCTGATGTAATCAGGAAAATGCAATCAGGCGAGATAACCCGCTCAGACTGCGACCACTGCAACCGGTGTGTCGCCGCCATGGCTGCACAAGGCATAGTCTGTGTATCTAAAACTAAAGGATTCGAGCGCAAGTAGAAATAGGACGCTTACACAAAGAAGGGGAGCATAAAAGCTCCCCTTTCAACTACTTGGTTTTAGGAGTTCATTTACTACTGGACAAAAATCGGTATGCCTGTCATCCCCGCGGACGTAAGGAGTAATAAAGTGATGTTACCATTCGGTGCTTTTGTCTCGTTTGGCTTTGCGGGCTTTTGTTATGCTTTTAGACAGGGATGCAAAACTGAGAAGACCGATGGCAGTCATCACTGCCTCTTTTTCTTCGGCGTCAAGCGGGTGCTTGCCTAAAGGATTTTTCAGGATAGCGATTGCTTTTTGGTATTCTATAATGCGGATAGTTTATCACAAGCAAAGGCTCACAACAAAGGGTCGACTTAAAACGGTAGCACTCGACATAATGTAAAAATATTTATTCGAGTTAAATGCTATATTTGTTGTTGAGTCGAGGAGAGTGTATTATCCGGGTCCGGCGGTTCAACATGAATGATGACACGTTTTAATTGTGGAAAACGACCGCGTAATAGGTTTTCCATTTCACTAGTCAATTCGTGTGCTTCCCGAATCGGCAGGTTAGAGGCTAATGTGCAATGGAACGAGACCGATAATTCATTACCATAATGGAAAATACTGATATTATGACAGTCCATAAGACGTGGCAATTTCGCAGACAGCTTTTTGACTTCATCCTGTACATCCTTGGAACTTGCCGGGCTGGCCGGATGAAGTACTTCCTTGTCACCCATCGGTTCGATATGAATAATGATGCTGTCAAGTTTGGGAGATTCACGTTTGAGCGCATCCTCCAATTCGGTAATCCGACTATGGGCTTCTACCACTGTCAAGTTATCTGGCACTTCAGCGTGCATATCAATGCTCATATGTCCGCCGATATCGTGAGCCTGGAGACTATGGACACTTATGCCGTTGCGCGCTGCGACGCTTCTTATAATCTCCACCAGGCTCTCATCATTATCCACAATCGGGTCAATATGAACCATAACATCCGAACGAGGTAATAATTGCTGAATGAGTGTTTCTGCTCTGGTTGCGATACTATGCGCCTCTTCAAAACTGGTGGTACGCGGTACCCCGATGGTTATGTCGACAAAAGTGGCCGGGCCGCTTTCTCTGACACGAAGGCGCTTTACGGATGCAATGCCTGAAAGCCGGCTTACCTCGCGTTCTATCTTTGAGCTTAATCCTTTCGGGGCGCTATCGAGCAGGCCGTTAACCGTCCGTCTTCCCAGTTGAATACTTACGTATACAACAATCAAGGATACACCCAGGGCAGCGATGGCATCGGCATGAGACAACCAGTGGGCTAATGTCGGTGATGTTGTAACAATCCTCTGCCCGATTAACACGGCGATCAATCCCAAAATGACTACTGCAGATGACCAAACATCGGTGGAAAAATGTAAAGCATCTGCTTCAAGGGCCTGACTACCATGTTTTTTAGCAATTCTCATCAGCGCGCGCGACCTCGTAAAATCGATTACAATTGAGACTGCCATCACGATGAAGCTCCAGTATGTCACCTCAATAGACACTTCTTTAAAGAATAAGCGATGAATGGCTTCATACACAATCCAAGCGCACGTTGCAAGTAACAAAAACGTCTCGACCAACGCCGATAAGTTCTCGACTTTACCGTGGCCGTAATTATGTTCAGGGTCGGGAGGACGTCCGGAGGCACGCACGGCAAAATAGGTTACACCGGCAGCAATCAAATCCAAACCGCTGTGAGAGGCTTCAGCCAAAATGCCAAGGCTTTGCGTCAGCAAACCAACGACAATTTTCATAGTCGTTAGAAATACTGCAGCTATTACGGATGAGAGCGCCACAAAGCGTTTTTCACGTTCGACTTTAGCTAATACAATATCACTCATATTATTTTTCCCGGGATTTACTATACCAATCAGAAAGGAAGGGACTTCCTCCCTCTTTCAGGTTTAACACCAATAATATAACGGCCACGTCTGATTGTAAAGTCTGAACAGAACCGCTAAGACAATCAATAGCATTGTAGAAAGCCAGTAAAAATACTTGGCAGCCGGTAATAAAATGCGCTGTTGCTAAAAAAGGGAAAAGCTCTAGGTTTGGGGACTTCTTGCTTTTTGTTTTTATTCGATTATGCTTAACTGTGAATATTAGTTATTTGATCACCAGTTTGGACATAATTGCCAGCATCGCGGCGGCTGCCATGACGGAACCAATCTGTCCGCCGGTATTAGCACCGATTGCGTGGAACAGCAGGAAACTGCGCGGATTGGCTTTTTGCCCTTCCCTTTGGACCACGCGGGCGGACATCGGAAAGGCGGAAGTGCCGGCAGCGCCCAGCAGGGGATTTATTTTCCCTTTACTGACGGCATACATCAGCTTGCCGAGCAGCATACCGGTGACGGTATCAAATGCGATGGCGAGAAGTCCCAGTGCAAATACCAAAAGAGTTTGCCACTGCAGGAAATTTCCGCTCAGCATAGATGCCCCGATGCATAATCCCAGGAAGAGTGTAACCAGATTCGTGAGTGTATTTTGGGAAACATCTACTAACCTTCCAACGACACCGGATTCTTTCAAGAAGTTACCCAACATTAACATCCCCATCAACGGCGCACCCATCGGCGCAATCAGAATAGTCACAATACCGGCCACAAGCGGGAAAAGCAATTTTACTCTCTTAGACGCTTTTTTCTCGCCGGGGAGCATTAATGTTGCACGTTCTTTTTTCGTGGTCATGGCTCGCATGATAGGGGGCTGAATGATGGGTACCAGCGACATATAGGAGTAAGCGGCAATAGAGATGGCCGGTAATAATTCGATGGCATATTTTGAGGCAACATAAATTGCGGTTGGGCCGTCACAAGCACCGATAATAGCGATGGAAACAGCTTGTCCATGTGCGAAACCTAACGCTAAAGCTAAAAGAAGCGTAAGGAAGATGCCAAATTGCCCAGCCGCACCGAAAATCAGCACACTGGGATTTGCCAGCAATGGTCCAAAATCAATCATTGCTCCCAATCCGATGAAGAGCAAACAAGGAAACAGTTCTGTCAAAATACCCGACTTGTAGAGAATATTGATAATGCCGCCCTGGTCGGAAGCAGATAAACCTGCCAGTGGCAAATTCCCTAGCACAATACCAAAACCGATGGGAATCAGGAGCATGGGTTCAATTTTCCTGGCGGTTCCGAGGTAAAGTAAAACACAGCCAATCAGAACCATCACCACACTCTGCCAGGTCAAACTGGTAAAACCCTGTGTCAGAGCAGCTAGGGCTGAATTAAACAAATCCATGGTTTGTACCCCTTCTCAAGTTGTTCATGGTAAAACTATTCCTTGTTCTCATCTTCATTCTTGAAAGGAAATAGCTTATTCATTAGCCGAATAATCAGGATTAACAAGCCAAGCGTAAGCAGGGTGATACCCATACCCCAGAAGGTCATTGTCAGTCCGAATGACAGGTCGTTCAACTTTTTCTCCCATATCAATTAATATAGTAGATATGGTATGACTCTTGACTGCTTACTGTCAAACTTTGAATTTAAATTTACTAGGTCTCAGAGAGATTTAATTTATTTGAGGTGAGCGCTAAAATTCCTGGAAACTGACTATTACTAATAGGTAACTGTGTTCTCAACTAAAGTACTATTGATACTAATTTACCCGGTACAATATAATCATGATAACTCTTTTCCATTTCATACTCCTCCAAATAAAACACCCGGTCAGAACCGCCGGGTGTTTTTAATTTGTCCACCAGAGATGGCGCTGTTTGCGCCTGTTCTGCGATAAGTGTTAAAATTGACCTAAGAAAGATACTTATTTTTAAGTCGTTTCCACCTGATGAAAATAAATGCAAAGAAAGAAAAGGTATCTATATCTAATTTGAGGTAAGAGGAGATTAACGGATGGCCAAAAAATTTAAAGTCTTGAAATTGTCGAGGGCAGGGATAGGGACAGTAGGTCCCGGCGCGGTCGCAAGAGAGGCCGCGGAATTTGCGAAGGTTAATGCCGAATTAGTAGAAGTATTTGATGCTAATAAAAACGACATAATTGCGGCAGCGAAGGACGCAGACATTATTCTTTTAGGCAGCGTTCCGATCGAACGTTGGATTATTGAAGCGGCACCGAAAACCATCGCCGTTATGTGTCAAAGTGTTGGCTACGACATGATTGATGTGAAAGCTTGTACGGAACATAATATCCTGGTAGTTAATAATCCTTCCTTCGAGTGGTGTATTGAAGAAGTTTCGAACCATGCAATGGCCTTACTTCTGGCTTGCGCCAAGAAGTTCAAAATACTGGATAGTCTGGTCAGCCATGGCCGCTGGGCGGATGCCAAGAAAGCCCAACCCTGGATGGGTTCAGTTTACGGACAAACGCTAGGAATCGTGGGCTGCGGCGCTATCGGGAGAATGATGGCCCGGAAAGCACACTGTTTTGGTCTGAAGGTATTTGGTTATGACCCGTATATCGCACAGGTATATCTGGCAAAAGAGAACGGTATTACTCTAACGAGTCTAGACGAAGTACTTAAAGCTGATTACATTTCGCTGCATCCCGACCTGAATGATACCAGTTTTCATATGATTAACGAAAAAGCCTTCGCACAAATGAAACCAAGTGCCTATTTAATCAACACGTCCCGCGGTAAGGTAGTTGAAGAGCCTGCTCTTATTAAGGCTCTCCAAGATAAGAAGATCGCTGGGGCCGGCCTGGATGTTTTCGAAGTTGAACCGCTGCCCAAAGACAGTCCCTTAACTAAGATGGATAATGTGATTATGTTGCCGCATTCAGCTTCATATTCTACCCTGGCTTTCGATATTGCACCGATCAATATTGCACACGAAGTCGCAAGAGTTCTGACGGGTAAATTTCCATTGAATATTGTGAATAAATCCATTACGCCCAGGGTTAAATTAGTATAGAGGAATGAAATTAACCGGAGTTCAGGTATGACGGTGTTTTTCAGAATTCGTCATATTTCCTGAGATAAAAAAGGTTAATTTCGCTTTTTATTTTAATGAAAATTGTGATTTTTATCAGTGATTTTATTTCGCTAAAAATATTATGATGCCTGGGAAAATTACGAGAAGCGGCAGAGAAAAGGAAGGGCATATGAAATATCGCAAATTTGGAAAAATGGATTGGAAAGCTTCGACTCTCGGATTCGGAGCAATGCGTCTACCCATTCTCAATGGGGACCACAGGAACATTAATGAACCGGAATCAATCCGAATGATACGTTATGCCATCGACCATGGCGTGAATTATATAGATACGGCCTATTTTTATCATGGGGGAAATAGCGAGGTTGTCGTCGGGAAGGCACTACAAGACGGCTATCGGGAGAAAGTAAGGATAGCTACTAAGCTACCCTGTCCCGATGTACATGTCCCTGAAGATTTCGACCGTTTGCTAAACGAACAATTAAAAAGGCTGCAAACTAAAAAGATCGATTTCTATCTTTTACACGGTCTGAACACGATGGAATGGACAAAAGTGCGCGATTTCGGCGTATTGAAGTGGGCGGAAGGCGCAATAACAAATGGACGTATTGGCCACCTTGGGTTTTCTTTCCATGATACCTATGATGTTTTTCAGGAAATAGTTGATTCCTATGATAATTGGATATTATCCCAAATTCAGTATAACTACATGGATGAAGAGTTGCAGGCCGGTACCCGCGGACTTGAGTACGCTTATAAAAAAGGGCTAGCGGTTGTCGTGATGGAACCAATTCGAGGTGGGCGTCTTGCCAAACCATCGGAAAAACTAGCTAAAATCTGGGCGACGGCACCAGTGCAAAGGACCCCGCAGGAGTGGGCATTGCGCTGGGTCTGGAACCATCCCCAAGTAACCTTAGCGCTGAGTGGTATGAGTACTATGCAGCAGGTTGTGGAAAACGTAGCTTACGCGGAACAGTCTCAACCACATAATCTGAAGGCTGATGAATTGGCACTAATAGGGCGAGTCCGAGACACTTATCTCTCACTGAGTCCGATCTCCTGTACTTCTTGCCGATATTGCATGCCTTGTCCTAATGACGTTGATATCCCCCGTGTCTTCGATTTTTACAACGAAGCTATGATATATAATACTGCCCCAGAGGCACGAAAGATGTATACTGAACCATGGATTAAAGAACACCGCGCCGACAAATGCATTAAGTGCGACCAGTGCGTGGAAAAGTGCCCCCAGAAATTACCTATTCCGGAGTTACTGGAGAAAGTGCACGAATTCCTGACGGCAAAAGAGTAAGAAATGGTAGTTTTTCACTCAAACCGGTTGCGCATTGACAGGTATTGAATGAAATTAGCTCGAAAAGAATTTAGCCTTATTCTTAGGTAAGGTAGGACAAGATGGAAAAACTAACCGCATCAGTATCAAATTACGAGCTATGGTTACTTATGGGTAAGTTACATCATGATGTCTTTCTGGTAAGACAGAAAGAATTAAGCCCATATCATATTCCTCCTCAGCAACTTAATGTTTTACGTACTATACAATTTCTCGGCGAGAAGGCAACTTTGTCTAATATTGCCAGGGAATTAGAACGAAAGCCTAACGTGATTTCCAGACAAGCTGCCGGTATGGAAAAGGACGGATTAATAAAAAGAACCAACGACACGCCAAAATCGAGGCTTTTAAAAATAGCGCTGACTGAAAAAGGTCGCGATATGCTTAACATCAGAGATGAAAGTAAAATAATCGATGCGGCATGGTCATTTTTAGCTGATGATGATCGACAAGAATTGTATGCACTCTTATATCGAATGTCATCTAAATTAAAGGAACAGGACCACATCTAGTATTAATTATGTTCTCTTAAGAAAATGAATTGGCCATTGGAATAAGGGGAATTGTTAAAATACTCACCAGATAGAATTGTAATGATTAATAAAAAGAAACAGCCATCGGTTAACCGATGGCTGTTTGATAAGTGTTAAATAGTTTTTACTTACTCTCAAGATTTTTCTGACCAGCGTGCCAACCGTCCGGGAAATCATTCCCCGCACCAATAAACATCTAACATAAGATAATAATTACCTTTACCGATTGACTAAACACACCACTTACACTATGCTATCAATGGGTCAAGTAGACCGGGTGATCGCCCCTTCTACGGAAGGGGAGGAAAGTCCGAACTCCTCCAGGCAGGACTCTGGGTAACACCCAGGAGGGGTAACCCTACGGATAGTGCCACAGAAACATACCGCCCCGATTTATCGGAGCAAGGGTGAAATGGTGAGGTAAGAGCCCACCAGCGGCTGGGTGACCAGCCGGCTGGGAAAACCCCGTCCGGAGCAAGACCAAATAGAGGGACACATGGACGCCTGGCCAGTCCCCGGGTTGGTCGCTTGAACCTGATGGTAACATCAGGGCTAGATAGATGGTCACCATCCGCCTGAGGCGGATACAGAACTCGGCTTATAGGTCTGCTTGACCCACAACACTACCAAAACGTGAAGCGATGATGCTTTATTTTGTCAGCTATGTAAATGGATTTTCAAACTAAAAAACGCCTAATGATTTTAATAATAAACGCAAACCAAGAAAAGCCAGCGCCACCGCCAATAGGCGGATAATCAAGCGCCCTTTTAGCCGATGCGATATTGCAGCGCCGATTAAGGTCCCAGAATCGCCGCACCGCCCACAATAATCGCCGATAAAATAAGTACATCCCCCGCCGTAAAGTGTGAGATGCTGCCGAAAAACGAAGATCCGGCTAACACAAAATGCGAAGTGGCAGTAGCGATATGCACTGGAAACCCGAGCAAATATAGCATCGCCGGGACGTGGATAATTCCGCCGCCGATACCCAGCAGGCTGGATAAAACTCCTACCAGAAAACTCAGAGTAATCCCCCAGCATACTTTAGGGGAATATTCAAAGTGATGGCCGTGGACATCGGTGATAGCCCGGGTGTGGTTTATTGTCACATCATTTTTGATATGGGGTTCTTTTCGCAGAAAAATATAAGTTGCCATGATAATAAGAAGAAAGGCGAAGATAATTCCGAATACACTGGAACTGATATAACGGGTAAGCCATGTCCCCAGAAAAGCCCCTGGAATAGTCGCCAGCATGAATCTAATGCCCGACTTAATATCGACCCGCTTTTGCCGCAGATACGAAATCGTACCGGAAAGAGCGTTAAAAAATACAGCGACTAACGAAGTGCCGGCGACCTGCGCCGGGGTGCAGTGGAATACAAGCAGAAACATGGGCACAAAAATTACTCCGCCCCCGATACCAATCATCGTGCCGAAAACACCAGTAAAAAAAGTCGGTGGCAGCTAAACCAGTGATTTCTAAACCTGTCATTTCGTTTACGAGCCTTTCAACTAACAGAACACACCATGGCCGTCACCGAATGCGGTTCGCCAGGTTTATCCCACAAGGGTACGGTATTTCCCAAAATAACTCCTTGTCCCGGGGCGCAGATAACAGTGTATTAGGTATTTTAGCACAACAGCGAGACCGTTTCTTTGAGGTATTTATTGTTTTGAATATATCAGCAGAATGACGCGGTATATAAAAATCTGTGGTATCGGGTTAATAACCCGATACCACAGATTAGATGAACCTTTAATTTACAGCCGGGTAATGGTCTAATAGTTAATTCGTTTTTCTGCCGCCGGTACCCTTAGCAGTTGAAGCTGCTTCTCCCTTACCCTGCCGCTGCGGACGTAAAGCTCGGGTGGCTTTGCCTGCCTGCCACATTTCGGAATTGCCCATTTTCGATAGTTCTTTACCTAACTGGACTTTATAGTCAGGTCCGCCGCAAGCGCGGATGACGCGTGCGGTTTCGGCGCCGGAAGCTACTCTTTGGTAAAGCTCTTTAAAGACCGGCATGACAGCTTTTTTAAATTTGGGTTTCCAGTCTAGAGCACCGCGCTGTGCGGTTGCGGAGCAGTTCGAATACATCCAGTCCATGCCATTTTCACTAACGAGACGGATAAGACTTTCCGTTAATTCTTCGACGGTCTCATTAAAGGCTTCGCTGGGGCTGTGGCCGTGTTTACGTAAGGTAGCATATTGTGCCTCCATGATACCGGCCAAAGCACCCATTAACACGCCGCGTTCTCCCACGAGGTCGCTGAAGACTTCTTTTTCAAACGTGGTCGGGAAGAGATAACCGGCGCCAATGCCGATGCCCAGGGCGATCGTGCGTTCTCTGGCGCGGCCGGTGGCGTCATTAAAAACCGCGAAACTGGCGTTGATACCTTCTCCCGAAAGGAAATTGCGGCGTAAAGATGTCCCGGAGCCCTTGGGAGCAACCATGATGACATCAACGTTTTTCGGCGGAATGATTTTGGTCTGGTCTTTGTAGACAATCGAAAAACCGTGTGAGAAGTAGAGGGCATCCCCTGGTTTCAGATATTTCTTGATAAGCGGCCAGACCGCTTTATGTGCCGCATCCGAGACAAGTAATTCGAAAATAGTGCCATGTTTCAGGGCTTCTTCAATTTCGAATAAATCCACACCTGGTTTCCAACCGTCGGCCAAGGCCCGTTTCCAGTCCTCCATGAATTGTTTGGATTGTCCAACGATAACATTGAAGCCGTTATCTTTCAGGTTTAGTGCCTGTCCTGGTCCCTGAACACCGTAGCCAATAACAGCGATGGTCTCATTCTTGAGTGCCTTGCGGGCTTTCTCTAATGGGAATTCCGCCCGTGTAACGACCTCTTCCTTGGTACCTCCAAAATCAATAATTGCCATAAAAAATTTCCTCCTTCTTTACATGGATGATTAATTCTGTTTCCGTTTCCAATTAATGGATTACTTAATAATACCAGATTTATTATTTTACGTGAAGCGTCCGATATAAATGACTAGACATAAGAAATACTTGAAGAAATAAACTCCTGTAACTAAGAAGCGGAAGTTAATGTGAACATTTGGCTGTTACTCCTCATTCACGCTAAACCACAACAAAATATCCGTATATAGAAATAATTGTTTCCTGGATAGCTCACAACATCGGTGAGTTGGTTATAGGCTGACTCAGGGTGTTGTGACTTCGTTTTTTTCTGCTTGTTCAGGTGGTTTCGGAGGCTCTAATTTCCGGAATTTATCCTGACTTTCCAGATGGTCAATATAGAGAATACCGTTCAGATGGTCGATTTCATGCTCCAGTACTTCCGCAAAAAGCCCGTCGGCTTTTAATTTAATTTCTTTACCCCTGGCATCCTGTCCTTTTACTCTGACCAGTTCACTGCGCTTGATTTCACCGATATAGCCGGGAATACTAAGGCAGCCTTCATTAACAACGCGTGATCCGATACGGCGAAGTACCTCAGGATTAATCACTACTTTGCAGTCAATACCCGGTACATTGAGCACAATCAGACGTAGGGTATAGCCGACTTGATTGGCAGCCAGACCGACACCACAAGCCGTTTGCAGTGTTTCCTGCATATCGTTGATTAATTTGCGTACCGATTTATCGATTGCTTTGACCCGTTTTGCCTTCTTCCGTAAAACCGGGTCGGGTACTGTCCTAATCGGGAGGATTGCCATTTAATTCACCTTTCCAATATATATAGTAAGTCCTAAAGCCCGACAGGGTCAATATCAATCATCCATCCTTGAGCAAACGATATGTTCCTCAAGAACTCGGATAGATTCGACCCGCGCAGAATGATTTGCCAATGATATCTGCCTCTGAGACGATGAACGAATGCCGGCGCCGGACCGATGATACTGAGTGCAGAGATTCCTCTGGCATCACGTTCTTCAGTGATGCGCTTCGCCATTTTTTCCGCTTCTTCACGGCAGCGGTTGTCATTAGTGTGTACAAATGTGAGATTAGCCAGTTGTACAAAAGGTGGTTCTCTTAATTGTCTGCGGAAATTGATTTCCCGGTCGTAGAAACTTTCATAATCGTGCCTCGCGGCTGCTTGAATAGCATAATGATTGGGGTTATAAGTCTGGATAATGACCTGTCCTGTGAACGGACCACGTCCGGCTCTGCCGGCGACCTGACAGAGTAACTGAAAGGTCCTTTCACCGGCGCGAAAATCGGGCAAATTCAATGAAGTATCGGCAATTACTACTCCCACTAATGTGACCAGCGGTAAGTCCAATCCTTTAACGACCATCTGTGTCCCGATAAGAATATCGGCCTCATAATCGCGGAATTTATTCAGGATGTTTCGGTGGGACCCTTTGGCCTGAGTAACATCACTGTCCCAGCGTAATAATCTGGCGTGGGGAAACATTGCCTGTGCTTCTTGTGCAAGTTTTTCCGTGCCAATTCCCAGATAGCGGATACGCCGACTGAAACAGTTGGGACAAACCTGGGGCGGACGCATTTTATTATTACAGCGGTGACAGATTAAAGAATCAGAATTCAGGTGATACGTCATTGGAATATCGCAGCGTTTACACTTAATCACAAAACCGCAGTTCCGGCATTCGATGGTGGTGGCGGAACCACGCCGGTTTAAAAAGAGAATTGCCTGCTCTTTGGTTAGCAGGGCCTTTTCGATTCCCTGCTTTAATTGTTCACTAAAAATACTGAGGTTGCCGGCTTTTAGTTCCTCCCTCATATCCACAATTTTTACTTCGGGAAGAGGTGCATTTTCTATCGGGACGACTCTTTCCGGTAATTGCAGTAACTGATAATCACCTTTCGCAGCATGATAATATGTTTCTACCGATGGTGTAGCGCTGCCCATGACCACCACCGCCCCGGTCAGTTCGGCAAGTTTAACCGCGGCATCCCGTGCGTGGTACCGGGGAGACTGTTCTTGCTGTTTATATGTCCATTCGTGTTCCTCATCGATGATGATGAGTCCCAAATCAGATTGGGGCGCAAAAAGTGCGCTCCGCGGCCCCACGACGACATCGACCTCGCCTTTACGGATTCTTTGCCATTCGTCAAACTGCTCGCCCAAAGATAATTGACTGTGCAGTACAGCCACTCTCCCCGGAAATCGTGCGGAGAATCTTTCAATGGTCTGGGGAGTCAACGATATTTCCGGCACCAGCACAATGCCTTTTTTACCCAGTTTGACAGCTTCTGCGAGTGCCTGAAGGTAGATTTCTGTTTTACCGCTGGCAGTGACGCCGTGTAATAAGAAAACCGAAGGATGCCCTCCCGGTGTTTCGTTACGCAGACTGGACTGAATTGGTCTGAAAACAGCTTCCTGTGCGGTAGTGAGATTCAACGGTTGTGACAATTGAATTGCATAGTATGAAAGGGGGGCACGTCGCATCTCAATATTATCAATGACTATCAATTCTTTCCGAATGAGGGCGTTTACCGTAGTTTTATCGCAATTGGCTTGTATCTTAGCCTCGGTGAGCGATATCAGGCCATTTTGCATGGTCAAAAGATTCAGGAGTGATGCCAGTTTCGGAGCTTTTTTTACGAAATTACCGTAAATTTCTAATGCTTTTTCTTTGGTTACAATCAAACGGAGATGTGGCACCGTACGGGTTTTCACTTTGACTCGTTCCAACTCATACGCTCTATGGACTAGACCGAATTCAACTAAGTGTGAGATTGTCGCCGCGGTGCGCTTCTTGCCCAAGAGCTTCTCTAACTCATTGAGTTTGACCGTATTCTTTCGGTTTAATAATTCCAGGAGGCTTTGTTGAGAACTATTGAATGTTGAGGCATCAAATTCCCGACGCGTTGAAGAAATAATGGTTAATACTCGCCGTTCAAATCCGGGCGGCAACATCAATGCTAAAGCGTCAAAGAGGGGAGAAAGATAATAGTTACTCAGCCATTTTGCCAGCAAGATTTGTTTGAGTGATAGCAAAGGTTGTGAGTCAATAATGCTTATGACGTCGCGGGTTGGTTCGAAAGATGGAACATCAGTCAGTTCGATCACTAAACCCTGGACTGTCTTTTGTCCGAAGGGCACATAGACAGCCTGGCCGACATTAACAGTCAATTCAGATGGAATAGAATAACTGAAGGTCTGTCGTTGTGCCGCGGGTGCGTTAACACTGACCTCAGCATATTTCAATTCTGCGCTCTCCAGCGATTTGGCTCAGTTATGCCTTCGGTTGTTCGGTGGGCGGTTCCGGCTCTGCCACGGGTACTAACTCGTCTTTCATTTCTTTGGGGAACCGCTTTTCTTTAATTCGAGCTTTCTTGGCGCTCAATCCACGCAGATAATACAGTTTGGCGCGGCGTACTTTACCGTGCCTGATGATTTCAATTTTATCCAACAAGGGAGAAGCCATCGGGAAAGTCCGTTCGATGCCGATCCCGTAGGCGACGCGTCTTACCGTAAAACTACCGCCGGCCTCGCCTTTTCTGATACGGATAATCACACCCTGGAACGGCTGCACACGTTCCTTGTCACCTTCTTTAATTTTGATACCGACTTTTACGGTATCACCGGGTGCGATATCAGGAACGTTAGCATTCGCTTTTAAGCCGGTTAGTTCAGTGATTTTCATTTCTACTAGACTCCTATCATTGTGGTTGCAACAACCTTTATTTCTTTTTACAATTTAGCTTTATTAGCTTGCTCTCTCTATCATATCAGGTCGGCGCTGTTTTGTGCGAATTATTGACTGATTTTCCCGCCATTTGGCGATTTGAGCGTGATTCCCGGAGAGTAAAACCTCCGGTACGGCCCAATTGCGAAATTCCGGAGGACGAGTGTACTGAGGGTATTCCAGTAAACCATCCATATGAGATTCCGAGATTAATGATTCTGGTGAACCGAGAAAACCGGGCAGCAATCTGACCATCGTATTCACGACAATCATGGCTGCCAGCTCGCCGCCGCTAAGGACATAGTCCCCGATGCTGATTTCATCGGTGACTAGGTGCTCGCGAACCCGCTCGTCGACACCTTCATATTCCCCGCAAATAAAAATAATTTTATCATGTTGCGTCAGTTGTTTGGCGACTTGCTGAGTTAACAACCGACCTTGAGGTGTAAGCAGAATTATCGGGATATTTTTTGCGGTACCTGTTTCAGTGAGTTCTGCTTTTATGGCTTCGACAGCTTCAAAAATGGGTTCCGGTTTCATGACCATACCGGCGCCGCCACCGTAAGGAGAATCGTCGGTAGTATGGTGCTTATCATGGGTATAATCACGTATGTTACGGATGTCCACTTTCATTACGCCCTTATCAAGGGCTTTCTGAAAGAGACCGCAGCTAAAAGGACTGACAAACATTTCCGGGAAAATAGTAAGAATATAGATGTGCATTACCGATTTTTATCCCAAAACTATAAAAACTTTACATTCACCAGACATATAATTTTAGCATAGATACAAGTGATTATGAAACTTCTGGAGGGAAGTTTTTGAGATAGAAGAGCGGTCAGTACTATAAAAACTTTACATTCACCAGACATATAATTTTAGCATAGATACAAGTGATTATGAAACTTCTGGAGGGAAGTTTTTGAGATAGAAGAGCGGTCAGTAAAAAATATTCAATAATCAAACACCAAACACCAAATAATATTCAACTAATAAGAAACCAAATGTTCAAAGTTTGAAACAATTCCCATATGGCAATGGTTGATTCCAGCATATTTGCTGCGCAAGGTACCATGGACCTTCGCTGTAATGGATAATTGGAGAGTTTGCGGCGATGTAAGAGAATGATAGGCGAATAGTAATTTCGAAATCCAGTCTTGCAAACCAAACTATTAAAACAAAACGATTCTACTTTGAATTAGGAAGACCCCGCCATTTTAAAGTCTTATATTATAGACCCTTTTTGTCTCATGTCAATAGCCGAAAGTACCATAAAAAAACCAAAAATCGAAGCTAAAACTATTGACAAATATTATGTGATGTGCGAGAATGGTAGATGTTGGGAACTAGTGGGGAATGGTGTGGAATAAGGAAATTTAATGTTTCTCGGCGAGTACGAATACAAACTCGATGAAAAGGGCCGGGTGCCGGTTCCGCCAAAATTCCGCGGTGATTTGAGGGACGGCATTATCCTTGTGCCCGGTCCGGAAAAATGTATCTTTGCTTATTCTCCCCTCCAATGGAAGAAATTATCCGAGAGTTTGAACACCGGTGCTCTACCATCGAACAAAATGCGGAAATTAAATCGAGCGCTTTTCTCCACAGCTTTTCGTTTAAACGTTGACGGTCAGGGCAGAATCGCCCTGCCAGTTCCACTTAGAAATTATGCCGGTATTGGTGAAGATGTTGTCATCACGGGGGTTAATACCTACCTTGAGATATGGGACAAACAGTTGTGGGAAGAAGAAAAAACCAATAGTCTGGCACAAATCTGGCAAACCATCGAGACCCTGGAAAAACATTAAGGAGCCGAAGGTGTTATCGGTCGCCCACAAGCCCGTATTGCTCAAGGAAGTGCTGTCAGCACTTTCTCTCCAACCCGGAGGTAGGTACGTTGATTGTACTCTCGGCGGTGGCGGACATGCTATCGCGATTCTGCAAAACACAGCACCGGGCGGGCAGTTATTAGGCATTGACGCCGACCCGGAAGCAATCAGGGCCGCCGCAATCAATCTCTCCCGTTTCACTGATTCAGTCCTTTTAGTTAATGACAACTTTGTAAATATCGATGAGATTTGTCATCATTATGATTTTTATCCGGTTCACGGTATTTTATTAGACTTGGGTTTATCTTCCATGCAACTTTATGACGATCCGCGTGGTTTTAGTTTTCAGTACGAAGCAGCGCTGGATATGCGTTTCAATCCAAAACAGAAAATCACAGCGGCCGATATTGTAAATTCCTATTCTGAAGTTGATTTAGCTCAGTTAATCCGGAAATATGGCGAAGAACCTCATAGTTATAAAATTGCCCGTCGTATTGTCCAATCCAGGCCGTTTAATACCACTACTCAACTTGCCGCAATCATTGCAGATGCTACCGGTGGTAGAAGAGGGCGGATACATCCGGCCACGCGGACATTCCAAGCTCTACGTATCGCCGTTAATGAAGAATTGGAACATCTTGAAGAGACTCTGGACAAAGCTATTGAACTGCTCGGCATCGGCGGGCGTTTGGTAGTAATCAGTTACCATTCTCTGGAAGACCGGATTGTCAAACAATTTATGCAGAAAGAATCCAGGGATTGCATCTGTCCACCAAGTATTCCGGTGTGTCAGTGTAAACATGTTGCCAGTTTCCGCCTGATTAATAAGAAGATTATCACCCCTTCTGCGGCAGAACTCGAAGAAAATCCACGCAGCCGCAGCGCCCGTATGAGAATTGCAGAACGGATTGGCAGTAGTAAAGCGCCAATAAAAGTGACTGATGCCAAGTTTAGTTTCAAAGAATTGCGGCGAGGATATTCTCTCAACTAAATAAGAAAATTTCAAAAATTAGTATACTAAAATTTACCGAGGAGGAAAACATAATGGGTAAAAGGAGAACAATTTCAGCAATCGATGTTGGCACTACCAAGGTTTGCACTCTCATTGCTGAAGTGGGCGATAATGGCCAGATGCGCATCGCCGGG
>Ga0182021_10000910_pt1 | contig 33543 bp, 28 predicted proteins | sample 612E3MmetaG_FD_120493 | JGI IMG/M metagenome (GOLD analysis project Ga0182021, IMG submission 120493) | Permafrost microbial communities from Stordalen Mire, Sweden - 612E3M metaG (Illumina Assembly) | ecosystem: Environmental > Terrestrial > Soil > Wetlands > Permafrost | place: Sweden... | reverse complement strand
TGGCGGCGATTGCGAAGTTGCTTGACGAGAGCGCGTGCGCCTCAGCTCAAGTCGAGGTGCGAAAGGCCGACCTCGATCATTTTCTGGTGACTCCCAGCCCCGATACAATTGCTCATGGTGAGACTTCTACACTGATTGTGATAGCACTCGACGGGGGCGGGCAAGAAGTGCAAATCGACGGCAGCACGCCGCTGACGCTATCTGCCTCCCCAACTGACTATGGAAGGATTGAACCAGCGACTGGGATCACGTATACAATGGTGAGAGGTGGCCAAGTGAAGTTTGTTGCAGATGGAACGAATCCCAGCCCAGAGCAGAAACAGATTAAAGCAACCATTACCTGTTCAGGCGTAGGCAAGAGTGGAATAGGCCAGTTGATCGTGAAGAGAGCGTGCGACGTTCCTTTGGTCGAATGCCCGTCCGGAACCAGGATGCCGCAGACATTTGACCTGAACAATATCCGGTTGTTTTCTGAAGGAGAAACCTTCCAGTGGACTGATGCACTGGGACACTCCCAATCGGCAGTAGTAAGTGCTTGCTCACACGCTCTGTCGACAGATCCAAAGAGGGTTCGCGTTGGAGCGACGGTTCCTCTATCGGTTATTCCACTGGAATCCACTGATGGGTCACGGTTTAGCGTGCTGAGTGACAAGAAAACGAATGTCTGTCTTGATCGCTCCAATAACCGTTGGGCCTTCACCGTTCAGAACGTCATGATACCTATCTTCACGTCTACTTGCATCAAATCTCAATATACTGATCTTGGCAGCGGTGGATTTGCAGATTTCAGCGGGAAAATTGGCGACATGTTTACCTATGATGCTGTGCGTAAAGCTCTTCTGGAGTATTGGATACCGGGGCCATACCAAGCGAATGACAGGGGTATCCCGGCGCCGAAGTTCGTCTTCAGTGGTGGAATTCGACAGCACGAACGATTCCACTGGGTATTGAGATATGAAGAATTCCAGAACAACTTCAACAACGCCTTCCTTGAGATCTTCAACGCCAACTGCACTATCTCCGAATTTCCATGTCCAGAAGAGGCCTTTCGTGATCATGTGGACACACCTCTTAGGATAGCGTGGCAGAATGAGGTCGACTACTTGAATGGAGCATGGAATCAACGCGATGAGGAGGGGCATGCTGATGAGGCCGCTGCACCAGTATATCAGGATATTCTCAACCAATTGGAAACCTGGGTCAAAACCCAAGGTTGGTACAAAGAAGAATAGACATCAGCCTAATGGAGAATCGCACATGAAAAAGCAGATAGTGATATTGACGGTTCTAATCTGTGTTGTATCAAGTCTGCACGCTCAGCGGCTTTGGAATCTGTCTCTGAGCGCTAACGATTACGTTTATGTCGGGACGGACACGACCGTCTCTCATTTGAGGCAATTAGTGCTCAATCAAAGCAATGAGATGGCTGATCGTACCGCCCGCGGTGCAGCGATAAACATCCTTGCATGCAATGGAGGAGCATTTCAGCAAGACTTCCTTCTTGAACAATTGCGCATGCCGGTCCCTCTTGACGCGGCTGGTTCGCCCATCTCGACGAGTTCTCTTTGGTGGGACTACTTTAACTACCAGCGGTTGCGCGGGTACTATGGAGATTTGGGTGCGTTGGCAGGCATGGATAGCGTCGCTCGTATCGCACCAGAGTCCAATATAAAATTGCAGGCTGTCTGCTACTTGTCGGTAGCAAGATTGTTCAAGACAGAGTATTTTGAGTTCTTGAGGCAAGCATACCAAAAGAAACCGGGTTTTGCCACGGCTCAGGCTGCTCTTGTTTTCTATGGATCTGATCTAGCCTATCGCACAGAGGCAGGCAATCTTATGGAAAATGTCATTCGCGACTCTGTCGTGACAGTGGCTGTCCCCACGGCCCGCAGTTTAGCAGAGTTCGACAAGCTTCGGGCAATATCGTTGATGCGTCAACGATTTGAGTCTTCAGAAGGGCACGATCGGTATCAATGCTTCGTGGCGTTGGGTTCTATAGACCCGGAAGGACAGGCCGAAAGGAGCGTGTGGGCTATTCCGCGCGAATTGGACGAGACAACCCGGTCGATTTATTTTCCGAGCTACGGTCAGTACGTCGCCGTATCGGGAGACACTGTTCGGTTCACACCCGGCGCATGCTACCTAACAGCTGGTTTCGTAAAGTTTACGAACGACTGGCTGCAGCATGAAATATCGGTGACGGTTCGCGTCGAAGTTAAGCACTCGTTTTTGCGTGTCTTCAAGCCTCTGCCCCCTTCAATCACGGAGCCCGTGCTGCAAGTGCTAGACAGTCTAGTGGGGGTGAAGGCACAGGTTGCTGCCTTTGGTTGGCTTGCCGATCAAGCCTTTGTGTCAGAACTCAACACCGACCTCGAGCGCGCTCATCAATCCATGAGTCTGCATGACTCTATCACTTGTGCTCGGTCGGTTAGATCGTTCCAGAGCAAGATTGACTTTGTGTACAAAGACTCTCTCAACCCGGACCCGCGCATGGTGACGGCGGAAGGCTGGAAGTTTCTCTACTACAATGCTCAGTACATTCTCGATCGCTTACCGGCGATTCCACCAAGCCCGGTGGTGATGTCACTCAGTCCGTCAACGGCCTATGCTGGCGGTAATGGTTTCTCGCTGACCGTGAAGGGGAAATCATTCGTAGCTGCCTCTGCCGTGCTGTGGAATGGCTCATCGCGCACGACGACTTTTGTCGCCGACTCTGTCCTCCAGGCGACGATCCTCGCATCGGATATTGCATCACCGGGAACAGCAAGCATCGCCGTCGTCAATCCGGGGAACGATACTTCGAATGCGTTGTCATTTACAATCACCCAGCCACCGTCAGGCCTATCCATCAAGCTCATCAACAGCGCCGGCGCAAACCTCACGGGCGGCGCGCTGCAATATTATGATGGTTCTTGGAAAGACGCCGTCAACAACAACGACGGCACCTTCCACGTGAACACAACGCTTGCGACGGTAAGCCTGAGAATGACATACGAAGGGGGCTCACAAACGAAATCAAATGTGGCTGTCGGACCTGATGTTGTCGTGTTTCAAACCGTCAACACGCAAGTGAAACTGCAGAACAGCACGGGAGCGTTGATAGATACCGGGACGGTACAATACTACTACAGCTCTTGGAAGGCTTTTGGCCACACCATGAATGGTGTGGCTACGGCTGAACTCTTGTCGGCGAACTATACATTTAGAATGTCCTATGCCACTGCAACCAGCGACAAGCAGCAAAACATAGGCACCAATCCAACGGTGGTGTTCCAAACGGTCAATACTGCCGTGCAGCTCCTGAACAGCCAGGGAACACCGATCGATACTGGGACGGTGCAGTACTACTTCAACTCGTGGCAGGCTCTGGGAAACACCGTGAACGGTGTGGCAAGGGCTGAACTTCTGCCTGCCAACTATACCTTCAGGATGGGTTATGCCTCAGCGACGAAGGACAAGCAACAAAACATAGGTACGAACCCCACTGTTGTGTTTAACACGGTGAATGCCACGGTGCAGCTGAAGAACAGCCTGGGAGCGTTCATCGATCAAGGGACGGTGCAATACTACTTCAGCTCATGGAAGGCTTTTGGCCACACCATAAATGGTGTGGCTATGGCTGAGCTTCTGCCTGCGAGCTATACCTTCCGAATGGCTTATGCAACCGTGACAAATGACAAGGTGCAGGATATCTCGACGAACAGCACGGTGAGCTTCTCGACCGTTCTGTGCACGGTGACGGTCAAGAACGGTCAGGGGCAGCCTGTCGATGGTGCACAGGTAAGCTATTACTTCAGCTCCTGGGTGCCGATCGGGGCGACAGTTGGAGGCCAGGTAACGAAAGAGCTGTTGCCTGCAAGTCTGACGTTCAGGGAAACCATGGGATCGGCGACACAGAACAAGGTGCAGAACATAGGGACGAATGCGCTGGTGGAATTTGTGACACAGTGAAGCATCAGGGCAAAATCCGAAATCACGAAATACTAAATCTCAAACAAATTCGAAATTGAAAATCCGAAATTCGAAGCAAAGAGCTGAGGAGTCATCGAAGCTCTGAAGGAGAGTTCACAATGAGATTGGGCACACTAACATTCCTGCTCCTCTTGCTTGCATCATTGATGCAGTTGGGTATGGCGCAGATCACTGGGACCAATGCGGGTCCGGCTCCAAGTGCGCAAGTCTATTCTATTCCCTTTGCCTCGGAGGGGAACACCATCGAGATCACCGTTGCGAACACGGCGGCGTTGGCTGTTGCGGGAGTGAAAATCACTGCGACAAATGTCCCGACCTGGCTCAAGTTCGCTGGACTGGAGCAAAAAGTCGGACTGCTGAAGCCACAGCAGGAGGCACCTGCGACGTTTTCGTTTTCCGTGGACAAGATGGCTCCTGTCAAGCAGAATCAGACGTTAAAGTTTGTTATCTCTGCTCCGACTGGTGAAACTTGGACAAAGGAGATCACGGTGACGGTTGGTTCTCCCGAGAAGTTCGAGGTGTTCCAGAACTATCCCAATCCCTTCAATCCTTCCACAACCATCAGCTACCAGCTCACGGCGAACAGCAAAGTGAACCTGAAGATCTTCAACATGCTCGGACAAGAGGTGGCGTTGCTAGTAGATGGAGATCGGCTGGCGGGATATCATCAGGAAGTGTGGGATGCCCGCCAGACTGCAGGCGGGCTGGCCGGGAGGTTGTCAAGCGGAGTGTATGTGTATCAGCTTATTGCGTCGGATGATCACGGAACGAAGCAGGTTGATCGAAAGAGAATGCTGTTGCTCAAATGAAGACGTCCCGTGAGAAGTCCGTCTCCTGCGTGAGAATTCTCGTGGTGAAGACAGACTTCCTCCAACCAAGATGGAACGAGGGCGCTGGCACCGAAAGGGGTTAGCGCCTATTTATTTGATCTCGATGTCCACGAGTTTTCCGTCTTTGAGCTGGATCACTCTGGCTGGATACTTCCTCACAAGTTCGTAATTGTGGGTTGCCATCAGGACTGCGGTCCCCCGCATGTTGATTTTCCTGATCAGTTCCATGATCTCAGCAGATGCGACAGGATCGAGGTTGCCTGTGGGCTCGTCGGCAAGAAGGATCGAGGGGGTGTTCACAAGGGCGCGTGCGATGACGACCCGCTGCTGCTCACCACCAGAGAGTTCGTGGGGCATCTGATTGCGTTTATGGCTTACGCCTACATCAGAGAGGGCGTGAAACACCCGCTTCTTGATATCGCTGCGGCGGGCATTCGTGACGTACAGTGCGAAGGCGACGTTTTCGAAAACGTCCCGATCCTCAAGGAGTTTAAAATCCTGGAAGACAATGCCGAGCTTACGTCGAAGATGAGGAATCTCCCCAGCCCTTGTTGTCACCGAATCATAATCGAGAACGGAGACCGTGCCCGATTCGGGTTTGAGATCCATGTAGAGCAGTCGCAGAAGTGAGCTTTTCCCAGCGCCGGTCGCACCGACCAGATAGACGAACTCGCCATTCTTGATGGAAAGGCAGAGGCGATCCAGGATAACCTGACCGTCGAACGAGACTGTAACGTCTTTGAGCTCAATCATGGTTCTGTGTGAAAGTCACGGCTAGTTTTATGGCCTCGAGCATGCTCGAGATATCAGCCTTTGCCTTACCTGCGATGTCGTATGCTGTCCCATGGCCTGGCGAAGTTCTAATGACATTCAGTCCGGCGGAGAAATTCACCGTCGTTCCGAAGTCGCTCATTTTCACCGGAATAAGACCCTGGTCGTGGTACATCGCCAGGATTGCATCGAATGATTTGTAACTGTGTTTTCCAAAGAATGCGTCGGCCGGGAATGGGCCTTCAGCATTAATTCCGATCTTCTTGATTTCCGCAATGGCAGGCTCGATGATTTCTCTTTCTTCAGACCCGAGTATTCCGTGTTCACCTGCATGCGGATTCAATCCGAGGATGGCGATGCGCGGCTCATGAATCCGAAAGTCTTTCTTCAGTGAGTCCGAGATGGTTTTTGCTTTCTCGACGATCTTCTCCGTCGAAATGCTGTCCGCTATGGAGCGAAGCGGTGCGTGGATGGTCACGAGACCGACCCGCATCTTTGAAGAGATAAGCATCATGATAACCCTGGTCGAACGGCTGAGCAGAGCAATCATCTCGGTCTGGCCGGGGAAGTTGTAGCCTGCGAGTTGCATTGCCTCCTTCGAAACGGGTGCCGTCACAAGGGCCTGGACCTTTCCGAGCATGCAAAGTTCAACCGCTTTCTCGATGGCGATGCCGGCCGTCTTGCCTGCATTTTTCGCGACGCTGCCATAACGGATATCCGCCCAGAGAGCATCGCCGACATCGGCAACGGGAAGGAAGAGGTGTTGCTTGCAGGGAAAGAGAGCTTTTTCGAGTTTCACGCGGATCTTGAGTGACTCGCGAATGTGCTCAAATATGTTGAGGGGTCCAACCAGTACCGGGGTGCAGATCTTTCGGGTGGAAGGATGCGTGGCGGCCTTCAGGGCAATCTCAGGCCCAATTCCATTGAAGTCTCCAAGCGTGATGGCGATGGTTGGTTTCACAGGTTCTCAGATTGGCTCAAGACGTAGTTTCCGTTTTTGCCCGTATCGATGAAGATGAATCTTCGATGGAGGCGTTCGTAGGTCCAGATCTCAGTCGGTGCGGAATTCGGCTGAAGCGATCGGTCTGACTTCTGCGGTGGTCCATACAGAATGTAAATTCGTCCACGGTCGGTTTTGTATCCGTCATTTTCGCGGGCTGTCGAAAAACGCCGGAGTGCATCATCCACCCGGTAGTAGTATTCCGCCATCACTTCGTTAAAAGCCGTTGTCGTATCGCGGTTGCGTTCACGCCAGAATCGCGCAAATGCTTCCGCCCGTCTGGTGGCTCCGCCGGAGAGGAGTTCATCCATTTCCGACTCCTTGGCGATATGGCGGACGGCGTCGATGGCAAGGTCCTGGTCCATAAGCGAAAAAGGTCGAGCCGGCCAGGAAACATGGAATTGATGCTGCTGTTGCCTTTTCATGGAGCCAAACCGATACTCGATTTCCATTGTGTACATACCGGGTTCAAGTCTCTGAAGGGGCAACGGAATAAACACGGTCTTTGATATCTCACTTGTAGGCTTCATCTCATAGGAGATTCCGTTGTCCCGGGGGATGAGTGACAGCAATCCACTCGTCGACACGAATGCTGAGTCAGAGAATCTCTGGATGCGCTCGCCGAAACCATCGAGGATTCCGTGAAGCTTCCAATGTACGACAAGAGTGTCGGTGGCATTCGGCTGGAGGAGTTCGGTCACTACGCCGCCGGCCTCTCCGAAAAGAGAGCTCCCGTTGCGATTTGTCGGAGTGTACATCACGGGTACCGGGGTCGTCGATGGAGATTGCACGATCATAAGGTCGGAGATCTTAAGACCGGGGAGCTTCGCGTCGGGGACCTTAATTTTTTTCGTCTTTTCCATGAAGGTGCGACCCGATTCGCGATCGTCGAGGTTGAAGACGACAGTGTAGTTTCCCGGAGCAACCGAAAACGAGATGACTCCCTGGATGGAAGGCGGGTGGTCTCCTTCTTTCGGCAGAGTAGTCCTGGAGAGAGGAAATTGGCGAATTTCCCGCGCCACAGATACCTTTTGATCATTCAGTAACTCAACCACCAGTTCTCCGCGGGCGACATACTCGAGCTTCGCGGTCGCGGCCTCGTTACGAACAAAAATGAAGAAACTCTGTCCGACTCGATAGTGGATGCTCACGAGTTGTTTCGAAGTGTCGCCGCTGAAGAGAGCGACCGCTTCATATGAGACTGGCAGATTCTGGGACCGCGATTCGATTTGATCGGAGCGCATCTGCGCGTTCGACCGACTCCCCCACACAAGAAGCAAAAGACCAACGGCAACCTTGAGTCTCATGGATTCCTCCAGCTCATTGGATTCTCAGCACATTTCGCGGTGGACAAGCGCTGTCTGCGCGCTTGTTCCGTGGTAAGGTAGAAAGAAATCGATACAAGGGCAACGGCCGTACTGCACGCGAAGCCCCTATTTCCATCGTGTGAGGAGTTCCGTCAGCAATCTCACTCCGACGCCGGACGCTCCCTTAAACGTATAGTCACCGTTCTCCTCAAGGATCGCAGTTCCCGCGATATCGAGGTGAACCCATTTGTAGTTGCCAATGAACTTTCTCAGGAACAGTCCTCCTGTGATGCAACCAGCCCATCTTCCGCCCGTGTTCTTGACATCGGCAATATCACTTCTGATTTGGTTCTCGTACTCGTCAAAGAGAGGAAGCTGCCATACGCGCTCGTATGTTGCCTCACCCGCGATTTTGAGTTTCTCCATGAGAGCGGAATCATTGCCCATCATTCCGGTCGCGTAATGTCCCAAAGCGACAACAACTGCTCCGGTCAGGGTTGCCAGGTCAATAACCGCTTGGGGTTTGAATGTTCCGGCATAGCCGAGAGCGTCGGCAAGAATTAGCCGGCCCTCAGCATCGGTATTGTCCACTTCGGAAGTCTTGCCATTGTAGTGGCGAAGAATATCCCCCGGTCGGATTGCATTGCCGCTGGGGAGATTCTCCACAGCAGGTATCAGGCCGACGATATGAACCGGCAGCTTCAGGCGGGCCACCGCTTCAAATGTGCCAATGACGGCTGCTGCCCCCGACATATCCATTTTCATCTCAGCCATTCCCGCAGAGGGCTTGATGGAGATCCCGCCGCTGTCGAACGTTACGCCTTTGCCCACAAGTACTATCGGGCGCTTCGATTTCGGGCCGTACTCCAGAATGATAAATCGCGGAGGATGAGCGCTTCCCCGGCTGACTCCAAGAACTCCTCCCATCGCGAGATCGCTGATCTCTTGTTCGTCGAGAATCGTCGCACGATACCCGGATCGTTCTGCGGACTGACGGGCGGCCTCTGCCAATGTCTGTGGAAAAATCTCATTGCCGGGTGCATTCCCCAGATCGCGGGCAAGTGCGGTGGACTCTGACACGATGCGTGCTTTGTCCACTGCGGTTTTGCCTTCGATTAGCTTTGCTCGGCCTTCTGTGACAATGGAGATGGATTCCACTTTTGCGGGATCGTCATCATTCTTGGAGACATACTTGTCGAATTTGTAGAGAGAGAGCAGCGCTCCTTCAGTCAAAGCATGAACTGTCTGACCGAATGGACGGGCAATTCCCGGCACATAGATCGCAAGCGTTTTGGCCTTCAATGATCTCGCACGTTTTGCGGCAGTCGCCGCGGCTCTTCGATATCGCTCCAGCGACAGCTTTTTGCGTTCCCCGAGGCCTACGAGGACATAGCGACGCGTGCGAGCTCCTCGTTGCGCATAGACGATGCAAGATTCGCCTTCTTTCCCTTTGAAATCTCCGATTTCTGCAGCCGAGATGCGTGCGGCCATCCTTCGCGCAAATCCCTGGACTTCCCTGGAGAATGTTGCTTTGTCCCGGTGGACAAAGACTGCGATGACATCGGCAGAATTTTCTTTCACTGATGCTGATTCAAAACAAACGTTCATGGCGTCTCCTTTAGACGAGATAGGCTTTCGCTCGTTCCACGACCCTGCTGATGATACCATCGAGCTGTTGCGTATTCGTTCGAGCTCCTGCGGCGTTCTTGTGACCATTTCCTCCGAAATCCTGGGCAAGCTTGTTTACGGCGATCTCACCGCGTGAGCGAAAACTGATCTTAACCCCTTCAGCAAGTTCCGTAAACATCAGTCCAACCTGCACGCCTGCGATGGTGAGCGTGTAGGTGACAAAATTCTCCGTGTCTTCTTCCGTTGTTCCTGTTTTGGCGAACATCGCCCGGCTTGCGTAAACTGAGGCAACCCGCCCTTCGTGATCAATCTTGAGCGTTGAAAGAACATGGCCGAGCAGTTGCAACCGCTTGGCACTTCCTTGCTCGTACGTTTCATAGTAAATCTGTGCCGGATCAGCACCACGTTCTATCAGGTCGGCCACGACCCGGTGAAGCGCAGCATCGGTCTTGGGAAATCTGAACGATCCGCTGTCCGTCATGATCGCAGCATAGAGGGCGGTCGCGATTTCCTTGGTGACGCTTTTTGGATCACAATGGAGAAACAGGTTGAACAGAATCTCGCCAGTCGCTGCAGCCTCTTCGTCAACAATATACAGGTCTGCAAATGGCTGTCGCTCAAGGTGGTGGTCGATGCAGATCTTTATTGCGGCACTCTTCAAAACAAAAGGATGGAGGCTCTGAAGTCGATCGAGCTGGTTGGCGTCGAGGACCACGATGACCTCGGCGGTCGAGATGAGGTCGGCGTGCTGTTCAGCAGAGAATTGTGCGATTGATCTTTCGGGATCGAGGAAGAGGCAGTTTGCAGGGGTTGCGCTGTGATTGAGGACAGCAACATCTTTGCCGCGTGATTTCAGAAACGAGGCGAGCGCTATCTCGCTCCCAATGGCGTCCGGATCGGGGTTAACATGCGTTGAAAGCACGAATCGTTGTTTGTGCTCAAAAAGTGCCAGGCACGCATCGAATTCTTTTCTCATTTGTGACCCCGTGATGTGTCGAAACAAAAAAGGTGTGACCGAATTTCGCGCCACACCTTGTCAACCTTCGTTATCAGTATTACTGTACGACCCACGTTTCTCCGGAATTCAGGAGCTTCTTCATGTCGCCGACGCCCCGTTTTTCCTTTGCAAACGCGATTTGATTCTCGATCTCAGTTTCATACACCGGCCTGTCGATCGCGAGGAAAATCCCGACAGGGCGGGGGAGATGTGGCTTGTAGGTCATGTCTGCCAGAATGAACGCAAGCGTAGTGTCTTTCTCATTGTGAACGAGGAGATCGTTCACGGAATACTTCCCATCCTTCAAGGAGACAACCTCCAGGGTGAAGCCATTTAATCGAATTCCCTTGTCCTTTTCCTTGCCAAACACCAGGGGCTTTCCATGTTCGATGAAGACGACGTTGTCGTCTTTCGAATCTTTCTCGGTGAACTGGAAAAAGGCCCCGTCATTAAAAACGTTGCAGTTCTGGTAGATTTCGACGAAGGAAGTGCCTTTGTGTGCTGCAGCTCGTCGGATAATACTTTGCATATGTTTTGGATCGCGATCGAGCGTCCGTGCAACAAATGTGGCGCTGGCTCCGAGTGCGAGGGCGGCCGGATTGAAGGGATAATCGAGCGATCCATAAGGAGTAGATTTGGTGATCTTCCCCATCTCCGAAGTCGGTGAATACTGGCCCTTGGTCAGTCCGTAGATCTGATTGTTGAACAAGAGGACGTTGAGATCGAGGTTCCGCCGCATAAGGTGGATGAAGTGGTTGCCACCGATGCTCATGCCGTCGCCATCGCCTGTGACCACCCAAACCGACAGGTCGGGTCTGGCAATCTTCAGGCCGGTCGCAATCACCGTCGCGCGACCGTGAATACCGTGAAAACCATAGGCGTTCATGTAATAGGGGAATCGGCTTGAGCACCCGATACCGGAAACAAAGACGAGCTTGTGCTTTGGAATGCCAAGATCGGGCATCACACGTTGCGTTTGAGCTAGGATCGAATAGTCTCCGCAACCCGGACACCACCTGACATCCTGGTCACTCTGAAAATCTTTGGCGACATACTTCGGAAGTGCAGTCGAAGAATTGTTCTTCATCATTTCATCGAGAAGCGTGCTCATTTCGTTCCTTTCAGAATTTCCTCAATTTCTTTCTCCAACTCAACCGATCGGAAGGGGAGACCGCGGACTTTGTTGAATCCCGTTGCGGGAACAAGATATTTTGCCCGAAGAACCTTTACGAGCTGGCCAAGATTGATCTCCGGAACCAGAACACGTTTGAATTTGGCGAGCACCTCTCCAAGATTTCGCGGCAGCGGATTGAGGTAGCGCAGATGAAGATGCGACACGGAGTGACCCTTCTCGCGTTGCCGTAGAACCGCAGTTCGGATTGCCCCGTACGTCCCTCCCCAGCCGACAACGAGAACATCACCCTGGGAATCTCCTTCGACGTGTGCCAGCGGGATATCATTGGCAATGCGTTCGATCTTCTCTGTGCGAAGGTGATTCATCAAATCGTGATTCTCTGGATCGTAGCTGACATTACCTGTGATGTTTTCTTTCTCAAGACCGCCGATCCGATGTTCGAGACCCGGTGTCCCTGGAATCGCCCATGGTCGCGAGAGAGTCTTTTCATCGCGAGCATACGGCTGAAATCCTTCCGGGTTTGTTGCGAAGGGATGCGAGATATCAGGCAGGTTGTCATACTCGGGGATGAGCCACGGTTCAGAGCCGTTTCCGAGATATCCATCTGTCAACAACATGACCGGGGTCATGTACTTCAATGCGATGCGGCAGGCTTCAAAGGCAGTGTCGAAACAGTCGGAGGGAGTCGAAGCGGCAATCACGGGGATCGGAGCTTCACCATTGCGTCCGTAAAGAGCCTGAAGCAAATCGGACTGTTCAGTTTTCGTGGGAAGTCCGGTGCTCGGACCACCGCGCTGCACGTTGACGATCACAAGCGGTAATTCCACCATGACAGCAAGACCGATCGCCTCCGTCTTCAGTGCGACACCGGGTCCGCTCGTCGTCGTTGCCCCAAGAGCACCTCCAAACGATGCGCCGATGGCAGAGCAAATGCCCGCGATCTCGTCTTCGGCCTGAAACGTTTTTACGCCATGACTCTTGTACAACGAGAGTTCGTGGAGAATATCGCTCGCAGGAGTGATGGGATACGTGCCGAGAAACAGGTCCAATTGGGCCTTCTTAGCCGCAGTCATCAAGCCCCACGCAACAGCCTGATTGCCAGTGATGTTACGATAGCGCCCCGGAGCGAGCTTCGCAGGTCCGACTTCATAGCGAACGGAGAATATTTCCGTCGTCTCGCCGTAATTCCATCCTGCTTTCAGAACTCTGATGTTGGCTTCAAGGATGTCAGGCTTGCTCTTGAACTTGCCCTTCAGCCACTCGATGGTAGTTTCGAGCGGGCGGTTGTACATCCAGTACATCATGCCGAGGGCAAAGAAGTTTTTCGAGCGATCGACCAGCTTGCTGGTCATGGCCATATCCTGGAGCGCCAGAGCAGTCAGTTTGCTGATGTCAACTTCGAAGAGTTGGTATTTGCTGAGTGAACCGTCGGTGAGAGGACTTTGGGCATATCCAGCCAGCTTCAGGTTCTTGTCATTGAAGCCATCCGTGTTGACAATGATTGACCCGCCATCAAGGAGGCTGCCGAGGTTAACTTTCAATGCGGCCGCATTCATGGCAACGAGCACGTCGCAATGATCCCCTGGAGTATTGATTTCCATGCTTCCGAAGTGAATCTGAAAGCCACTCACTCCAAAGAGCGTGCCCGCGGGTGCACGAATCTCCGCCGGGTAATCCGGCAGAGTGCTTAAGTCATTTCCGAGAATCGCCGTAGTGTTGGTAAACTGTGTTCCAGTGAGCTGCATGCCATCACCGGAATCACCAGCGAATCGGATCGTCACTTCATCAAGATTTTCAGTCGTTTTTTGAGACATAGAAAAGCATTTTCCTCATTTTCGTCGGTTGAATGTCAGCTATCTATCCAAAATCGTCAATTTTCTCATTTTTTGCAACAGGAAAGACCATGGAAAGTAACCACTCGCAAGGTAGATAACAAAAAAGCCCACCGCGAAGTTCTCGGACGGTGGGCTTCCAACCACTCTGTTGCTTCAGTTGCTCTATTCTCGCACAACCCAAACCTTGACTTTTCCGACGACACTGCCAGGCAACTTCACATCGACAGTGTAGATGCCAAGTGCCTTGATGGAGTCTCCGAGATCAATCAAACGCTTGTCAACGGTCAGGCCTTTTTCTTTCAGCGAGTCGGCAATCATCTGAGAAGTGACCGAGCCGAAGAGCTTGTCTTCCTCGCCAACCTTCATCTGAATCGTGACGGAGACTTTTTCGAGTTCGACGGCAAGCTTTTCAGAGGAGAGCTTCTCTTTCTCAAGATGACGTGAGTGCTGCCTTTTTTCTTCCTCAAGCTGGCGGATGCTGCTCGGGGTTGCTTCAAATGCAATGTTACGGGGGATCAGGTAGTTCCGCGCATAGCCATCTTTCACGTCTACGACGTCGCCAATATGGCCAAGTTGCTGGAAATCCTGTCGCAAAATTAGTTTCATGTTCAAACTCCTTCGATCGAATGGACACTCATACAGTTCTTGGTTATTTCACTGCATCCGAGACATACGGGAGCAGTGCGAGATGGCGCGCGCGCTTGATCGCTGTGACGAGCATTCGCTGATGCTTTGCGCAGGTGCCCGTGATCCTTTTCGGGATGATCCTGCCCTGTTCCGAAACGAATCGCTGGAGTTTCTTCTCTGCCTTGTAATCAACATAATCCTCTTTGTTGTCACAGAAGCGGCAAGTTCGTTTCTTTCGTACTTGTCCCGCTGCGCCTCGTTGTGATGAAGTGCCCCGCGGTCCCTGTCGATTTGATGATGGTCTGTTGTATGGCATTGTCGTAGTTCCTTCGCTAAAATTTCCTCAATGTGATGTGAATTCGCCTTGTGCTCTACCCGGCCTTAAACCGTAGTGGTGGTGACCGGAGCAGCAGGCGTGGGAGGTGCTTCTGCAACGGGTGCAGGTTTGGCAACCTCTTCCGGTTTCGCCTCGGCAACTGGTTGTTCAGCAGCCAGGAGTGCGGCTGCTGTGCGAGCTTTCAGAGCTCGCTTGTCCAGTACCAGAGTGAGGTAGCGGAGGATACTATCGTCGAGGAAATAGTGGCGTTCAAGCTTGGCGACAATGTCGCCGCCTGCGCCAAATTCAATCACGACATAGAAGCCGTTGTTCTTTTTCTTAATGGTGTAGGTGAACCGCTTGCGACCCCATTTGACGAGTTCACGGATCTCTCCACCGTTCTTGACGATGAGATCCTTGACCTTCTCGATGACCGCATCAATTTGATGGTCATCCAGAGAGGCGTTGACGATGAAGGTCGTTTCGTAGACCCTTTTCGCATCAGGCATAGAGATTATTCCCTTTGGACTGTGATAATGATTCGGCCCCAGCGCTTATTTGGCTGGAGCAGGGTTTAGTGAATAGGTGTATCGTCTTCTGAAGCTGGTTTCTTGTTGAAAATATTCATCGCCTTCGTCAGACCTTCTGACTGAGCGCACATGCATGCGTCCTTCGCCTGAGCGATCATTTCGTTGACGACAGTCAGTTCGTCGGATGCAAACCGGGAGAGCACAAAATCCGCCATCTGGTTCTTGTCCGTCGGCATTATTGCGGAAGCAATGCCGCAACGAAGCCTCGGAAATTCATCCGATTGGAGATGATAGATAACCGAAGAGAGCCCGTTGTGTCCGCCGTCGCTGCCCCGAAGCCGTAGACGAAGTTGTCCGAGAGGAAGTTGAAAATCGTCGCACACGATGAGCAGGTCTTCGTTTCTCGCCTCGAACTGGTCTCGAATTTCCATCACCGCCAGACCGCTCTCATTCATGAACGTCAGCGGTTTGACAAGCATCAGCGGTTGATCGCGAAAACTTCCTTGAGCGATCAGAAATTCGCCGCGCCCAGGTTTGAATTGCATGCGCAGTTCATGAGCAAGACGATCGACGACTTCGAAACCGATGTTATGCCTCGTACCGGCATATCTTTGCTCGGGGTTACCGAGACCGATGACAAAGAACATAGAGAGAATGAGCGTCCAGAATGACTATTTCTTCTCAGGAGCAGATTTCTTCTCGGGTGCAGCTTTACCGGCAGCAGGTTCCTTTTTGCCAGCGGTCCCTTCTTTGCCTGGCTCTTCTTCGCCTTCCTCAGGCTTCTTGCCCTTGGAGATGACCTCTGGTTCTGCAAGTGTTGCTTCAGCAACGACTGCGCCTGGAACGGCCTCAGCTTCCTTCAGAACGGTCGGAGGCACAACGGCCACGACGGTGCTGTTTTCATTCTCGAGCACCTTGACGTTCGGAATTGAGAGATCTCTCACGTGGATCGATTTGTTGATCTCGAGAGTCTCGACGTTGATTTCGAGCCTATCCGGAATGTTCTTCGGCAGACAGACAATCTTCAATCGATGCAGGATATGCTGAAGGATGCCGCCGTCGCGCACCCCCTGTGCCGTTCCCGTCACGGTCACGGGGAGTTCGATGGTCAACTCTTCGTTCTCATTCAAGCCAAACAGATCGAAATGAACCGGACGATCAGTCACAGGGTCAAATTGAACGTCGCGCAGGATGCACATGTGCTTCGTCCCATCGTCAAGAGCGAGATTGATGACGGTGGCCGCCGAAGCCCTGTACAAAGGTCTCAGAGTGAGTTCGGCAATCGCCAAGGGGATGTTCTTCTGACCGTGGCCGTAGTAAATGCCCGGCACCTTGCCCACTTTGAGCAATTGCTTGGCTTGTTTCCCGACTTCCTTTCGGACTTCAGCGTTCACTGCTATTTCAGACATTGTTGCCTCTCCTCAGTTGTACTAAGCTAGATTTTGTCTTTGTCGATATCAAATAACGTACTGATAGACTGATTGTTATGCGTTCGTACGATTGCTTCGGCGAATATCTTGGCGACGGATCGTATCTCAATCTTCGGTGAGGGTACCCTCAATGGCACGCTGTCGGTTACGACAAGTGATGTGAGTTCCGAGTCATTAATCCGTTCTGTTGCATTGCCGGAGAGAATTGGGTGTGTGCACGCGCCATAAATATCTTGCGCCCCGTTTTCCCTCAAGGCCTTGACCGCATTGACAAAAGTCCCACCGGTGTCGATGAGGTCGTCGATGATCAAAACATTCTTGCCGTTGGCATTCCCGATGATGTTCACAACTTCCGCTACATTAGGTTTCGGCCGCCGCTTGTCGATCAGGATCAATTCTGCCTCCAACCTTCGGGCGTACGCCCGCGCGATCTTCAGACCACCCACATCGGGGGAGACGACCGCAAGATTGGGGATCTTCTTCAGTCGGAAATAGTCCGAAAAAACTGCCGACGCATACAAGTGATCCAATGGAATGTCAAAAAAGCCTTGAATCTGCGGCGCATGCAAATCCATCGTAATAACGCGATCTGTTCCAGCTTCTGTGATCAGGTTCGCAATCAGTTTTGCCGTGACCGAAACCCGCGGCTGGTCTTTGCGATCCTGGCGCGCATATCCGAAATACGGAATCACCGCAGTAATTCGGCGAGCAGAAGCTCGCCTTGCAGCATCAATCAATATCAACAACTCAAGAAGATTATCTGACGGAGGTTGAGTTGACTGAACAATGAAGACATCGTCGCCGCGGATATTGTCGCTGAACTTCGCCCAGATTTCGCCGTCACTAAAATTCTTGATATCGAGCCGTCCAAGCGGAATGCCTGCGGCTTTGGCGATCTTTTCTCCCAAGAGATGGTTCGATCTTCCGGAGAAAATCTTTAGATCACTCATGATCGCACCTAACCGTTACCATTGAGAAAAATGACGCTATCTTGGCGCACACCACTGGGGTGCTATGATCCCCTCATGGAAATCATTTGTCAGCTTCTCCAGGCCTTCTCCCGAAACCGTGCTGGGGTGCCAGGATTCGAACCTGGGAGTGTCCCGTCAGCAAGCTGACGGGATGCCTTACCACTTTGTTACGTCTGAATCAACTCTCTGAATGTCTTGTTCGCTTTCAGGCTCTTGAGTTCTCGCTCCCTGACAACAGCTTGAGAACGTGATTCGAAAGCCTCAGACCAAACAAGGACAAACGGCCTTCTTCCTTTGGTCGAAGGGACTCGCCCTTCGTTGTGCCGACGCATTCTCTCGTCGAGATTGTTCGTCTGGCCAATGTAGAACTTCTGGTCCTTCAGACTTCTCAGAACGTAAACCGAAAACATGTCCAGGCCTTCTCCCGAAACCGTGCTGGGGTGCCAGGATTCGAACCTGGGAGTGGCGGCTCCAAAGGCCGCTGCCTTACCACTTGGCTACACCCCAATTAGCCCGAGCAGAGGCTTCAACAAAAAAGAAAGCCCAACTCTATTAAAGAATCGGGCTTCTAAGATAGCCAAAAAAGGGCTATCAGTCAACGAAATTCTAGCCAAGCGCGCTTACAGTACCATCCTAGTCGGGCTGAGGAAGGAAAAGAATCGCATTCAACAAGAGCTTTTCCAAGCCCGACCAGAATCGCCGAAATGTGACGTTCTCAGTAAAAAGGACCGCTCTGCCTCTTCCGATCCGGTAATCTTGCACAAAGGCCGCCTCAGCGACCTTTTGGGCTCTTTCCTTTGTGACGTAACCACTGACCTGCATCGAATCCTTTGAAAACCGGGCAACATTGTGCCCAACGTCCGAGAGTTCAATCGGTGGAGAATCGCTCTTGAAAACAAAGACCTCACCCGGAACTCCGAAACCTATGGGATGCGTCGTGTCGACAAGAACCTTGAATATTGTACCCGGAATATGGTCGAGACGGTTCTTCTCCTCCTTCTCAAACAATGTCAGCCTCTTGGTCTGCTCCTTTTTGGCTTTGTCTTGCTCCTTTTCCTCCTTGCTCTTTTCATCGTCCTTCTTTTCGGTCTTGATCACCGCCGCAGTAATGCCCGATTTTCCCTTTGTGAGGAACTGGGCTCCTCCTTCGATTCCGATGAGGACTCCCCCTCCTTGAACCCATCGCTTGAGTCGGTCAGTCTTTGCACTATCGAAGGCAGATTGATAATTGGAGGCATCCGGGAGGATAATGACATCGAATTTCGAGAGGTCCATGTCTCCTAGGTCGGTCGCCCGAATCCCTGAGAATGGAATCCCCAGTTCCTGTTCGAACAGGAACCAGAGTTCCCCGTAGTCGCTGGAACTGACCGGTGCACCCACCGCGATCGCGATTTCCGCCTTCTTGAGAGGAGATACATAGTTTGATCCGAGACTGATTCCCTTCTCCGTGTAGCCCGTCGGCGTTGCATATACGTCTACTCCGACCTGTTCAGCGAATTTGCCAATGTCACGTGAGAGGGTGTCACCGCTCGCGCCGACAAGAGCAACGATTGTCCCTGCGCCAAAGTATCGTCCGCCGGTTTCAAATGACCGCCGGGCGACTGACAGGGGATACCCCTTTTCGAGGAGTTGCCAGACAAGTCGAACCGCGCTGTTGCGATCCCAGGGAATGAGGTACGCGAATGCTCGCTTGTCGCCAATGATCCCACCGCTCGGTTTTGATGGATCACTGATCTTCACTGCGTTGGGGGGCAGGGAAGACAAGGAGACCCACGCTTTGAGTCCGGAAGCAACAGGAAGTGACCAGGCCGACACATCGTAGAAAAATGTATCACGAGCGATCGTGACGGGTTCAAGCAAAGCCTCGGCCAATCTGGATTGCGGCTGGGCCAATGGAACAAAATACGCTCCCTTCGGAAAGCTCTCTTTCGCCGACTTTGCGGAGAAATATCGTTGTACCTGCAATGTGGTCTGCTCGGCAAGTTGGTACACTTCAATGCCCTGTCTCAGAAGCGTCTCAATGACCTGATATGCTCGGGAAGGATCTTCGACCTGACTGATCAGGTACCCTTTGACAGGAGTATTCAGCGTGAGTGCCGTCGTCCAGAATTTCACGAAATCCTGCAGACGTTCGTTCTTGTTCTTGACGCTCGTTTCGATCGTCGCGATGCTGGTAATGAAATGATCGCGAGCGCGATCCAGAAGAGTGAGAGTTTGACCGTTTGGTTTCCGAACTGCCCGAGCTCCGCGGGATCCGCCCGCCTGCTCGTATGTCATGCCAATCGATCCATTGAACGTAGGCCACGAATCACCATATCCCGGGTAGAACATGTCGAAATGCTCGCCGACATAATAAGGGAGGCCTAGCTTGTCGAATGCCTCCGCGTTCCCTTTGCCAAAAATCCTTCCCCATTTCGCGACTTCCTGAGGAAGTGTCTCATGCAGGGGAACTGCCGCGGGATAAAAGAAATAGGTGCTTGTGTACTCCATCTCGTGGTAGTCAACATAAACGTGCGGCATCCAATCTCTATAAAGGAGTACCCTTGCCTTCGTTTCCTTCTGAGTCTGCCACGACATGTCGCGATTCAGATCGAAGAAGAAGTGATTCGTCCTGCCGCCCGGCCATTGCTCGGTGTGTTCGAAAGAGAATGGATTGACGTTGGGTTTGGCCCCGGCCACGGAATTCGCCCACTGCACGTACCTTTCGTGTCCATCGGGATTGACGTTGGGGTCGATGATCACGAGCGCGTTTTCGAGCATGGTCTGCGTGCGACGATCTGTGCCCGCGCAGAGTTGATAGGCCGCCATCATCGATGCTTCCGGAGAGGATGCCTCGTTGCCATGAACACCATAGGAGAGGAAAACGATCACGGGAAGCGATGCAATGATCGTTTCTGATTCTCCTTCTGCCAAGGTTCGCGGGTCTATCAGCTTCTTGTTGGCTCGTTTGATGTCGTTGAGTCGCGCCAGATTCTGCGGTGTCCCTATCACAAATGCCTGCAAGATCCGGTGCTCATAGGTCTCTCCGTAGACGATGCGCTGAATTCTATTCGATGTTGAAACGAGCCTCTCAAAGTAGCCGTTCAGGTTGGCGTAGTTTGTGAATCGTTCACCGATCTCATATCCGAGGACAGCACTCGGTTGTGGGATTGAGGCATCGTAGATGCCATCGGGTAGGAGTTTGAGTGTCGTCTGTGCGATGGCAGCTGAAGCAAAGAAAAGTGTAACGAGGAGTCTCTTCATGTGTTCTCCGGATTCAGAATTTGCTCGTCAATGTACTGCAAAATGCCGGAATTGCAAACCGGACAGCCTTGCATTTCGCGGCACAAATTGTTATTTTCAAGCCGACAAACTACTCTAGGAGAGACGCTATGGCTGAAGTGAGATCGCTCTCACCGAATAGATATATTGCATTGGGAAGCGAGCACATGGTCGCTCAGGCCTTCTGGGTTGTGAGTTTTGCCGTTTGCACCGCGATCGGTGCACAGCTGGAGATCCCGCATCTGCCTGTGCCGTACACATTTCAGACTTTGGCAGTGATTCTGGCAGGCGGACTTCTCGGGAGCAGGAACGGATTCCTCAGTATGATGCTCTATCTCGGCCTTGGACTTGTTGGAATGCCAGTATTTGCCGGGGGCGGTTTTGGGTTGGCAAGACTTCTTGGTCCGACAGGCGGATATCTTCTCAGCTTTCCAGTCGCTGCGTTTGTCGTTGGGTCCTTGGTCTCCTCTCAACCGGCGGTCGTATCCTCGAAATCAATCCTTGCCTATGTCTGGACGTTGGGCGCAATGATTGCCGGATTGCTCGTGGTGTTCGCTATGGGAACTCTCCAACTGAACATAGTTTATTTTCATAACTGGACCCTTGCGTTTCAATCTGGCTTTTTGATCTTCTCACCCTGGGATGTTTTGAAACTCGTCGCTGCCACGACAATCTGCCGAGAGCTGAGAAGGCGATAAGACTCTCTGAATGTCGGTTGATTTTCTCGAGCCGGTTCTCAATCTTGATTCTCCATCGCAGAATCTGTGCAATTCCGGAAGAATTGTGCAACGCCCAGCTTCTGAACTGACTCTCGCTTGCATATCTCTCCCGAACTTCTTACAATTGCACTGAATTCATCTCTCAGCACGCCCTTGGTGGTGCATGCGTCGTTTCACCCTCCGCACCGTTTTCTACATGCTTCTTGATGCAATCCTTCTCGCCGTGTGCCTGTTGCACGTGCCGTATGTTGTTCAGAGATCAAAGGCGCCGTTCGAAGTTGCAGGGAAAGACACACTCCTCCGTATCGTCAGTGTCGATTCGACCGCGCTGCAGAACATTCGGATCGGAGACCGTCTGACTCGTTGGAATGGCGAGCCTGTCATCGTACCGGAAGCTGTCGAGTACCTTGCCGATGTGTCCCCGATTGGCTCGATCATCCCTGTGGAAGTCCGGAGAGACGCTCAGGCGATCACGACGGACGTGCGTCTCATCCCCTACTATGATTCGTTGCGGTTCTTGATCATCTCACTCTTTGTCGGCCTCACAGTCTTTGGCGTTGGGGTCTTCATCTTGGTGTGCAGGCAGGCGGACATGGCTGCACGGGCTTTGCATTGGGCGTTGATCACTCTGGCCACCACCACGATGATGACGTGGGGTCTGGCGATGCCAGGGGCGATCGAGACGTATCTCTCGAGGGTTATCTGGTTCGTGTCGTATCTCGGAGTTGCCGTTTCCTTTTTCTTTTTCTCGCTTGTGTTTCCCAGGGAGCGCTACCCGCGATTGTCCAAGCACTCCTGGATGCTGGTCTTGGTTGTGCTGGTGGTAGGCGTCGCGTTCGGAATGTTCCATCTTTCGGCTCTCCAGCGTGGTTCGTCGGAATCTGTCGATTTGTTCCAGGGGTTGTTCAACATATTCCATATCTCTCTCTTTGTCTTTATCGGCGGCGGCCTCGTCAATCTTGCACGGGCGACCGTACGTGCCTCATCGAATGAAGAACGACAAAAGATGTACTGGGTGCTGTGGGGATTGGCCATAGGAGTTCTTCCGTACCTGGTCTTTCACATCCTTCCGCAGGTGTTGTTCTCGACGTATATCGTCCCTGAAGAGTTCACTACGATTTTCTTCTTGTCCGTGCCCGTCGGCTTCTCGATCGCTCTTCTGAAATATCGCCTGTTTGATATCGAGCTTCTGATCAACCGCACGATTGTGTACGCAGTGCTTTCTTTTTTTATTTTGGTCGGTTATGGCATGATCGTCTTACTCGTTGTCTCGATCATTGGGGAAAGGGTTGTCTTCGATCGCTATATCATGGTCGTTGGCCTCACGCTGGTGATCGGTGTGATGATCAACCCCTTGCGGCTAAAGTTGCACCATGTTGTCGATGGTGTTCTTTTCCCCGTACGAACCAACTATCGGCGCTCATTGACCGGGGCAGTGGAGAAGCTCCACAGTGCATTGGACAGAGAAGGTCTCTTCCGGCAGCTTGTTGCTGCGGTTCAAGAGTGCGTTCGGGGGCAGTCGGTCGCGTTCTACAGAATAAGAGAAGGAGACCTTCTCCTTCGTCCAACAAACGGAGTGGAGCTGCATGCCCCCATCCTGATCAACGAGGAACGCAAAGGTTTGTTCACCCTTGGCAAGACCCTCGTCAGAGAAAAGGCATCGTATGCCGATCAATCTCGAATCGATGCTTCGCAGGAAGAATGGCTTTCAGAGTGTGGATGGGGTATGCTCTCGCCGCTCACCTCGGAAGCGAAGGAACTGCTCGGAGTGCTGGCGCTCAAACCGCTCCATGCGCGGGAACACTATGAAGAGGAGGAGATCAATTTCATCGCGACTATTTGCGGTGAAGCATCACAAATCCTCGAGCGGCTGGTCCTGCAGGAAACAATCATCCTCGCTCAAGAAGCACGGAGGCGATCCGAGGAGCTGAGCGAACTGAAATCATTTTTCATCTCCAGCGTATCTCACGAATTTAGGACGCCGCTGACTTCAATACGCATGTTTGCCGAAATGCTCCGCTCGAATGCGGTGGGCTCCCGGAGACAGCAGCGCGAGTACCTCGAGATCATTGAAGGGGAAAGTGACAGACTCTCAAGGTTGATCGGGAACATCCTCGATTTCGCCAAGATTGAACGCGGAATCAAGGATTACTCATTCGGAACGGTCCAGATCAAAACAATCGTGAAGCGCTCTGAGATGGCGATGCGCTATCAGTTTCTCCAGCACGGGGGCAGACTGCGCACGCGAGTGGAAAAGGACCTGCCGACCCTTGAAGCCGATGGTGATGCGCTCGAAGAAGCGCTCTTGAACCTCCTGTCGAATGCTCTGAAGTACTCTGTCAAGAAAAAGGAAGTTGAGTTGACCGTTGCGAAACAAAAGGGAAACATCGAAATCATTGTTGCTGATAAGGGGATTGGCATTCCTGATGCCGAGATTTCGAGTGTCTTCGATCGATTTTATCGTGTTCGCGATGAGCGCACTCGTCAGGTTGGCGGTGCTGGACTTGGTCTTGCCCTGGTGAAACACATCATCGACGCTCATCACGGGAGGATCACTGTTCGAGACACTGTCGGTGGTGGTACCACGTTTGCTATTCAACTTCCAATCACCCGTCAGATTCGAAGGAAGAAACAATGAAACGAGTCCTGATCGTTGAAGACGACAAAGCAATTCTTCGCGGTCTTGTCGACAGTTTCAAGGCCGAGCACTTCGCAGTGGAGACGTCAACGGATGGCGTGGAGGGATTCTCCTTGGCGAAGAAAAGCAAATGCGATATCCTCATTCTCGATGTGATGCTGCCCGGAATGAACGGATTTGACATTTGCCGGCAGCTTCGTTCAGATGGCGTCAAAACACCCATTCTGATGCTGACGGGGAAAGGTGAAGAGATCGACAAGGTAATGGGACTCGAACTTGGCGCGGATGATTACCTGACAAAACCGTTCAGCGTGAAAGAACTCCTGGCGCGGGTCAAAGCCCTCCTGCGACGCCAAGCCGGCATTCACACAGAAATGACAGAGGCGACATTTGGAGATGTCTATCTGGATTTTAAGAAGCAGGAGGCTCTCAAAGGGAAGAAGACTCTCGATCTTACCGCCAAGGAATTTCAGCTGCTAAAGTATTTCGTGGAACGCGAAGGAGAAGTCATCTCTCGCAACCAACTTCTCGATGACGTTTGGGGATACGAGGCGATGCCGACAACCCGGACGGTCGACAACTACATTTTGTCGCTCCGGAAAAAGATTGAGACTCATTCTTCCAAACCGAAACATCTCCTGACGATTCACACTGCAGGATACAAGTTCGTAAAGTAGACGCGCATCCCTCGACTGGTTGATGAGCCCCGCGCGGCCACTCCCTGATTGATTGGCCGATGCGGGGTTTTCCGTTTCATGTTCTGCGAAACCGCCATCACGATTCGTTCAACGGCTTCATTGCGCCCTCCGACCGGTCCTCCAAGAATAGCGTCATCCCCTTCAGCGGAACGCAGTACTCGAACTCGTCGTTGGGGACTGCTGACTGTTTGTCGCTGGATTGTGAAGGCGCCTATCCTGGATAGCGAAGCGGGTTGCGTCAGGACTTTAGAAACTCCTCCCACCGCCGGAACAGTTCGGCCGTTGCCTTCACATCTCCGAAGCAATATTCTGCTATCTGCCGGAAGCGCTTTTCCTCAAACAGTCTTCCAATATCCAGTCCGGTGATGCCGTGGGATTTTGGGCTGTCGATTCCGAAGGACTTGCAGTAGAAATCAAGACTGAACTTCCGGAACGCACCGTAGAAGGTGAGTTGGTCGAGCAGGTCACAATGAATGGAATGATCGAATCGGTACGGCATGAGATTGCGCGATGGTTTGATCTGAAGGATGGCCGATCGAAGAAGCAGGAAGGGACAATCGAATCCGCGGCCGTTGAACGTGATGAACTGTTCGTACTTCAGGATGTCTTTCCAAAACTCCTGAAGAAGCTCTTGTTCCGTCCCGGATCGGAAGTGAACGTGTTCGTCTTCTGAAAAAGTGTCGACGGATTCGTCAGACTGGAACAACACTTCACCGCGATCGGTGTCCGGATTCAGCAATCCGATGGCCACGATCCGGGCGGTCGTTGGATACAGACTCAGTTTCTGAATCGCCTCGGTGCGCTCTTCCTCCGATTCGGCAAATTTCAGCAAGTACGCTTGCTGCACTTCATCGAATGATTCAAACGGAGCGGCAAGGGTTTCAATGTCGATGATGAGACGAGACACGCGACAACCTAGGAAGTGATGCGATAGTGCTTCAAACCCCAGTAAGACTCGATGGCAGTTACTTTGAGGATAACATAGAGCGGTATGGCAAGGAGCATTCCAAGGACACCCATCAGCTGATTGCCGACAACGAGCACGACGATCACTGTGAGGGGGTGCATGTCGACAGCCTTGGCAAAACAAAGAGGCTGGACGATGATATTGTCGATCGCCTGCACGACGAGGTTGACGATGATGACAGGCAGGATTAACCTGAGATCTCCCGTTTGTGTAATCGCGACGAGGGCGGCCGGAACTAATCCAGCAAACGGCCCCACATACGGAATGAGATTGGTCACCCCACCGACAACCCCCAAGAGGATGGGGTAATTGATGCCGATCAGGTAATATCCAACGATGTTCATCACTCCAACAATAGCCGAGTCAAGAAGCCAGCCGCGAAGATAACCTACGAGGTCCTCCTGAATTCTGCTGATAACGTTAAGAGTCATCTCAAAATACTTGTTCGGGACCCTTTCGAGGAGTCGCTTCGCTGCCTTGTCCCCGTCGGAAAGGGCAAAGTAGGTGACGAAAGGGATCACAAGAAGGCTGAAGGCGGAACTTGCGACGATTGCAACGTTGGTTCCCACCGATTGCATGCTGCTGTCAATCAACCCGTGGATTTTTTGTGTGACAGCCTGTGGGTCCAGGAGCGGAACGTTCGCAGTAATATTCCGAACGGCTTCGTCCAACTTCGCGTCAAACGGAAAATCACGGAAGGACCTGTAAAGATTTGAGATGGTGGCAAAAAGCGATGGAAGTCCTTCAATCGCCAGAATGGAGAGGACTCCGCCAAAGAGCAGGAAGACCGATGCAATGGAGATCGTGCGATGGAATCCAAGGTGCACCTCAAGATATTTCACCGAAGGTCTCAGGATAAAAGCCAGAAGGAGCGAGGTAATGAGTGCTGCCAGCAGCATGGGGAACAGGGCTGCAAGGGAAAAACACGCTGCAAGAACGAAGAGAAGGATTGCCACTTTCGAAGACGGTCGACTAAAATGGGCTGTCATCGTTCCCTGTATTCTTATGCCGTGATTCGATAGTTCTTCAGGCCCCAGTAGGTTTCCACCGCGGAGACCTTGATGATCGTCGCGAGGGGGATGGCGAGCAGCATTCCGCCGACGCCAAGGATCTCGTGGCCGAGGATGAGCAGAAGGAGCACGGTGAGCGGATGCATGTCGATCGTGCGCGAAAAGCACAGCGGTTGGACAACAAAGTCATCCGTGAACCGAATGAAAAGCGTCAAGATGAGTATGGGGCCGACCATCGAGAAGTTGCCGACCTGAGTAAGCGACACGAGGATCGCAAGCGTGGCAGCGACGATCGGGCCAAGATACGGGACGAGATTCGCTATCCCGGCGACTATGCCAATGACGAGCGCATAATTGACCCCCAGAATCAGGAGTCCGGCCATGCTGAGAAACCCAATGATCATCGAATCGAGGATCCAACCCTTGAGATAGTTCACGAGGTGGCGCTTGATCTTGTCAATGACATTGAGGGTCATTTCGAAATATCGATTAGGGACGCGTTCCACGAGCGACGTGTACGCCCGCTTCCCATCGGCGAGAATGAAGTAAGCGATGAAAGGGACGATGGTGAGCGTCATCAGAGTTCCGAAGGAATCCTGAAGAGAGGAACTCGCGCTGTCGGCGACTTTCCCGATCAGAGAATGAATCGTACGGGCAACAGCAGCACTGTTCACGAACGGAAGGGTTGTCTCTATTCCTTTTGTTGCATCACTGAGCTTTTCATCAAACGGAAAGTTCTTGAACCGTTCCTGAATTTCCCCTACTCGTGCCAGCAAGTAAGGAATAGCCTCGATGACGACAGCAATCTGCGCAGCGACGATCACGAGAAACGTGAATGCAATAGCAGGTATTCGCCGCAGGCCGGCTTTGATCTCGAGGAACGTAATCACCGGACTCATAACGAACGCCGACAATCCTGCGATGATGAATGCAAGCATGAGATCCGGAAACCAGGAGAGAATCCATACCAGGAGCAGCAGGAGAGCGACGAGAAGGGAGACTCTCACGAGGGCTTGCTCGGGCGAGATCAGGTGTTTGCCGAATGTCACTGGATGATGCTCCGGGCTGTCTTGAATGCGATGTCTTGGGAAAAACCACGACTCAGCAGGTAGTCAATCAGGCGTTTCTGCTTTGCCCTTGGATCGAGGGTGGAAAACCTGGAGCGACTCATCTTCATCTTGCGGAGGGCGAGAATTTTTGCAGCTTCCTGCTCGTTCTCTTCAGTCACATACTCCTTCAAGACCATTTCGCTCAACTGGAAGGGAATCCCCTTCTCGAGCAGCTTTCGCCGCAGCATCGCTCTTCCCATGGGTTTGCCGAGGAGCTTGTCCCGCACGAACATCCGTGCAAATTGAACGTCGTTCAATAAATTGAGTTCCTTCAATTTATCGATGATCTCCACAGCGAGTTCGTGCGAAAACCCTTTGCGTGAGAGTTTGTCGACAATCTCCTTTGAGCTTCGGGGACGATAGGAGATGAAATTCACCGCCGTCTGATGAGCGCGTTCCCGGGAATCCGCCTGCAGGATCTGCTCGATGTCACCTTCGTCAAGATCCTTCCCTGTGAAGAGTCCCGATTTCGCCAACGTCGATTCGCTCACACGAAGACCGGGCTTGTCATCGATGAAGACCTCGTACTTGCTCCGTTCTTTGCGGCTCTTGAGGATCTTCGTGATAAGCATCGCGAGCGACCCGGTTAGTTCTTCGCCGGCTTCTTTTGTGCTGCCGGTTCGGGTTTCGTCGCTGGCAGCGGCGCAGGATCTGCCGGGAGCAGCCCCAGTTTTTTCCGGACCGCCGTATCGATGTCCTTGACAAGGTTTGGGTTCGCCGTGAGGAAAGTCTTCACTGCATCCCGGCCCTGTCCAATTCTCTCTTCTTTATAAGAGAACCATGAGCCCGACTTGACGATGATGTTCTGTTCTACCGCGATGTCGATCAGGTCGCCAAGTTTCGATATACCCTCATTGTAGAGGATGTCGAACTGCGCCTCCTTGAAAGGGGGAGCCATCTTGTTCTTCACGACTTTGACGCGCGTACGGTTACCGATAATATTCGTTCCGTCCTTGAGGGCTTCGATGCGCCGGACATCCATTCGGACGGAAGCGTAGAACTTCAGAGCATTGCCTCCGGTCGTCGTCTCGGGATTGCCGAACATCACACCAATCTTCATACGAAGCTGGTTGGTGAACATCACCGTCGTCTTTGATTTGCTGATGGCGGATGTCAGCTTTCGCAGTGCCTGAGACATCAGGCGGGCCTGAGTGCCCATGGAAGGGTCGCCCATTTCGCCTTCGATTTCAGCGCGGGGTGTCAGCGCTGCGACCGAATCGATGATAATGATATCGAGAGCGCCGCTGCGAACGAGCGTTTCGACGATCTCAAGCGCTTGCTCGCCGAATTCCGGTTGAGAGAGGAGGAGGTTGTTGACATCCACGCCGAGTTTCTTCGCATAGGCGAGGTCAAGTGCGTTCTCTGTGTCGATGAACGCCGCTACGCCCCCATTCTTCTGGGCTTCTGCGACAATGTGGAGGCAGATTGTTGTCTTGCCGGACGATTCCGGTCCGAAAATCTCGATGACCCGGCCGCGCGGAACTCCGCCAATGCCTAACGCTGCATCGAGAGAAATAGAGCCTGTCGATATGGCGTCGATTTTCGCGATGGGGCCATCGGTCATCTTCATGATCGCCCCCTTGCCATGCTGCTTCTCGATCTGGTCGATAGCAATCTTGAGTGCCTGGAAGCGAGCTTCTTTGTTTATGGTTTCTGACATGGGGACTCCTCGTTATGATGCTAGTGGAATTGAATTCAAGAGAGTATACACTGAACCGGTTGGTTTCAACTCACTGCGCACGAAGTGAACCTCTGTGCAGCGGGCAAGCAACGGTTCAAAAGTAATGGATTTTAGTGATGCTGTCAAGCGATCGAGGTTACGATTGCCTTTCACTCTGCCAAGAGTGATGTGTGTGTGAAAAGGACGATCCTCGATCGCGAAACCGAACGAACTGCAAACTTGTTCCACCTGACGCTGAAGATGAAGTATCTGCTGGTGTTCACTCGTCCCGATCCAGACGACTCGGGGCCGGTCCACATTGGGAAAGCCGCCAAGCTTCACGAAAGAGAGGTCGAAGCTTGACAAAGTGCCAATGGAATTTCTCAGTTGCTCTGTGATTTCAGTGACGAGAGATGAATCAGTGTCGCCAAGAAATTTTAGCGTGACGTGGAATTTGTCGCGACTCTCCCACTTGACCTCCGCGTTGGACGCGACGAGCTGTTTCTGAACGGATGCCATCGTGGACATGACATCGGGTGGCATCGGCAACGCGAGAAATGTTCGGATTGTTGACATAGAGTTTACAATTCGATCTTGAGGAGTTTTCTCCTCAACAGCTCGAGAGCCGCCTGCGCTGCCCGCTCCTTTGTTCTTCGTCGGTCATCGCCGAAATTGAATCGCAGGGCCAGGGTTCCTCCACGGTCTGAGTAGCCGATCCAGACCAGGCCGACGGATTTTTCTTTCGAACCGCCCATGGGTCCTGCGATGCCCGTCGTGGAGAGTCCAATGTCCGTATTCGATTTCATTCTTGCGCACGCCGCCATCGCCTCCGCCACTTCGCCGCTGACGGCACCATGATGGAGAATCAGGGCAGAGGGGATTCCGAGATCTGCGATCTTGGACTCGTTGCTGTACGTGACATAGGATCGCTCGAAGTAGTTCGAGCTTCCAGAGACGTTCGTGATTCTGTCAGCGATCAGCCCGCCCGTGCATGATTCGGCAACGGAGAGCGTCAGGCGGCGCTCCTGAAGCAGCTTCCCGACGACCTGCTCGAGTTCTTCCTCATCTATTCCGTAGACATACTTCCCGACCTTGCTTCGTAAACGTTGTTCCACCAACTGCGATTTCTTTCGTGCGTCTTCAGCGCTTTTCGCTCTCACGGTGATTCTGAGTCGCGTTCCGGTTGGACCCGGGAGGAACGCAAGCGTTACGCCGTCGTCTGGGCCGAAGAGCGTGCTCACGTCTCCGATCTGTTCGGCAAGAAACGATTCTCCAATACCCGTCGTTTTCAGTGTCCGATGCTGTATCACCAGGCCCGAGGCTTTGTGAGCAAAGAACGGTAGAACGAAGCCTTCCATCATCGCCTTCATCTCGAAGGGCACGCCGGGCATCGCCATGAGATGGTGTCCGTGTCGCTCGAAGAGGAAGCCGGGAGCAGTGCCGTGATGATTCTGGATGACGGTGCAACTTCGCGGAACGAGAGCCTGGTCCTCGTTGATTTTCTTCGGAAGCAGTCCCCTTTTCTCGAAGAACCCCTTCACTCGTTCAAGCGCCTCCTCGTTGACCACCAGATCCGTCCCGAAGAATTTGCAGACGGCAGTCCGAGTGATGTCATCATGGGTCGGTCCGAGTCCGCCGGTCACAAGCACGAGATCATGAGTCGCCAGAGCCTCGGCGAACGACTGGAGAATATCACTCTCGTCATCCCCGACCGTAGTCATTCTCCCGACAGAGATGCCGATGGAGTTCAGCTTCTCGGCGATGAATGCCTGATTGGTGTTGATGACCTGGCCGATGAGAAGCTCATCGCCGATGGAAATGATTTCTGCGTTCATAGAGAAGGAGAATTCGTGTTGATCCAATTCCTCAGATGATCTTGAGGAGGACTGCGAGCTGGATGAGAAGATTGGTATAGATGCCGGAGATCACATCGTCAAGCATGACACCGGACCCACCGGGAGTATTATCAAATCGTCTGGCAGGGTAAGGCTTCACGATATCCAGGATCCGGAATACGAAAAAGGCGATGACAGCGATCATGATCGTCTTGGGCAAGAACAGAAGAGAGATCCACATACCGAGCACTTCGTCGATCGTGACTTCGCTGGGGTCCTGTCCGTAGACTTTCTCCATCGCTTCTGCCGTCTTCACGCCGACGAAGTACACTGCAATGCAAAGCGGAAGAATGACAAATGCTTGTTCGAAACCCGGAATACAATAGAAGGCGAGGCCGACGGCGCTTCCGACAGTGCCCGAGGCGACTGGTGAATACCCTGAGAAGAGGCCGGAGGCGAATGCCTTCGTGAAGAATCCCACCGAGGGGGCGGCTGCGCTTGTGGTCTCCGCGGGGATGCTATTCAGGTTCGGAGACTCGGTTGGATGATCCATACAATTCTTTGACCGTCGTCCAGTTGTCGATAATATAGAGAACACCCGTGATAAGCGTGATGGCTGCAATCAGGACCATGAAGGCATACAACAGCGATGGATTGAGCAGCTGATCGAGCAGACGTTCGTAGCGCACTCGGAAATATTCCGTATCCCTCGCAACATACGCGAGCAAGACGTAATAGATAAGGGCAAATTGAAGAAAGGTTTTTGTTTTCGCCATTCTCGTAGTATCGAACGGCTTGCCTTTGAGCTCGGAATAGGATCGAAGAAATGTTATTGCAATATCGCGGAGAACGATGACCCACACGGTCCACGGTGGCACGAGATCAAGGTAGATGAACGCAATGAGCGCTGCGGACGTCACAACTTTGTCAGCGAGCGGATCCAGAAACGTTCCCCATCTTGTGACATACCCCCAACGACGAGCAACCCAGCCGTCGTACCAATCCGTGAGCATAGCGAGGACGAACACGACGAGGGAGAGTTGTCGCAACAATGGATTTGCAGAGAACAGAAACGCGATGAAGACCGGCGTCAGCAGGATACGCAGAAATGTCAACTGATTGGGAGGTGTGAATTCGATCTTCATTGACGATGATTGGTCTGCCTGCATGTCGAAACAAAAAATCCCGCTGTACGTGCGGGATTTCCTACAGCAACATCTATGTTGTGCCGCTTGCCCGCGTTAGGCCGCCTTGTGTACCTTGCCGGACTTGATGCAATTGCTGCATACCGTCATGCGCTTTACGGAACCGTCGACTTTTGCCCGCACGTTTTGCAGATTCGGAAGAAAGCGTCGGGGTGTCCGGTTGTGAGCGTGACTCACATGGTTGCCCGCCATAGGTTTCTTACCGCAAATTTCACAAATTCTTGCCATCTGATTACTCCATCTCAAAAGTTCAAAATAACTTTCTCAAGATACCCAGAAAAAAGAAGAGAGGCAAGGCCATTTTGTAAGTGAAGTGGGGAGGGATGTGCGTTTCTGCCAGGTTGCGCAAGCCTGTTTTTTTGGTTAACATGAACCAAAGAGGGAATGCCATGGAGGATCGCAGGTCAAAAAGTGGATCCGACCATAGGAATTCAGAGATCGAACATCGGAAATCGGAAATAGTATTGACCATACTCGGTATTGAATCGTCCTGTGATGAGACTTCTGCGGCTGTCGTGCGCGATGGAAGGCTCCTGGCTAATGTCACGGCGACACAGCTCTTCCATTCGAAGTTTGGAGGGGTCGTCCCCGAACTGGCTTCCCGGGCTCACCAGCGTCGTATTATTCCGGTAGTGCAAGAGGCGCTCCTGAACGCCGAAGTTTCCAAGAAGGAGCTGAATGGCGTCTCTGCGGTCTATGGACCCGGTCTGGTCGGGGCAATTCTCGTGGGGCTCAGTTTTGGCAAATCGCTGGCGCTCGGTTTGGGAATTCCGTTTATCGGCGTAGACCATATGGAAGCCCACATCTTCTCAAACCTGATTGAAGATCCAAAACCCTCATTCCCCTTCATCAATCTCACGGTGTCAGGCGGGCATACACAACTCGTGTTCGTCAATGGGCCGTTCGAGTACAAACTGCTTGGAGAGACGAAGGATGATGCCGCCGGAGAGGCATTTGACAAAGTTGCCAAAATGCTGGGTGTCGGCTATCCCGGTGGTCCGCTCATCGACACATATGCAGCGAAGGGAAACCCGGCGTTTGTCAGCTTTCCACGTCCGTATCTTGAGGAAGGCTCTTTGGAATTCAGTTTC
>Ga0182021_10000909_pt1 | contig 33545 bp, 39 predicted proteins | sample 612E3MmetaG_FD_120493 | JGI IMG/M metagenome (GOLD analysis project Ga0182021, IMG submission 120493) | Permafrost microbial communities from Stordalen Mire, Sweden - 612E3M metaG (Illumina Assembly) | ecosystem: Environmental > Terrestrial > Soil > Wetlands > Permafrost | place: Sweden... | reverse complement strand
TACGCTTAAAGATTCCAAAAATAAAGGTTGATGCTAATATTGAATCTGTAGGTATTGTATCGGATGAATCAATGGACGTTCCAAAAAACTTTACTGACGTAGCCTGGTTTAATCTCGGTCCGCACCCCGGTCTAAATGGAAGTGCCGTTATCGATGGACACTCTGGCCGGAAAAATAATGCCTCGGCGGTATTCGATAATTTATATAAATTAAATAAAGGAGATAAAATATATACTGAAGATGAAAAAGGAGCAAGCATTGTTTTTTCAGTGCGTGAAGTTAAAAAATATGACTTATCAGCGAGCACTAAAGACGTGTTTGTTTCAAATGACGGAAAATCACATCTTAATTTGATTACTTGCGCGGGAATCTGGAATCCGATTTTAGGAACTCATTCAGAACGATTGGTAATATTTGCAGACAAAGAAATTTAACAGGAACGTTTTCAGTCTTCATTATTTCTTCATGAAGAAAAGTGTTATAATATGAAATATGTTAAACGCACCGGTTCCAACCGACGAAGATAAAAGGATAGAAGCTGTACATCGGTTGGCTATTTTAGACACCAAGCCGGAAGAGCGGTTTGATGTTTTAACAAAAGAAGTGGTGAAAAAATTAAATGTCTCTATGGCCATGGTGACCATTTTAGATACCAATCGTGAATGGTTCAAGTCTTGCGTGGGCTTGGACAAAAAAGAAGGGGATAGGGCGGCTTCGTTTTGCGGGCATGCGCTTTTAGCAAAAAATATTTTTGTGGTTGAAGACACTCTAAAAGATTTCCGCTTTGTGGACAATCCAATGGTTGTCAGTTTTCCGTTTATCAGATTTTACGCGGGGGTGGCTCTTTTTGATTATCAAACGCGCCAGCCGATAGGCGTATTCTGCGTGAAAGACACAAAACCAAAAAAACTCACCATACAAGAGATAGCCATCATCATTGATTTGGCGAATAAAGCGGAAAAAGAACTCAATAAATAGTTTTGCAAAATAAGCCAAAATACACTAAGATAACTGGGTGCCGTTGTAGCTCAGTTGGTAGAGCACGTCATTGGTAACAAATAGCCCTACCCCAAACAACGAAAATATGTATAATAAGTAAAGGTAAAATGATTAAAAAAAGGTTTCTATGACCACTTTAGGAACTAAAGAGGTCTGCGGTTCATTAAAATTTATGCCGTTGTAGCTCAGTTGGTAGAGCACGTCATTGGTTATCGTATAGCCCATTTGTGAGGAAACTTGCTTATGAATCCCGAATTACGGTTAATATCCTGGAAAGGACAAGACCGTGGCGAAAGTAATTTCGCCCGAACGACTGACAAGGGACGCTAAATCTAAAAGATATGCGTAAGATACAGTCTAGTCCTTCTATAAGCTCATTAGAGCGAAATGGAGGTGTAAACGAATGACGAGGTCATCGGTTCAATCCCGATCAACGGCTCAGATAAAAATTAAATACAGAACAGATGTGAATTATTTCTAAATGGATATAGAAATTTTAGCATTGAAGTTTTACGATTACTCATCGTACATTCGTGGTTTTTCAAAGGGAACAATAGCAAGATATAAGTGTTGCATAAATTATTATATGCGTATTGCTAAAGTGACTCAGGTTGAACAAATCACAGAAAAAAATGTTTGTGAGTTTTTTCTTTATGGGAGAACGGAGAGGCATTGGAGATCAAATTCTTTTATTACTTTCCAGATGTCTCATTCTGTATTTTTTCAGTGGTGTGTTAAGAATGGTTACATGGAAAAAGACCTTACCAAGGATATTGAATTACCTAAGGTGGAAAAAAGGTTACCGCCAAAACTTACAAAACAAGATGCACTCAAATTATTAGAGGTGGTCTACAACTATCCGTATGATTATAAATTTTTACGATTTCGCAATCATGCAATTTTTGCGATGTTTCTATTTGCTGGACTTCGCAAGAACGAATTATTGCATTTGAGATGCATGGATGTAGATATAGAAAATCTTTCAATATTCGTGAGACTTGGAAAGGGAAATAAGGACCGAGTTGTGCCTATGAGCTATACGTTAGCGCAAACTCTAAAAAGATATGCGCTAGATCGCAAGAGATTAAACAAAACCTGTTCAGAATTTTTTACATCCTTAAATAGAAATAGTGGTTATACGGATTCGGGACTTAAAAGATTAGTTATACAAATGTGCAAAGCATCAAGATTAAAATTTACAATTCATAAACTAAGACATACTTTTGCGACGCTGATGTTGGAGGGCGGGGTCGATATCTATTCTTTATCTAAAATGATGGGACATTCGGATATAAAAACAACCACGATCTATTTATCAGCTAGTGCAGAGCTTCTAAGGGACCTCGTTGGATGAGATGTGAACGAGCGAGGTCTAAAATATAAAGAGTTGAAGTGTTTTCTAACGAATAGGGGTTTCCGTTAGAAGGGTTACTTGCAAATAAAACACGCCAAGAATGACGACCACACTTCAACAAATGACTTTGGAATAAAATCCATTGTTCAATCCACCAAACCTAGGCCTAAAAACCTGTCCGTACGCTGGAACGCATAAATACGAAACCATTCCAGCGGAACCATTTGAGAATTTATTGTTTTATCAATGTTTCATTGTTGCTTTTCCCAAGGGAATGACAATTACCTGCAAACAAAGAAAATGTTGAAACGCTTATTCGCTAACCTGATACAAGATTTTTTTTGTTTTCTCCGAGGACTGATAAATATTTATAGCTTAAGATCCTAACATAAGACAAAGCTATAGTTTATTTAAAAAGAAATCGGGGAAAAATGAAGGATCCGCGTTCGGGTCGTTCATTTTTATTACCTTTTATTTAATAACACAGATACGTAACATGTAACGCGTAACTATGTTGTTAAATAAATAATATTTAAGTTATGTGTTACGTATATATGTTACGTTGATTCTCATTACTATGAGCGTGGCGTGACTATTAGCTAAATTGGTTTCTTTTATAATTAAAACAAAAACCACAGACGGAATCAGTGACTTTTTCGGATTTATCCGAAAATATACCCCCTTGCTATATGTAGAGCCTGCTATGTCCACAATTCTGGCATTAACCCTTTAAAATAACCCTATTTTAATGGTTTTAGCTATAAAGTAAGGTTAAATAATGCAATAATGCTTATTATAAAACTAACAGAAGAAGCAAAGACCAAAAGATAGGCCAAAAATGTAGTAATGGTTAATGGATGGAAAATAAAGAATTTCTTTTGATCAGCTGTAGGTGCTTTTATAATATACCTAATGCCTAGATACACAGAACCTAAAAAGAAGAATATATATGTAGTTATCCATGTACCTGTGGTAAAGAAAAATGGAAATATTCCAGGGCTAAGAAGTAACGCGCCTCCTGCTACAAAGAATATAGCTGATAATATTAAATTCAAGTTGTTGTTTTGATTGTTCATGTGTTTTTAATTATTTGATAATGCTTTTGCTTCTTCGTATCTCTTTAATGCTTCCACGCAATGATTGTCTATCCAGAACTGTTTTCTAGCATTATTCCAGTCTCCTAGAGTTGCACCTGGATGATTGTCGTAAAACTGGTTAGTCCACTTATTCATATCTGCCATTTTCTCGTTAAAACCTGCATCGGTGTCAGCGTAATCGTCTGGACACATTGAAAGCTTATTTGGTGCTGGTCCATAGTGGGAACTATTGAGACGTGCAAAAACAATAAAAGAAGACTTAGATTTTCAGACAAAAGTACAGCAAGTGTTTGCTGGCAGATACGAAGATGAAGAAGAGCCAAAACACATTGAGCAACGCCTTTATTCTGGTGGTTTTATGAGCAAAGAGGATCAATCTTTCGCACTTAATTTTCAAAATGCCGATTGGGAACAGAAACTATCAATTGTAGAAAAAATTACAGACCCGTGTGTGAAAGAATTCGCTTACAGAATTATTTATTTTGAAAAACCCGAACTACTTCCAACTGAAATACATAATAAGATGAAAGACTGGAAAAAAGCTCGGCTTTTAACAACGGAGGAAGTTCCGTGGATGACTGTCCCAAAAGCCTTGGCTCAAATTGATGAAAAAATGGCATCAGTGGGTCATTCTGACTCAGAATATCTGATGGAAATAAAAAAATTCATAGAAAATTTAGGTTAAAATTTTTATAGCTCTATCAAGCATCTCTTGTTCAGATAGTTTATTGAATGCTTCTTCTCCCATCTTATTTTTAAGAATTTCTTTAAATTTATTTAGACGTTCTTTTGAGATGTGCATAATTTTTAATTAATTCTAGCTTTTTAATTCTTTTTAACTTCTTAATCCTAGCTTCCTCCTTAGAGGCGGTAGATCTGTTTTTAAACTTTTGAGAATAAACTAATTTAACTGGTCTTCTAGAAACTGTATACCTTGCACCTAGTCTACTATTGTTATGTTCGGCAATTCTTCGTTTCAAGTCTGTAGTAATGCCAGTGTATAAAGTCTTGTCAGCGCATTTAAGAATGTAAACGTAATACATTATTAATGATTATACCATTTAAAAAACACTTTAAAAATCTATTAAAAAGTGCTATGATTCCAAATATATATGGCAAAACAAATTCCAAATAATAAATCTCTAGAGCAGTGGATATGGGATGCCGCTTGTGCTATTCGTGGTGCTAAAGATGCTGGTAAATTCAAAGATTATATCCTGCCACTTATTTTTATAAAACGTTTATGTGATGTGTTTGATGATGAAGTTTCTAAAATTGCTAAAACTCTTGGTTCAAAGAAGGAAGCCTTAAAACGGATTGATGCTGACAATTCACGAGTTCGTTTTTATCTTTCTATTCGGGCAAAAAATCCGGAAACACAGGATACTTGGAGCGTCATTCGGTCCCTTTCAAATAATATCGGGGAAGAATTGACTCGCATTATACGTGAAATTGCATCACACAACTCTTTACTCGATGGTGTGATTGATACAGTGGACTATAACGCCACTACGAGAGGTCAAAGAGAAATTGACGATGATCGTCTTTCGAATCTTATTGAAGCAATCAGTCAAAAACGTCTTGGCTTAACCGATGTTGAGCCGGATATTATAGGTAGAAGTTATGAGTATCTTATTCGTAAATTTGCGGAAGGGTCCGGGCAATCAGCTGGAGAATTCTATACTCCAAGAGAAGTAGGTATGATTATGGCTTATATTATGGATGCAGAACCTGGAATGGAAATTTACGATCCTTGTTGCGGCTCAGCAGGACTTCTCATTAAATGCGAATTAGCCCTAAAAGAAAAAGAAGAAAAACTTGGAAAGAAAACATTTGCACCACTTCGACTCTATGGACAAGAATATACGACTACGAGTTGGGCAATGGCAAAAATGAATATGATTATTCATGATATGGAGGGCGATATTGAACTTGGCGATACTTTTAATAATCCAAAATTTAAAGATAAAACTGGTCATGGAATAAAGAAGTTTGATAGAGCGGTAGCTAATCCGATGTGGAATCAGCCGGATTTTAAGGAGGAAGTATATTTAAATGATGCATATCATCGTTTCCCAGCTGGTAATCCTGGCGGTAAGGCCGATTGGGGTTGGGCACAGCATATTTTCTCAAGTCTGAAAGACAACGGTAGAGCTGCTGTGGTCCTTGATACCAAAACCAACACATGAGTCTAGTAAATATTATTTTTTAACTGAAGAAGGTATTGAGAGTTTTAATAAGACAACTGGATTAAATTACCAATCTGATGACTTTTTCCATTCTGTATATGTAACATCTTCTTTTTTTAATGTAATTCAAGCAGAATCAGATTTGATCGAAAGAGCAAAGGACGTACTTCCATTTGTACAAAAAACAGAGAAGGACAAAAAAGATGTATATAAAAAATTACTTGAGGAAATAAAGAAACATTTAGAGATAATGAGAAAACCTTATTTAAAGAAATTGTCGCATGAAAAAATTACAGAATGGAAAAAAGAAGATATTTTACCGGAGGTGAAAGAATTTGGTCTTGATCAAAAACAATATGAAAGAATTATTAAAGAAGTTTATGTTGCAGTCCCTCAACTATTTAAAGGTAATGATGACCAAAGAAAACTTATACTTCGGCTATTTCCTGCGTTATTAAGTTCGGAAGAAAAAGGTTATGTTTTAAAGATATTAGACCAGGTTTACACTTTATCCCCAGAGGAAAAAAAGATTTTATCTGAGTTATTAGAAAGAACAACACTTTCTAATATAACAAGAACGATTAAGGAAATTGATGACAGAATGAATATATTGAGTGTATTAGAAAAAATTCTTTTTGATAAAGATGTAAACAAGTACACAAAAGAAGTAGTGCATTTACAGAAAATACTCGATGAGAGTTTTTGGATTTTTGGTGAGGATTACCGATTACTTGCTAGTGCAGAAGGATCAATAAAGAAAACTCTTATCTCATTTAAAGATAAAATTTTACGAAAAGAAGATGTTAAAATCGAAAACAACTCGAGAAAAGAGATGGATATTTTTCTTGCAAAAGTTGATCAAACATCACAAAAAGTAAGTTGTGTTGTTGTGGAAATCAAAAGACCTTCAGTTAAACTTGGTAAAAAACAGTATGATCAAATATATGAATACATGGATAGAGACGAAGAAAAAAGAAAAACATTTTTTAAACTCTACAATGAGATTGAAATGCTATATGAAATTATTTCACCGGATGCGTTCCTGCGACCATATATAGATAAATACATTACATTTTCAAGCGTGTATCAAGTGGTACGCAACGCATATACAGATCATATTTCTATTGATCGCGAGTTTCAAAAGAAAACAGCAGAATTAGTGCGGGAACATATTCAAAGCAGTCCGATAAAACTAGGCACAGAGTTGGTCCAGTTAGACGAGAAAGGTATTCAATTAATTAAAGATAAAAATCAACCAGACGAGGTTAAGATAATCAACCTTATTAAAAGCATTCAAAAATTAGCTGAGGAAAAGTCTAATGATCCTGTACTTATTTCAGTTAAAGAACGAGCAGAAAACATTATGGACGCTTATTCTAGCCGGCAGATGAGCACCCAAGAAGCACTAAAACAATTACTGGCACTATTAAAGACACACTACAAGATCCAAGGAAACGTCAATCGGAAAGATTTAAAACAATAGAAAAATATGTAAGTGAACTTCATAAAATATTACAAGGATACTTCAAGAAGAAGGTCATTTTTAATGATGATTTACAAGGATATATTTTAGATATAGATAAACGTTCATAAAAAAGAACGAAAAATGAACGAAAAATTGAATAAACAATGAACACACTATCATATTATGGTCGTGTGTTTTTTTATTAAACAAATCGTCGTAAATTAATAGTTAAAAATAATAAAAAAATAAATAAGCTTATGAAAAAGAAATCTAATAAGACAAATAAGGTTCAAAGAAAGGAAAATTTCCCTTCTAGACTGATGGTGGATTTGGAAGAAGTAGATGACGCTATTATGCACGTTGCTTGCGTTGCAATTGGGATTCTGCACGATAATGCACATTCAGTTGATGTTGTAGATTGCAAAGAATAAGCAGTTAGTCATTCGGGGCGACCTTGTTTGTCTTTTTAGTGATATTAGACAAACAAGGGAAATTCCCGAACTACTGTGGGTAAGTTAGTGCTTAATTATTATTTAATCCCTACGGGGAACAAACAAAATTATGAAAAGAGTAAAAGAAGTAGAAGTTAAAAACATTATAATAGGACACAAATATACGAACTTTGCTGATAAGTATTCAAAGGAGGATCTTCTGATGGCATTGACGTTAGCTTTATCCTCAAAATTTATTTCAGCTAGAGATACTGAGAAGTCTGTAGATCGTATTGTGACTAGTGAAAAATGTCTTGAAGGTGCATTTGAGTTATCAGAAAAGTTCTTAAAATTTGTAACTACAAATTTTTCGAAGACCAAATAAATATTAAATTAATTATGTCTGGAGAAATTAAATATCCGTATGCAACAGCATACAAGATCGCACTAGAAGTCTTAGAACAATTGAAGCCCCATTGTGAACGAATTGAAATAGCAGGCTCAATTCGTCGTAAAAAAGCCGAAGTGGGCGATATAGAGTTGGTAATAATTCCTAAACCGTACTCAATAGGTTTATTTGAAAGTGGAATAGCAACTGTAATAAATAAATTAGAAAAAGTCAGAGGAGAATTACCTTGTAAAGCTACTCAAAGGATAAGCACATAAATTGTTTACAAGTAAACTTCAAAATGAAAGAAACAGACGAAGTTAGGCATATCTGTGATGCATGCAAGGCCGAACATGGATATAACACACTGGAATAAAATATATGGAGAAGACATTGCAAGAACTTTTTACGAATTACATAGCAGAATGTAGATTCGCGAGGGGATTACGTCCTCAAACAATAACAGGATATGAAGCCACCTTTGATCATTTTTCTACAATGATGCCAGAGGTTGTAGCTGTTGGATCGCTAACAAGAGAAATTATGATTGAATTCTTCAAGCGCATTAAAACCAGAACACGAATAGTTGGCAGAGATACTCCCAAGGTTGGACTTGAAGATTCCACCATCAAAACATATGGCAACAAGCTGAATGCTTTTTTTGTCTGGCTGATTCAAGGAGAGCTTATGACAAGAAATCCATTAAATGGCATAAAGCTTAAATACCCAGAATATAATGATAAGCGTGCTTTAAAGACAGAAGAGATTCACAAAATTATTGCAGCTATTACGTTAAACCCCGAAAGTCCACTTATGCTAAAGCGTGACATGATGATGGTCCATTTACTTTTATTTTTAGGATTGAGAAAGGGGGAATTTATTTCTCTCCAAGATGAAAATCTAGATATGAATAAAAAACTAGTAACTACAAGAGCTGAAACATCTAAGTCTAAAAGATCACGCTTTATTCCAATTCACCCTACTCTTCTCTTCCACATTCAAGAATACCTTAAGGAGAAAAATAGATTGGGATATACGACAGAATCTTTGATTGTATCAACTACTGAAGATAAAGGATTAAGCGTTCATGGATTAAAGCATTGGGTTGAAAAACTTAACAAATTGTCTGGAGTGAAATTTCATCTTCATCAATTTCGTCATAGCTTTGCTTGCAATCTGGCAAAAACAAACATGAGTATTATAAAAATAAGGGATCTCATGGGACATAGAAGTGTAAAGATGACTGAAACTTATTTGCGTTCAATGACAGCTGAAGACACAAGAGATGACATTAATAAAATGACTATTTGATTATGTGCTTCAAATCTACTATTATAATAAGAGTCGAAACTTATTATAATTTTAGGTACATCTGTAGTGTATTTTTAAGTTTTTATTTTGAGCTTTTGAGGGTGATAAAGTGGCCCTCACAATTGCAGAATTTTTTTGAACCAAAAGTGATTTTATCCTTATTTAATAAGCCGTTTAATGGATTAGGCCTCTACTTAATTGTTGGTAATGACGAGGTCATCGGTTCAATCCCGATCAACGGCTCCAGGCCATCCTAGCTCAGTTGGTAGAGCGACCCCTTCGTAAGGGGTAGGTCCCGAGTTCGATTCTCGGGGATGGCTCATGGAGCCAAATGTAAATGAGATAGCAAATAAAATAGAAAGCGAAATAAAAAAACTGGAAACAGAAATGCAGTCTCCGGATTTTTGGAATGACAAAAACAGAGCGCAGACTACACTGAAAGAACTGGCTGAGTTAAAAGAAAAAAAAGAAGGCAAGATCGGTCCGAATAAGTATGATAAAGGCAATGCGGTTGTCACGATAATTTCCGGTGCTGGCGGAGACGATGCCGAAGATTTTTCCAGTATGCTTTTTGCGATGTATGAAAAATATGCCAAGAAAAATGATTGGGGACTTTCACTAATCAGCGAACATAAAAATGACCACGGGGGATACAGGAATATTTCTTTTGAAGTTGCTGGCAAAAATGCTTATGGAATGCTCAAAAACGAAGGAGGGGTACACCGCTTGGTGCGCATTTCGCCCTTCAATGCGAAAAAGTTGCGGCACACTTCTTTTTCCTTGGTGGAAGTTTTGCCGAAATTTTCAAAAATGGAAGAACGCGACGTGGTTTTACGTCCGGAAGATTTGAAAATAGAATTTACCAAGAGTGGCGGTCCCGGCGGACAAAATGTAAACAAGAGGGAAACAGCTGTACGTATTGTTCATATTCCTACTAATATTTCCGCGCATGTTTCTACCGAACGTTCTCAGGAGCAAAACAGAGAATTGGCCATGAATATTCTGCGCGCTAAAATTTTTAAAAAAGCAGAAGAAGAAAAAAAGAGCGTAGAAGAAAGTATGAAATTAACCAAAAACACCGAGATAGAATGGGGAAGCCAAATACGCTCATACGTTTTACATCCATATAAGATGGTCAAAGACCACCGGACAGATGCTGAGACTTCAAACATCGATGCAGTTTTGGATGGAGACTTGGATATGTTCATTGAGGCAGAGAAGAATTTGTGATAGGATAAGATAAGGATGATTTATTTTAATAATGTTTCAAAAATATATAAAGATGCCACCGCGCTTCTGGACGTCACCTTCGTGGTTGAAGCGGGGGAATTCGTTTCCATTGTCGGGCATTCGGGCGCCGGTAAGACGACTCTCACCAAAATGATTCTGGCAGAAGAAAATCCGACCGATGGCACGGTCTTTTTTGAGTCCATTGATGTGCATAAATTGAAGAGCAAAGATTTAACCAACCTTCGCCGTCGCATCGGTGTTGTTTTTCAAGACTATAAACTACTCTCTAATAAAACCGCTTACGAAAATATCGCTTTTGCGATGGAAGCCGTCGGTAAGACGGAGCAGGAGATTGCCAGCGATGTGCCGCACGTTTTGGAATTGGTGGATTTGAGTCACAGATTGAATCATTTTCCGGACGAAATGTCCGGTGGAGAAAAGCAACGCCTGGCTATTGCTCGGGCTATCATCAACCAACCCGAGCTTATCATTGCCGACGAGCCGACAGGCAACCTCGACCCTGTCAACACGCACGAAATAGTGCAGATTTTAAAGAAAATAAACGATTTGGGTACTACGGTGATTTTAACCACGCACAATAGGGGCATCATTGAGTCTGTCAATAAAAGAGTAATTACAATGGAAAATGGGAAGATTATCAGAGACAGTAAACATGGCAAATAGTGATATAATACTGAGATGACAATGACGACATTTAAAAGAATTATAAAGGGCGGATTCTTAAATTTCAAAAGAGGCGGGATTATTTCTTGGGCAGCTGTACTTGTGGTAACCATAACTCTCTCTGTTATTACAATGATAATTTTCTTGCAAGCAGTCTTGCATTTTTCTCTCACTCAAATCAAAGACAAAGTGGATGTGACTATTTATTTCACTACTAACGCGCCGGAAGATAAAATTTTAGCCTTGCAGTCTTCACTCGAACAGTTGCCCGAGGTTGCAAATGTTTCCTATACCAGCGCGGCCGACGCGTTAATCCTCTTCCGTGACCGCCACCAGAGCGATTACCCGACAATTCAAGCCTTGGATGAAATAGGCGTCAATCCTCTCGGCGCGTATCTGAATGTCAAAGCCAAGGAGGTTTCTCAATACGAAAGTATAGCGAATTTTATGAAGTCCGATAACGCGCTTGTCTTAGGATCCGCTTCTATTGTAGATAAAGTAAATTATTATCAAAACAAATTGGTAATTGACCGGTTGAATACCATCATCGGTGGCGCGCAAAGGCTTGGTTTTCTTCTGACTTTTATTTTAATAATCATTTCTATTATTATCACTTTCAACACTATTCGTCTGGCTATTTTTATCTCCAAAGAAGAGATCGGCGTAATGCGTTTGGTGGGCGCGAGCAAGATGCATGTGCGTGGACCCTTTATGATTGAAGGCGTCATCTACGGCATTGTCGCCACTCTCATCACTATGTTTATTTTTTGGCCCATCGGGTTTTGGTTAGGACGAAATATGACCGATTTCCTCGGAATTAATATGTATAATTACTACCTTTCCAACTTCTTCCAAATTTTTGCAATAATTTTATTATCAGGTATACTGTTGGGTGTGATTTCGAGTTTTTTAGCAGTTAGAAGGTATCTTAATAAATAGTTATAAAGTAGAAAGTTATAAAGTATGAAAAATCCAAAATATATTTTTGTGGTGGGGGGGGTTATGTCTTCTGTGGGCAAAGGTATTGCGGCCTCCTCTATCGGAAAAATATTACAGTCCCGCGGATACCACGTGGCTATTATGAAAGCGGATATGTATGTGAACATTGACGCGGGTACTATTCGCCCCGCCGAGCACGGAGAAGTTTTTGTCGGGGAAGACGGCGTAGAGGCCGACCAAGACTTGGGCAACTATGAACGTTTTACCAATCAAACCAGTTTGCGCGCAAATTACATGACGACCGGGCAGATTTATCAGGAAGTTATTCGTCGCGAAAGAAATTTGGAATATGGTGGGGAAGATGTGGAAGTTTATCCCGACATACCAAAGGAAATAATCAGGCGCATAGAAGCTTGTCACGAAAAAGCTAAATCAGAAATTACGGTAATAGAATATGGAGGTACTGTGGGAGAAGGTCAGCTTCTGGTTTTCTTGGAGGCAACTAGAATGATGAAAGGCAAAAATCCGGATGATGTTTTTATCGTCTTGACGAGCTACTTGCCGACTCCATCACTTCTGGGAGAGCAGAAATCAAAGCCTACTCAGCGCGCGGTGCTGGATCTTTATTCTGTGGGTCTCAAGCCGGACTTTGTGCTTTGTCGCGCTGACCGTCCAGCCACTTCCGACATCAAACGCACTATCAGCAATGTCTGTAGTATTCCGGTTGAACGCATAATTTCCGCACCCGACGTGTATTCTATTTATGATGTGCCGGTTAATTTCGAAAAAGAAAATTTTGGGAACACGTTGCTTAAAACCATCGGGCTCGCGCCACGCCAAAAAGATATGGCCGACTGGACAGCTTTTGCGAACAAAATCAAAAAAATAAATAAAGAAGTCACCATCGGCATTGTCGGCAAATATTTCAATTTCAAATCATGCAAGGATACCTATATTTCCGTAATTGAATCCATCAATCACGCTTCCTGGAATCAAGGTTACAAACCGAAAATTCTTTGGCTGGATTCGGAAAAATATGAACATGACAGCAAATTGCTGGGTGAGCTTGATAAATTGGACGGCATTATTGTGCCGGGAGGCTTTGGTAATAGGGGAGTGGAAGGGATGATTTTAGCGGCTGATTACGCCCGCAGAAAAAAAATCCCGTATTTTGGTTTATGTCTGGGTGTGCAGATAATGACTATTTCTTATGCCCGGAATGTTTTGAAACTCAAAGGCGCCAACTCTACGGAGATGAACGCCAATACTATGCACCCTGTCATTGCCACTATGGCTGACCAGATTGATAAAATAAAAAATAAAAATTACGGGGGAACTATGCGCTTGGGTGCTTATGACTGCGTCTTGGCGAAAAATACCGTTGCTTTTGGCGCTTACAAAACGGTTAATATTTCCGAGCGTCACCGCCATCGATATGAAGTCAACACAAAATATGTCGCCGAATTGGAACAAGCCGGTCTGGTTTTCTCTGGCAGGTCTCCGGACGGAGTCTTGATGGAGATAGCTGAACTGCCGAAAAAAGTTCACCCATTCTACTTGGGTACCCAATTTCACCCAGAATTCAAATCCCGCCCGCTTACCCCGCATCCGCTTTTCTCCGCTTTTGTTAAAGCTTGTATTGGAAAACAAAAATAATCTTGACAAAATATTCGCAATAGCATATACTTAGTCTACCTAACTATTAGGTGAGCTTATGATACATACACATTCGAAATCCAGTTTGGGGGATTTGATACTCATTTTAAGAAGGAAAATCATGGAAAACCTTAAAAAAGAAGGGTTTGAACATGATTTAACCTTTTCGCAGGTTGAAGTCCTTCACTTTATCGGGCCTACCGGCAAGGAAACGATGAAGAATATAGCTGATTTCTTAAAGATTACTCCGCCATCGGCGACCGAAATTGTGAATGAAATGGAGAAAAAAGGTTTGATTAAGAGGCAAAGTGATAAAAGTGATAGGCGTGTCGTATTTATTGTCTTGTCTCCTCTAGCTAAAAAGCTTTGTGCCTCGTTATGGAAACGTAAAGAACTTATTTTAAAGAAAATATTTTCCAAATTAAATAAAAAAGACCACAAAGATTTCGAACGTATTATTAGAATTTTAATAACAAAATAAATGATACATAAACATATCAAAACATTGCCGCATCATCCCAAGAGAGTAATTATCATTTCTTTGGTTCTTGCCTTGGCAATCGGCATTTTCGGTTATATAAAAATAAATAAAAAAGTAGTCAGCCCGGTCGTGAATAATGACATAAACACAAATGAAAATATTTCTGCTTCGCAACATCTTACCCTCGGTTTTCTCGCTTCCGGCAGAATCAAGTCTGTCTCTGTTCAAGTAGGGGATAAAGTTACAAAAGGGCAGATACTGGCAACTCTCGACGCAGAAAATGCGCAAGGCGCCTTAACGCAAGCCAGGGCCGCTTACCAAACGGCGCAAGCCAATTATCAAAAGATTATCAATGGAGCCACGGGCACGGCCATTGATGTGGCCAAGGCCACCGTAAATACCGCGCAAGTAAACCTCGACGGCATAACTAAACAGCAAAATATTTTAGTCAGCAATGCGCAGGCGAATCTTTTAAATTCTTCACTTGTGGCAAAGTCGGGCGTAAATAATTCTCTCACCTCGCCTTCTTTGAGCGGAGTTTATGGCAAAAATGTGCAAGGGACAATCAATATTACCTTCGGTTTGGGAGGCAGTACGAGTGATAGTAAAGATTTTGTCGTTTCTGGTATTTTAAACGGTACGGGCACAATAAATGCGAATACACCCGAGCCGATTTTAGACACCGGGCTTTACATTCAACTACCTAAATTCTCCAATGTCGATTCCTATTCCAGCACCACTTGGAGCATAGATATACCGAACACCAACGCGTCGAATTACTTGGCAAATTATAATGCTTATCAGTCGGCTCTCGAAACAAAGATTCAGGCGATAGCAAACGCGCAAGCAACCCTCGACCAAGCCAATGCCTCATTGGTCGCTCTGGTGGCCACGGCTCGTCCCGAGGATGTGGCGACAGCGCAGGCGCAAATGAATAATGCCTTGGGTGCGGTGCAAATAGCGCAAGCGAACTTACAAAATACTATCATTACAGCCCCTGCCGACGGAACAGTGACATCTATTATCATTACACCCGGACAAATTGCCGCTCCAAATACTCCGGCTATTGAATTTACAAGCTCCGACGTAAAGTCGGAGTCTCGACCTTAAAGCGTCGGGATAATTAAAAATTAATCATAAAATCGCATGGAAGAAAATAAAGAAAAACAAAATATTTTTAAAAAACCTTGGATGCACAGTTTGATTTCTTTTGTGGTTATTTTTGGCGTGCTTGCGGTATTTTTATTTTGGCAGACAAACAAAAATACTGTTTTTATTGAGAATTCCGACTTGGAAGCGCCGATTATAAACCTGACACCTTCGACGCCGGGGGTCTTGAACGCTCTATATGTGAAAGAAGGCGACAAAATTGAAGCCAATGCGCAAGTGGCCTTGATTGGTTCGCAAATTATTTCCACCAAAGTTTCTGGAATTGTCGCAAGCGCACCGCTTGTCCTGGGATCTTATTTTTCTCCCGGACAAACTGTCGTTTCTGTTGTAAATACGCAAGAAATGAAAGTTGTAGGTCAGATAGAAGAGACGAAGGGTTTGAGTAGCCTAATTGCCGGACAACGCGCGACTTTTACCGTGGATACTTTTCCGGGCAAAACTTATGAAGGAGTGGTGGACGAGGTCAGTGCTGTTTCGGACGACACTGGCGTTGTTTTCAGTATTTCCGATCAGCGTCCAGTCAAAAAATTTGATGTAAAAGTGATTTTTAATGTCTCCGATTATCCCGAACTCAAAAGTGGCATGTCCGCGAAGATAACAGTTTATACGAATGGAAGATAATAAGGGTTCAAATTTGCGTTGGTGGATACTGCTCACCGTTATCGTGGGAACATTTTTGGGTCGCTTGGATCAGACCATTGTCAATTTAGCCTTGCCAAAAATTATTAACGATTTCGGCATTACCGTTTCCGCTGCCGGATGGATTGCCACCGCCTATATTCTAGCTAATGCCGTTTTCGTGCCGATTTGGGGAAAATTGGGAGACACCATCGGTCGAAAAAAAGTTTATATTCTCGGTTTCAGTATTTTTATTTTCGGTTCAGTTTTGGCGGGTATTTCTTGGAATCTTTCCTCAATGATTATCTTTCGTGTTATTCAGGCCATTGCTGGCTCAGCCGATTATCCGACCGCCATGGCGATTTTAGCCATCACTTTTAAAGAGGGGAAAGAACGCGCACAGGCACTCGGTATTTGGTCTTCTTCTTTTGCTGCTGCGATTGTCTTTGGTCCGCTTTTAGGCGGACCATTAATTGATAATTTCGGTTGGCGTTCGGTTTTTTTAATTAATCTTCCAATAGGAATTTTAGGTATTATTATGGCTATGATTTTCATAAATGAATCTCGTTCAAATATAAAAACTAAATTTTTTGACTGGTGGGGCGCGCTTACTTTAGGAGCCATGCTTTCCTCTCTTGTGTTAGTACTCGATCAGGGATCTACTTGGGGATGGCTCTCAATAGGAAGCATGATATGTTATTTTTCCATTGTTATGTTTCTTGGTATTTTCATTAAGATTGAACATAAAGCTCCGGAGCCGATTGTGGACCTTAAATTTTTCAGAATTCCGGCTTTTGTCAACGCGTTGGTTAATAATTTTATCGTCTTTATGGGTATGATGGGGGGTGTTTTTTTATTACCGGTCTTCGCTCAAACATTTCTCGGATATAGCGCAACCCAATCAGGATATCTTTTTATGCCAATGGCAGTTGCGATGATGGTAGCTTCCCCGTTGGGTGGAATGCTTACCGGAAAAGTAAAGTCTAAATATATTATATTTATAAGTACTATTGTTGCCTCAATTGGTATTTTTCTTTTTAACGGTCTCGACCCAAAATCAACAGCCTTTGCTATTATAATTCCTTTAGTAGTGATGGCATTTGGACTTGGTTTCGGAATGGCTCAGCGTACGAATATTATTGCATCAGTTGTTCCACAAAATGAAATCGGTATTGCATCTTCCATTCTTGCTCTGGTTCGAAACATCGCTGGTGCATTTGGCATAGCCATTTTCGCTACGATTTTAAGTAATAGAATAAATACTAACGTAATGACGATTAATGGTTTTAGTAAACTTTACAGTCACGTTCCCCTTGAAATTCAAAAATATATTGCTCTTATCACACTTAAGGCTCAAGTTGATGCTTACGACTATGTCTTTTTGGTTGCGTCAATTATAGTTTTCTTAGGATCATTTACGATTCTTTTCCTGAAATTAAAAAACGAACGCACGGATATAAAAGTGCACGTGGAATAAAAAGAAGTTAAAAATCCAGTATCGCTAAAATTAGCATATGCTAATTTTAGCGATAGGTGTCTAGCCCCATTTACGCCATAGCGTAAATGGGGCTTTTGGTGTGTTATCACTTTGTGACGGCCGTCAAGTTTGATAATACCTAGTAAACCTCCTGCTTGTAGCATTTCTCGCAATAAATAATCTCTGGCCTGTCGGGAGCGTAGCTCGTCTCAAATTCTACGGTGCATTTGCCAGTATGAAAGTGACCAGTTTTATCACACACACAAGTCCTATGCCAAAGCTTGAGAGGATTACGTTGTTTTAAACGCTGATAATGTCTACAGTTGGGACAGAGGTGAGAAAGGGGCAAGTTCATTCTTTGATAGAATTGGAGTTCAGAAGGTATGATTTTAAAGGCTTCAGTGCATTGTTCATTACAGGTGCCTTTATGCTCACACTCTATGACTTTACCAATGATGTCTTCCTTTACTTCCTTAATGGTATCAGGTATATCTTCATTCTTAATGTCTATTTGGTAGTTTCTGGCTTCTTTGTCCTTCCATCTGTAACCCTGCTTTTCTGCTTCTTCCTTGGTTAAGGGGAAGTATTCTTGAGCGATGGTTTCGTTGTAACAAAATGGGGACAATTCACTTGGAAAGAACTCTCCGTATTTATATACTCTGCCTTTACTATCTATGTATGGCATATCATTCATGTGTTTGATGATTTTGGGGACTAGTTCTTCGTATTGTTCTTTTGTGTATTGGTGGTTGAGGATGCAATAATTTTTTTTCTTTATTCCACAACATCCAAAAAGATTACTGGAACTATGGCAATTTACACTGTAAAAAATATTATTTGAATTATGGATAGTCATGCAACCCAATATGTGCGAGGTGTCTATTGTATCTACGGATTCATATATAAGTTCTGAAACCCATCCAGATCCAGGACCAACATCAAACAAATCTTTTGCTCCGAATCCACTCCATGTTGCATAGTGGCAATTTTCAGTATTGTCTCCACCTAAATCAAAACAGTAGCTGCAATTTCTTGCGCTACGAACATGGTCTCCCGTCACATTTTTGCAACTTATAAGTTCTGCGTATTTGTGAATTGATTTTAAATATACTTCTTCCTTAAACTTTTTTTGTAATTTCTGCAAAGACTTAAAATTTCCCGTGTTCATTTCTGATATTTTTTTCTCGTACTCTTCTTTGGAGTACTGCTCATTCCAAATGCAGTATGATTTACTGACAAGGTTGGTACAACCGAAACAATTATTGCAATTGCGGCAATTGTATAAAAAAGAACTCTCAAGACAACCTTCGCAATTATAGGAATATTTAAGTTTATAGCAACCATAACAGTACAAACAATCGTAACAAAATTCATCTTTTTCTATAATATAGCAATCAATCGAATCTTTTGAATTGGTGGATCTGTTCACATAAGATAATTTTTCATTCCAACCGCCGCCTGTAAACAAGTAACAATCTTTGTTGTGGGTGGCATAATTACAGTATTCACTATTCACATGTAGGGTATTAAATAAAGCCAAATGTGGTACTCTCTTTAGTAATTCTTGATATTGCTCAAAAAATGACTTGGAAAAATCATATTCTGTATCGTAATCCGAAGGATCCCACTTATCACTCCACCAATATTTTTCTTCATATGCTTTATATCCCGAATCAGGAGAAAAAATAGAAATAATATCTACTCCTGTGGCGTCACATTTTCTTTTATACAATGCTCGTTCATTTCTCCACGCCATACGTCTAGCAAACCGACAATCTGGGCAAAAAGTCGGCGGCGGAACTTTTATTTTTTCATAAAACCCAAAATCGTCCGGTTCTATATTGAAGTTCTTTTTGCAACTTTGGCATGTTTTAGTTTCGGAGCTCATCCCATTAGAAATTAAATAATTGATAATTTAGCGACTATTTTCCGTTAGTGAATTTCTAACGGGACACGTATTTATATTATATCAAAAAATTATGCCTGTTTCCGTGTTCGCTTTTTATACAGCAAAACTTGAATTAAGTTTACGGCAATACCGAGCATCAGGATTATGCCTCCGGCTTTTAGGAAAAAAGAAATATTATCTTCCCACTCACTACCCAAAAGGAAGCCCGTCATCCCGTACATCAGGGTATAAATAAATTCTCCCAGTAAGGCGAAAGTAAAAAACTTCTTGAAAGATACTTTGGAAATACCCGCCATCAGGTTCGTGGCGGGGGAGAGCTCGGTCAAAAACCGGCTGAAGAAAATAAGCGACGGGGCGAAGTCAATGATATAGTCTTCAATCTTATGAAAAGATTCCGAACGGAGAATACGCCTAAAAAAGACAAACTTACTTAGGATTCTCTCTCCGTATTGACGCGCCAAGATGTATCCGATCAGATCTCCGGTCATACTTCCCAGTAGCGTTATCCCGAGCACAGCGTAAATATTCATGTATCCCTGAGAGGCGAACCCTCCGGCGGCGGCGAGCGCCGTGCTGGCCGGTATGGGCAGAGCTATCGAAGACAGAAGGGCAATAATAAACAAGCCGAAATATTTATAAAGAAGTAAAAAAGAAAGCAGGTATTGGAAAAATGGAGCGAGGAGTGTGGTCATGCTTTTATTGGCGTCGGGTGGTGAGTATAGATTAATAATCCGTTTCTATGCAGGCGGCGGACATCCCGGACAAAAGAGGAAATAAAAAGAACCAAAATTATAATAATTATGATAAGGGCTATTAAGATTTCTTTGTTGCTGTCGTGTCTCATTGGTTTATTGTATCAAATTTTTAGAGTTAATTGAATTAACGTAATTCTGTATTCCGGCCACGGTTTGCTCAGCCATTTGTTCTAGGGCTTGTTTCTGGCCCATGTCAGTTTGTAATATTTTGTCATAAATATAATCATATTCTATGAGAACAGCCGGCTTGGTGAGGGTACCTGACGCGCCCAAGGCAATCAAACTTTGATCTTCGAACAAGCTGTTGTAATAACCTGGAGCTTCCGGAGAAAACTTTTTCTTCAACTCATTGTAAACGTCTTCGGCAATAATTCGCGAGGTTGCGGCATTTACGCTCTGCTTTTCCGGTATAAACATATCAAAACCACTATGCGGACCCGGCAGTGTGATATTCTTTCTGTTGCTGTTGTTGAAATGCAAGTGAATAACTAAGTCAACGTTATTTTCATCCGCCCATTTATTTATTCCATAAAGCTCGATGGCTGTTGTTTTGCTTGCCAGGGTGTGCTCGCCCATATCTGGAACGACCTTCTCTTCCCCGGATTTCACCAGAAGTTTATAAGTTGCTTGGTGTTCGTTTTTAAAATCGAGAATAGCTTGCTTATAATTCGTAAAATAATCGGCAAAAATCGGATTCCAGGTTTGGGTATCTCTGGCTACTATTATTTTATATTTTTGGTCTTGTCCGAGTAGCGTAGAGATATTATTTGCCACTTCAACCACCAAATCTCGTTCATAAATATCATTAAAGTGCGCCCCGCCGGTCGTGGTGTCATGCCCCGGCACCAGAAGAATAGTAAAAGGATGGGTGGCAGATATGGGAACAGGGGAAAGAGCGGGAAGCCCCGTTTCCTTTTTAGTAAAACTTGCTCGTATAAATAAAAAAGCCAAAGCAACAATACCGCATATTATTATGGAATAAATTATAATTTTTTTCATTTAAAATTATTTCTTTATTTGGAAGTATCATATATCTCCCCGTGTTCTATTTTTGAAATTTCTTCTCTGGTCGGAGGAGTGTTTTTGGCAAAAACAGTCAGCTCTTTTTGTTTTCGAAGTTCTTCCGCAAGGTCCACGTTTTCCTCTTTAAGATTTTTATATTTAAAATAGTTTTTTATAAATTCCGGGAGTAAGAGCAATATTGCAATCAAGACCCCTGTTGTAATGGTTAATAATAAAATAAGAGCCAATGAGCCCGTCAGGTGCCAGGAGAAAAAGGAAATCGTTACGACGTCAATATTTTGTAATGCAAAAATAACAGAAACCACCCCGAGCAACAACCCAGCTACAAAAAGTATTATCATATATTACATCATACTCTCTTTTTTTACTTTAAACAATAGCGTTTTATTGGCCTTTATATTCCACAAAAAATATGTTAAGTTTATAACATATTACGGGATCGTCTAATGGTAGGACCTTCGCCTCTGAAGCGAAGTATCTTGGTTCGAATCCAAGTCCCGTAGCCAATGGCAAACTTATTATATACAATATAAACATGAAATTAATATCACTTAATATTGAACTTAATAAACACAATCTAATTATTTTAGATTTTTTAAAGAAAGAAAAAGCCGACGTGATTTGCCTCCAGGAAATTCTTGAAGAAGATTTTCCATTTTTTAATAAAGAACTAAATCTCGAAAGCGTTTTTCAAGTATGTAGATATCAAAGATCTCCGTTTTATCCACAACTAATAGGCAAGAAACAAGGTGTCGCAATTTTTTCGAAAAACATAATCAATTCAGGTTCTGTTTTTTATTTAGGGAGCAAAGAAGACACCACAAAGCCATTTGATAGTGTAAATTTTAAAAAAAGTGAAGCCTTGGTTTGGGCGAATATCAAAAGTTCTGAAGGCGCATCGTTTAAATTTGTCACAGCTCAATTGCCGGTGACAGAGAACGGAGAGGTGACTCCGTTTCAGCTTGAGGTTTTGGATTCGTTTTTAATGAAACTCGATAAACTTGGAGAACTTGTACTTTGTGGTGATATAAATGGACCTCGCGGGCGAGAAACATTTGACCGTTTGGCAAAAAAGTACAAAGATAATATTCCTCCCGAGTATAAGACAAGCCTGGATCAAAACTTGCATCGAGTTAAAGGCTTAATATATGTTGTTGACGGACTTTTTACGACACCAAATTACAAAGCTTCAAACGTTAGGTTGATAGACGGTGTTAGTGATCATATGGCTATTGTTGCAGATATTAAGAAAAATTAAACTTAGCACATTTTTTGTGGAATTAGAAGGGGAGCGTGTTTGATTAAAATACCCAAAGATGTACTATTAGGATAGCCTAGAGAAAAATGCTTTTGAGTGACCTGGGCTGCGATAGCCTCGGCTGGCGACCGAGATCATTCCTCTTGATGGCCTCGCATTCTTTCTCTGGGCTAAGATTGTTCTTGTTTTTATTACATCGTTTTTTTACCCGAGTTCCTCCTGTGGATTCTCGGGTTTGTTTTTTATAGAATTAAAAGTGATGTAATGATATAATGCGTTTATGGATATAAATTCACCTAAATACTGGGAAAACAAATTAAAAGAAATGGGAATGCCGTCAGAAATTGAACTCGAACAAGAAAAAGCGGCAAAAGCCGGTGTTGAAGTCGTTTCGACTGAAATGGTAAGTCCCGAAGCGGAAGCCCTAGCACAAAAATTAAAAGAAGAAGACCCTAGAAATCTTTTAGGCGGATTTCCCAATAGCCCAAAAGAAGTAGTGGCCCTGGTGGAAACTTTGCGAGAAGAATGGTTGGCGCAAGATATAAAGCCAAAAGATATTCATTTAGTTGTTCACGCATCATGTATTAACGGTCATGATTGTGTTACTCTGGCTTATAATGGTGGAAATATATATCACTATAATACAAAAAATATTCGCGGATATTCCAGAGACAAAATGCTTTCCAAACTTGAGTCGCACGGACTGCACTTTGTCGAAAAATAATATGTATTTCGTTTACATTTTAGAATGCGCGGATAAAAGCTTATATGTGGGTTGCACGAACAATCTCGACAAAAGATTAAACCAGCACAACAATCTAAAATCCGGAGCCCATTATACCAAAATTCGCCGTCCTGTAATTTTGAGGTATTTTGAGAAATACAGAACGTTGAAACTGGCAAGGAGACGGGAAGCCGAAGTGAAGAAATGGACACATAACAAGAAAATGGTACTTATAGAAAATAAACAATAAACATAAAATAAAAGCTAGGTACTGAGCACAGCAGTGCAAATGTAAAAAATTGAAACTTTTGTTATAATCAATTTATGCACACCAACGTATTTATTTTTCACGGAACCGAAGGCTACCCAGAAGAAAATTGGTTCCCTTGGCTGAAGGGGGAATTGGAGGGGAAGGGATGCACGGTTTTTGTGCCACAATTTCCTTCGCCACCTTTGGTGGCTTCGAAGATTTCTGAATGGTTTGAGGTTTTGAAAGAATACGAGCAGTATATTGATGAAAATACTATTTTAATCGGGCATAGTTTGGGTGGAGTTTTTGCCCTGCGGGTGTTGGAAAAATTAAATCATCCGGTTAAAGCGGTTTTCCTGGTTAGCGCGCCCATTGGCGTAAAACCAATTTTAAATTATGACCGAGATAATAGTTTTAGCGGTTTTGATTTTGACTGGGAGAAAATAAAAAATAATTCCAAAAGTTTTACCGTATTTCATTCAGACAATGACCCGTTTGTCGGGCTGGAAAACGGGAAGGAGCTGGCAAAAAAATTAGGAGTTGAATTAACCTTTATTCCCAACGCCGGGCATTTTAATACACCCGCTGGTTATACAAAATTCCCTGATTTATTAAAAAAAGTTGAAGAAATTTTAAAATAATTCTTCCTTAAAGAACTACTCTTGTAATTTCTCATAAATATGTTATAACATAAACGAAAGGAGTACACGTGCAGAACACAATCATCATGGTTTCCTCGGTTAACTTGCCTGAAGAAGCTGCACAGCAGGCGAACGACGAAATCAAGAAGTTGGGAGAAGGTTGGAGCGTGGTTAGCCTAAGTACCAACGTCGAAGTATTTGGTGTTGTTGTAGACGGCGTGCATATACCGCCATTACACCACGCGGTGTATGTAGTAACGGTCGCGTTACAGAAGCCAGATCTCGATTACGTCGACTGACGACGACAAGGAGGAAGTATGGGCCATAGCAATGAACACGGCGGGGTGTCTCAGGAAGACGAGTACCGGGAACCCCAAAACAAACAGGAAGAGCTCAACCGGCTGAACGCCGAGCGGGAAGCAGTGGGTCTACCGAGGCTGTCGTACCTCTGTGTGGCGTACGGCATGTCACCGACCACATATCGTGGCGGCGAGGATTAATCAGTGTTTTCATCAGGTCGGGCGTCCGCGGGGACGTCCGACCTTTCACTTTAAATATTGCAGGGAGTATAATAATTTTATGGATATTGAATACGAAGCGACATTTCCAAATGTAAATAAGGATGAAATTCGTACACGGCTCAAAAACACCGGGGCTATACTTTTGCGGCCGGAATATTTGCAACGGCGCATTCCTTTCAATTTACCCAAGGAAACCCGCGCAAAAAATAAATTTGTCCGGGTACGGGACGAGGGGGATAAAATTACTTTGAGTTTGAAAATTTTTGACGGGGACAAAATTGAAAACCAAAAAGAAATTTGCCTAACGGTGAGCAGTTTCGACGATGCGGTTAAAATTTTGGAAACAATCGGTTGCGAGCCGAAATCGTACCAGGAAAGTAAAAGGGAACTTTGGAAGTTGGACAATGTGGAGATAATGATAGACGAATGGCCGTTTTTGGAGCCATTGGTTGAAATCGAAGGAAAGTCTGAAGAAGAAGTGAAAAAAGTTTCGGAAAAAATAGGGTTTGATTATTCCAAAGCCAGATTTTGTCCTGCAGGCAAGCTTTATCAAGAGAAATATAATATTCCCGAAGATAAAATAAATGTAGCCCCAAGAATAGTTTTTGATATGGAAAATCCGTTTTTGCAATAAACCTGTACAAGAACGGTTCTTGCGCAGGTTGTAAAAATTATTAGTTTTGGTAGAATATACGCATATGCAAAAAATTAAAATAGAAAATCATATGTTTGCGGGTGGTTTCTGGTTTGCGGCTTGGCTTTTCACCATCGGCTTCCTGCACTTAGCTTTTTGGAAAGGAGTGTTGGCCTTGGTCGTCTGGCCTTACTTTTTGGGTGTGACTTTTTCAGTAATTCATTAGCGCCGCGCTTAAGGTCGCATTTAATAGGAGAATGCGACATGATTCAGCAGAATCAATTGCGCGGCATGTAAATCAGTAGATTTACGACTTGGTCGCTTTCGCAACCCAGTAGGTGATTCTGCTGAATCAAATCAGATGCAAAACATCAAAAAACCATTTTTATACGCTTTGGCCGCTGCTTTATATATTGTCGGTATCGTTTTTGTCATAAACGCTTTAACGCAGGTTGTGCCAGGCAAAACCATAATTATTCCCATTATCATGCTAAGCCTTTTTGTTCTCTCGGCGGCAGTGATGGGATTTCTTTTTCTATCCGAACCCTTTTATCTCTATATGGAAAATAAAAAACAAGAAGCTGTGGTCTTTTTTGCAAAAACTGTGGGAATTTTCGCCTGCTTCGCAGCTCTCTTTGTAGTTTTGCTTTTGCTTCTCTAGATTTTTCACTAAATTTTCATTTGATTTTGTGCTATACTGGGTATATGACTAAAACAGCAAAAGTTTTATTATTGGTGATTATTGTTTTGGCTTTAGGCTATGTTTTTTATTTTAATAATAAGTCAGTAACTATTATTCCGGCGCCCGTGCAAATTACTCCAATTGTTACCAATAGCACGAAAACTTTTACCTCTGCCAACGGTTCTTTTTCTTTCAATTACAATGATGCGTTTTCTGTCACACCTGGAGATGATACGCTCACCACTGACTGGGAATTAAATAATCTACAGCCAAACGGACTATTACTGGCCACTGTGCTTGTGCCAAAAGATTATATGCCGGGGACAAATTTTGCTGAATCCAAATTAACCATTGGTAAATCGACTGACGCGACAGCGATTGAAAATTGTCTGGTGGACAATTCAGGAATAAAAGCAGTTGGACAACCTGCCGCCGTTAGTGGATACCCTTTTACTAAATTTACATTCAGTGATGCCGGTGCGGGTAATTTTTATGATACTACCAGCTACAAAGGCATTGTCGGAGGAGATTGTTATGTGGTTGAATACACCATTCACTCGAGCAACATCGGCAACTATTCTCCCGACCAAGGTATAATCGAATTTGATAAAACGAAAATAACCAATGACATTGAATCCATCGTAAAGAGTTTCAGACTTATCGTGGCAAGCAATTAATTTGGCAAAGTATGTATATTTTTAGTATAATACATTTACGATGGATAAATTAAAATTCGCATTATTTTCAATTATTGTTTTGGCCTTAGTGGGGCTAATCGGATATTGGGCTGTCGTTACCATTCAGTCTGGGGGTGAATTTGAAACGAGCCAAAAAATCGCGCAACTGCAAAAAGAAAATGAAGATTTGACCAAACAAGTGGCAGACCTTACAGACAAATTGAGCGTGCTCACGCCAGAGCCCACCGATACCACACCTACAAATATAATTCCAGTACCGACAACTCCTGTACAGCCAACAATATACAAAAATCAAAGTCTAATAAATGAATTGCAGAACCTTGTCACCAATAATGTTTTTATGAAATTGAAATCCAGTGGCACGCGAGTGGGTACGGTGCAGAATTTCTTGAATCTTTATAATAAGACTATGAATAGAATTGATAACGATTACGGAGCAAGCACAGTCAAAGCCGTATCTGCTTTTCAAAAAGCGCAAGGATTGATGGCCGACGGACAGGCCGGAGCGAGTACCTTCAATAAAATGATTGATTGGCTAAAGAAGCAGGGTTAACAAAAACTATGTACGATACAACAAAATATAAACTAATAGCATTTTTCTGCGTTGCCGTTATTTTACTCGGCGGATATTTTACCTACGTGCATTTTAAAAAAAATAAAACAAACGAAAAGCCGCAAATAGTTTCTACTGCTCCCATAATAGAAATTACTAGCGTAAACGTTCCTATAAAAATACCACCCAAACCCGTTTCCCCTCCGTTGCCACTTGGCACAGACCAATTTGTCGTCTCGCTCACGGCTACGCCCGACGATATTTCTGGCAATTTATCGGATGGGGGATATATACAAGATGCTTCAGCCTTCACTGCGCTCATTGGTACAAAAACAATTTCTCCCGGCGCTTATAAAATCTCCAAAGTCATGACACCAGCACAACTCTTACAAGTAATCTCCGGCAAACCATATATGAAATGGGTGGTCATTCCGCCCGGATTGCGAAAAGAAGAAATCGCGGCTCTCCTAGCTCCCCCTCTCGGTTGGACAAAAAAACAAACGACAGAATGGATTACTAAAGATACGACTATCAAGCCGGAATACATAGAAGGCGTTTATGCTCCAGACACATACCTCATCCCTGTGGGGGAAAAGCCGGTTGACGTCACCACCCGGCTGATTTCCAAATTCAATGAAGGCTTTGCGTCGTACCTGCCGCAATTTACCGCCAAGAATATCAAATGGACAACGGCATTGACCTTGGCCTCTATCGTGCAGAGGGAGGCGGCAAATGTGGCCGATATGCCACTCATTTCCGGCATACTTTGGAACCGGCTTAATCAAAATATGGCGCTCGATGTAGATGCGACATTGCAATACGTTCGTGGCAATAAAGGAGCTGGCTGGTGGGCGCCGATTACCGTGGCCGACAAGAAACTAGATTCTCCGTACAACACATATTTACACATCGGCTTGCCGCCGCACCCGATAGCCAACCCGAGTCTGCAAGCCATAGACGCAGTCCTAAACCCAGCAACCACAGACTGCCTATACTACCTCCACGACAAAAACCGCGTAACCCACTGCGCCGCCACCTACGCCGAACACCAAGCCAACATCCAAAAATATCTGGTTTCTTCAATGAATTAACTACACCATTTTTAGACGGCCGTCTAAAAATGGTGTAGTGTTGCAACATAGCTGGGGAGGAGTAGAATTCGACTTATGGAAAACACGGAACCACTCGCTTCAAAAATACGACCCAAAAGCTTAAAGGATTTTATTGGCCAGGAACACTTAGTGGATGCCGGCAAACCCTTGCGTATTGCTATAGAGAAAAAGCACTTATTTTCTTTTATCTTATGGGGTCCGCCCGGAGTAGGAAAGACCACGCTTGCTCGCATCTATGCGGAAGCTTTGAGTGCTGATTTTTATGACCTGTCTGCCGTCTCGGCTGGTAAAGATGACATTAGAAAAATTATAGACCCCAGTAGCAGAGCAGAGCTCGCTACGGGGCAGGTCAAAAAAGAAAAATCCAAAATACTTTTCCTCGACGAAATTCACCGTTTTAACAAAAGCCAGCAGGATTTTCTTTTGCCTTATGTGGAGTCCGGCGAGCTTACGCTCATCGGCGCGACGACGGAGAATCCAAGTTTTGAAGTCATCTCACCGCTTCTCTCTCGTTGCCGGGTGTTTGTATTAAACGAACTTTCTCCGGAAGAAATCAGCTTGATTATTGCTCGCGTTGAAAAGAGCGAGAAAATAAAAATAGATGCTGAAGCCAAAGATTGGCTCATAGGTATGGCCAACGGTGATGCTCGGCAAGCTATCGCCATGCTCGATGCCACCCTGCATCTTTACGGAAAAATAAATATCAAAAACCTAACGGAAACATTACAGTCAAAGTTTTTGCGTTACGACAAAAAGGGCGAAGAACATTATAACACCATCAGTGCGTTTATTAAAAGTATGCGCGCGAGCCAACCGGACGCGGCGCTGTATTATATGTGCCGAATGATCGACTCGGGAGAAGACCCTAAATTTATTGCTCGCCGAATGGTTGTCTTTGCGAGTGAAGACATAGGTTTGGCACAGCCGACGGCTTTGGTGGTAGCCAACGCTGTCTTCCGCGCAGTAGAAACTATCGGATTGCCGGAATGCGCCGAGAACTTGGCACACGGGGTAGCATATTTATCACAAGCCAAGAAAGACCGTTCATCTTACAATGCGTATCTGGAAGCGATGGCAGACGTGAAAAAATTCGGCAACTTGCCGATACCTTTAAAAATTCGCAACCCAGTCACCAAGCTGATGAAAGAGCTTGATTACGGGAAGGGCTATGATAAATATACCAAAGAAGACCTCTTGCCAGACAAACTTAAAAAGAAAAAATATTTAAAATAAAAGTTTTCCACATTTTCTTTTATTTGCATTTGACATATACCCCCAGGGGGTATATACTCTTTTATATGAAACAAGACATAAAAAATAAAGCCTTACGGCGCTTGAAAATTATCGGAGGTCAAGTCAGGGGTTTGGAAGAGATGGTGAATAAAGAAAAATACTGTATTGATATTATTACCCAAACCAGCGCGGTCAGAAAGGCGCTTTCCGGCGTGGAAGATTTGATTTTAGAAAATCACTTATCTACTCACGTTGTTCATCAGATTAAACACGGGCACGAAGGTACTCCGGTTAAAGAGATATTAAAAATTTACAAATTAAAAAGCAAATAAAGTATGCAAAACAAAACTTTTAGAATAAGAGGCATGCATTGCGCTTCGTGTGCCAGTATCATAGAGAGGACGGTCAAAAAAATTGACGGGGTAGAATATATTTCTGTAAACAATGGCACTGAAAACGCTAAGATTTCTTTTGATAAGAGTAAAACAAATCCGGATGATTTTAATAAAAAACTGGAACCGCTCGGATACTCTCTTATTTTCCCAGCGGTTCAACCGCTGAAAAAAACTGAGAAATATATGGAATTGAAAGATATGCGTAATAAACTTTTCTCGCTTATTCCTATTGTTCTGGTAAGTATTTTTGTAATGGGATGGGATCTTTTGGCGCAATTCAAAATTACGCCGGAAATGTCCGCAATGTGGAGCGACTTCTTTCATTATCTTTTGCCGATACTCGCCACCTATACGCTTTTCGTGGTGGGGAAATCATACTTGCTCGGTCTGTATCGCTTTTTCCGCTACGGTAAAGCTAATATGGATACTTTGATTGGCCTTGGCACGGGGGTGGCATTTTTATATAGCTTTATTGTCAGCGCTTTTGGAGAAAGTTTGAAATCTTTTATAAATGTTAATCAAAGCTATTACGACGTTTCGATTGTGGTTATAGCTTTCATCACGCTCGGAAAATATTTGGAAGCTCGTTCGAAATTAAAAACAGGCGATGCTATAGAGAAACTTCTAAATCTACAAGCCAAGACGGCTCTGGTCGTTAAGGACGGTAAGGAAGTCGAGATTCCGATAGAGCAAGTTGTGCATGGAGATATAATTATAGTGAAACCTGGAGCGAAGATTCCAGTTGACGGGATTATTGTTGAAGGATCGTCTTTTATTGACGAGGCGATGGTTACCGGCGAATCTATGCCGGTTGAAAAGAAAGTCGGCGATAGTGTAGTGTCTGGAACAATAAACACGACTGGGTCTTTTACATTTAAAGCTACAAAGATTGGCTCGGAAACTCTCCTCGCCCATATTGTAAAAATGGTGGAAGAAGCGCAGGGTAGTAAGGCACCCATCCAAGCCCTGGCAGACAAAATTTCCGGCATTTTTGTGCCGATTGTTTTGGGTATTGCAGTTGTCACTTTAGGCTTGTGGTTACTTATTGGTACACAATATCTGGGTTTTTCACAGGCATTTTCTTTCGGCCTAGTTTCTTTTGTGGGTATTTTAGTTATTGCTTGTCCTTGCGCGCTTGGGCTAGCAACACCAACAGCCATTATCGTTGGTGTTGGTAAGGGAGCAAAGAATGGAATCCTTATCAAAGACGCGGCCATCCTGGAGAAGTTGCATAAAGTGGACACGGTGATTGTCGATAAGACGGGGACGATTACAAAAGGCAAACCAACACTTGTCGATATTCAAAACTTGTCAACCTGGCAGGTCGACAAGTTTATTTCTGTTCTTGCCTCGCTGGAAAATAAATCAGAACATCCGATTGCGCATGCGATAATTAATTACACAAAAGAAAAAAGTATAAATACGGTAGATGTTTCAAATTTTGAAAGTATAAAAGGAAAAGGCATAAAGGGAACATTGGATGGAACTGAGTATTTTGCTGGAAATGCAAAACTCATGCAAGATCTTGGTGTTATGTTTGACGTTTCTCAGATAGAAAAGTTCACAGCACAGGGAAAAACTCCAGTTCTTCTTGCCACAAAAGAAAAAGTTTTGGGTTTTGTAATGGTCGCGGATGAGATAAAGGCCGAATCAAAACAAGCAGTAAATGATTTGCACAAGCTTGGCATCAAGGTAATTATGGTAACGGGAGATGATGAAAAAACTGCAAAATATATGGCAAAACTGGTCGGCATCGATGATGTTTTAGCCCATGTATTGCCCGAAGACAAATTAATTAAAATAAAAGAATTGCAAAAAGAGGGGCACATTGTGGCAATGGCAGGGGATGGAGTTAACGATGCACCGGCCTTAGCGCAGGCGGACGTAGGCATCGCCATGGCGACGGGCACGGATGTGGCGATAGAGTCTGCGGGCATTACGCTCTTAGGTGGAGACATTTCCAAATTAGTCAAAGCGATAAAGCTTTCCAAAATGACGATGCTTGGAATAAAGCAAAATCTTTTCTGGGCATTTTTCTACAACATTGTCGGTATACCGCTCGCGGCCGGAGCATTTTATCCGTTTTTCGGCTGGCTCTTGTCTCCGGTGTTTGCTGGTATGGCCATGGCGTTTTCCAGTGTTTCCGTAGTCGGGAATTCACTTAGAATTAAAAGCAAGAAATTATAAAATAATAAAGTAAAAAAATATGCGAAAATATACATTTCACGTAAAAGGCACGCATTGCGCATCTTGCAAAATATTAATTGGAGATATCTTTAAAGAACAAGATTTCATTTTAAGTTCAAAAGTGGATTTAAAAAAAGAAATTGTGGAGATCGAAACAAACAGCGACAAAAATGCGGAAGAGATAGCGCAAATTCTGAATGTTAAAATAAAACCAAACGGTTATGTTCTTTCGGTGGAAAAAATTATTTCCGAAAAAGAAAAAGATAATACTATCTGGCAAGCCATACCCATCGGTCTTGTGTTTTTGGTGTTATTTTTTATGCTGCAGAAGTCGGGTATTTTAAACCTAGGCATTGGCGGCAAGACTACGCCGGCGACGAGTTTTATTATCGGAATCATCGCTTCACTTTCGAGCTGTTTGGCTATTGTCGGAGGGTTGATATTGTCACTTTCCGCCAAAGTTGCGCAAGATGAAAGGGGTGGAGCAAAAAAGCCCTTGGTTTTATTCCATGCGGGCAGATTGTTCGGTTTTGCGATTTTAGGCGGAGTACTCGGATTGGTTGGCGAAGCTATCGGTGTAAATTTTGTTTTTTCCGCCATCCTCGGACTTATCGCCTCCGTCGTTATGATAATGCTCGGTCTTAATCTCGTTGGAATATTCAAGAAGAGCACCGTTACCTTACCCTCAAATATATTTTCTTTTTTTAGAAAAGTGGAACACGCAACTTGGACACCAATCTTGATTGGAGTGGGAACATTTTTCCTGCCCTGCGGTTTTACCCAATCGATGCAAATTGCCGCTCTTTCCAGCGGGTCGTTTATTTCAGGACTGCTCTTGATGTTTGCCTTCGCCCTGGGGACATTGCCGGTGCTGGCAATTGTTTCATTTGGCTCAATATCATTCGCGCAGTCCAAATATGCTCCGCTCTTTTTCAAGTCAGCAGGAATAATTGTGGTGGGACTTGGAATATTCGCATTGTTGGCCCAACTTGCGGGGTTGGGAATTATTAATCCCTTATTTAATATTTAAAAATCAAATGAACAAAAATACTTTAATCGCTATAACAATTATTTGTGTCGCAATCATTGCTTTTATTTTTATCAGTGGATCTGGCACTGGCAACACTTCGAGTTCGGCTGTGGAAAATACGCAAATGAAAGATGGCGTGCAATACATCACGATCAATGCCGGAGGGGGATATTCTCCACGGTTATCAACAGCCAAAGCGGGAGTTCCCACAAAATTAATAATGAAAACGAACGGCATATACGATTGTTCAGCTTCGTTAGTAATAAACTCTCTCGGCTATAGGAAAATTCTGCCTCAAACGGGAGAAACGGAGATAGACATCGGCACACCGCAAGCGGGTGTGCCACTCCGGGGCGTATGCGGTATGGGCATGTACAGCTTTTCGGTTAACTTCCAGTAAAAATGGTATAATGAATTTGTGGAAACAAATATTTGCAAAGTTTGCCATCAG
>Ga0182021_10000908_pt1 | contig 33580 bp, 30 predicted proteins | sample 612E3MmetaG_FD_120493 | JGI IMG/M metagenome (GOLD analysis project Ga0182021, IMG submission 120493) | Permafrost microbial communities from Stordalen Mire, Sweden - 612E3M metaG (Illumina Assembly) | ecosystem: Environmental > Terrestrial > Soil > Wetlands > Permafrost | place: Sweden... | reverse complement strand
GATCCCGACCCGTTCGGACAGGTCGCCGCCGTCCGTGAGGTGCTGGCCGACATCGGCGCCAGCGACGTGGCCGAACAGCTCGTCATCAACAAGATCGACCTGGCTGACGAGGGCATGCTGCAGTCGCTGCGTACCCGGTTCCCCGGCGCGGTCTTCGCGTCGGCGCGTACGGGCGAAGGGCTGGACGAGGTCCGCGCCATCGTCGAGCAGCGGTTGCCGAACCCCGGTACAGAGGTCACCGCGCTAGTCCCGTACGCGCGCGGGGACCTCATCGACAGGATCCATCGCGAAGGCGAGCTCCTCACGGTCGAGCACAGAGGCGACGGCACGTTCGTGGTCGCGCGGGTCCACGACGACCTCGCGGGAGAGCTCGCCGGCTTCCCCGCGTGAGCCTGGGGATGGCTTCCCTACGGCGCCGTCCGTGTCGGGTAGCGTGACAGGGTGGTTCCCGAGTCGGCTGGAGTCGTCGATCCCCTGAGCATCCTGGATGCTGCTGTGGCGTCGATCGGCGGCAGCGCGCGCGAGGGCCAGGTGGCGATGTGCCGCGAAGTCACAGAGGCCTTCGAGTCAGGTGAGCACGTGCTCGTGCAGGCCGGTACGGGGACGGGCAAGTCCCTCGGCTACCTCGCTCCGGCTTTCGCGCACGTCCTCAACTCGCCGGCGTCGCGGGTGGTGGTGGCCACGGCCACGTTGGCGCTGCAGACGCAGCTCGCGACCAAAGACGTACCGGTGATCATTGACGCCGTCGAGGCGATCACCGGGCGACGCCCCAAGGCGGCCCTGCTGAAGGGACGCTCGAACTACGCGTGCCTGCATCGCGTCCGTGAAGGAGTCGGGGAGGACCCGCAGCCCGGGCTGATCGCTGCAGGCGAGCTCGCCACGGCGCTGCGCGCGGTCGATGCGGCACCCGACTCGGTGCTCGGCGCCGAGGTTCTGGCACTTCGCGAGTGGGCCGAGGAGCAGGCCGAGAGCGGTGGACTCGCCGACCGTGACAACGCTCCGACACACACCCCTATGGCCTGGGCGCAGGTGTCGGTCCCGGTACGGGAGTGCCTCGGCGCGACCAACTGCCCGTACGGCGCGGAGTGCTTCGTCGAGCTGTCCCGCGACAGGGCCCGGGAGTCCGACCTCATCGTGACCAACCACGCGCTGCTCGCGATCGACGCCTTGCACGGCGGCACGGCACTGCCGGAGCACGACCTCCTCGTCGTCGACGAGGCGCACGAGCTGGTCTCCCGGGTCACCGGCGCGGCGTCCAGCGAGCTGAGCGCGCAGCAGATCGAGCGGGTTGTACGGCGGGCGCTCCCGTGGCTCACGGACACCGTGGGGATCGACTTCCTGGACGCGGCCGACACGTTCCGTACCGCCCTCGACCTCAGCGACCTCGGGCGTGTCATGGATCCCGCGTCGACGATGGCGTTGGCGTTCGCGCGCGTACGACAGGTGGCCAGGGCGGCGCTGTCGGACTTCAAGGCATCCACGACGAAGGGCGTCGACGCTGCGCGCGTGCAGGCGCAGGCGGTCGTGCAGGAGGTCTACGACATCGCCGAGCGCATGGCCGGGCTCAACGAGTACGACGTCGTCTGGGTCGCCGAGCGCGAACGGGCGGGTCGCTGGGCGGTGGTGGCACCCCTGAACGTGGCAGGGCTCGTCCGGGAGAGCATCCTTCCCGATGTCACCGCGGTGTTCACCTCCGCGACGCTGACGATCGGCGGAGGCTTCGACGCGCTGGCGCGGCAGCTGGGACTCGCCGGCGCCGCGAAGACCGAGGGAAGGCCAGCGCCCCGATGGCACGGGGTCGATGTCGGCTCACCGTTCGACTACTCCCGGCAGGGGATCCTGTACGTGGCCGCGCACCTCCCGCCGCCCAGTCGGGACGGACTCGGCGAGGCGGCGTTGGCGGAGATCGTGGAGCTCATCCGCGCAGCAGGCGGTCGTACGCTCGGCTTGTTCGCGTCGCACCGCAATGCGACAGCGGCCGCATCTCACGTCCGCACCGCCTTGCCTGATCTCACGGTGCTGTGCCAGGGGGACGCGCAGCTGCCGGAGCTCACGCGTCGTTTCATCGAGGAGCCCGAGACGTCGTTGTTCGGCACGTTGTCGCTGTGGCAGGGCGTTGACGTCCCAGGGGAGACCTGCCAGCTCGTGCTCATCGACAAGATCCCGTTCCCGCGGCCTGACGAGCCGCTCATGGTGGCGCGACAGGATGCGGTGACCGCCTCGGGCGGCAACGGCTTCATGCAGGTGGCTGCCACGCATGCCGGGCTGCTGCTGGCCCAGGGGAGCGGTCGGCTCGTCCGGCGCCTCAGCGACCGCGGCGTCGTAGCGATCCTCGACCCGCGGCTGATGACGGCGCGGTACGGGTCGTTCTTGCGCGCGTCGATCCCACCTTTCTGGACGACGACCGACCACGACCTGGCGATGGGTGCCTTGCGGCGGCTGGGCGCCCACGTGGCCTCTGCCCCGTCCGATCCGTCCCAGTCTGGTCAGGTGGCCGAGACGTCCTGACGGGCCCTTTCGATGAGGCGACCCAGCACCTGTTCCTCACGCGCCACCAAGTCGACGAGCTGATCGCTGAAACCTGCACCTGGGTTGGTGGGATCCGCATACAACGGCGCGTCGTGAATCGCCACTTCCACGTGGCTGAGTTCGCTGCTCAGTTCCCGAAGGTTGTCGCTCATGACGACCCAATACCCCCTATTTGCACGTCGAGACGAACTGATCGCTAGCCGTCAGAGTCGCCGCAGGACCGTGACGACCTTGCCGAGAATGCTCGCGTCGTTGCCGTCGATGGGCTCGTACGCAGGATTGTGCGGCAGGAGCCATACCTGACCGGGCGTGCGCTTGAACGTCTTGACCGTGGCCTCGTCACCGATGAGCGCGGCCACGATGTCGCCGTTCTCCGCGACGGGCTGACGGCGTACGACGACGTAGTCCCCGTCGCAGATGGCGGCGTCGATCATCGAGTCGCCGCGCACCTCGAGCAGGAAGAGATCTCCCTCTCCGACGAGCTGGCGGGGCAGTGCGAACACGTCCTCCACCTGCTGCTCCGCGAGGATGGGGCCGCCCGCCGCGATCCGCCCGAGCACCGGGACATGGACAGCGCGTGGGAGTGAGTCGTTGACGTCAGTGGGGTCGGCGTAGGGATCAGCGGACCGTGGGCGAGAACTTGGACCCTCGGGGAGCCGGACGTCCAGGGCGCGAGGGCGGTTGGGGTCCCGTCGGATGTACCCCTTGGCCTCCAGCTGGTGCATCTGGTGGGCCACGCTCGACGGGCTCGACAGGCCGGCCATCTTGGCCACCTCGCGCATGCTCGGCGGGTAGCCCTTCTCCTCAACGGAACGCTTGATCACCTCGAGGAGCAGACGCTGCCTCATGGTCAGGCCGTCAGCATCGACCGCACCCTCTGTGGGCATGGTCACCATCTTCGATCGACGCACGACATCGGCGATGTCGGCGTTCGACGGGCGTCCGCGCTTCACCTCAGGAGCGCGCCGGCGGTTCGTGGGGGGTTTGGTCTCGTCAGCCATGACTAGAAGATACGGCGTTCGAATTCCGGAATCAAACACCTGTTCGAGCGTGTCGCGGGGGTGGCGCCGGTCAGGACGACGCGAGGGCGTTCGGCGTTGGTGCCGCGGAAGGGGTCGACGAGGCGCTCGGAAGCTGGGTGACGGTCGGAAATGTCACAGGGCCGGCGGACTGACTCGACGAGGGGGAGAGCGAGGGGGCCGCGGGCGCGGTCTCAGTCACGGTCATGGTGGCCGTGGGGCTCGGGCGCGCAGTGACGGCCGTGGGACTGGCCACCACCACTCTGGCCGCGACGGACTGGAGCTGGTCGGTGCCGGGAGACAGGTTCCTCCCGAGTCCCAGCTGTAGTAGCAGGAGGCCGGCGATTCCGAGGGCGAATCCCGCACCCACGGTGACAGCTCCGCGGACCCATCCGCTCCACGGTGCCCGCGTGGTCGCTGGATCGGCATTCTGGACGGCGACCGTGTCTATGGGGACCGCGCCGACGCCGGTGCGTCGGCGATTGGCGAGTGCGAGCGCCGCAGCTCGGCTGCGATGTACGGACGCCCTGATCGTGGTCGCCGTGACGGCAGCCACCAGGCTGCCTACGGCCGCGCCGATGACCGTACCGCTGAGACCGAGCTGCCCACCGATCACGGCGGCGATGGCTGCGGACCCCGCACCTGCGAGGAGGCTTACCGGGTGGAGCGGGGAGTCAGCCGAGAGCGTCTTACGCGTCGTGGGTGACTCGGGCTCGTCGCTGATCTGTCGGGGGGACGAGGTCGGCATTCGGTAACACACACTCCTGGTTCGAGGTCATCGCGGGCGCCTGTGGGGGCCGGGACGCCTCTTCAACCGTGCCACTCGAAGGCCGCCCAGACAAACGAGGGGTCGATCTGTGCGAAAACTGTCAGAGGTCCCGTGTGTAGTGATGGCAGAGGACGCGACACGCCGAAAAGAACAGATGTTTGATTCGGTCCCGCGGATGGCATAGAACTGTTTCGAACACCTGTTCGATCGAGAGGACCACCAATGAGCACTGTGACAGTAGCTCCCCGGCCGTTGACGACGACACGTCCGGCCGCAGCCCGGAAGCCCAGCGGCCCGAGCGCCGCGCGTCCGGTGGTGTTCGTACGTCATGTGGTGGCTGTACGGCCCGTTGCGTGCCAGGTGGCCGTCGACCAGCCGATGTGGCAGCTCACGCGCCGCGGACTCATCGTGGTGATGGCGTTGCTCGCCACAGTGATGGGCAGCGCGGTCGTGACCTGCCTCGTGGCCTTCCTGTCCGTCAGCAACTCACCGCTCTGAGCCTCACCCCTCCAACAACGACGAAGGCGCCGCCCGAGTGGGCGGCGCCTTCGCGCGTCGTGACGAAGAGCCTTACTGCATCGGCGCCTGGCCCGCGTTCGGGTCTGAGACGACGACGGACTTCATGATCTTGTCGGCGAGCGTCTGGCGCTTGGCGTCCCACAGGGGGAAGAGCCAGCCGACGTAGCAGATCACGCTGTCGACGAAGTGGGCGACCAGGCGAAGAATGCCGGCGCCTGCACCGAGCGGCTGGCCCGTCGCCTCGGAGACGAGCTTCGTCTTCGCGATCTTGCGGCCGAGCGAGTAGCCCGTGATGCCGGCCTGGTAGCCGGAGTTCCACACGACGAACGCGATCTCGGCCGCCCACAGGATGAAGGTGAGGAGGCTGGAGATCCCGCCGCTGCCCAGGTTGCCGATGATCGAGGCGAGGATCGAATAGACGATGGCCGGCGCCAAGTAGTCGATGGCCCATCCGAGGGCGCGATTGCCGAACGTGGCGAGCTCGGGCGTCGGGCTCGCGTAGCCGGCGTCGTAGCCGTACGCCGAGACCGCGCCGGTGTTCGGGTAGCCTGCGCCGTACGTCGGGGCCGGCGGCGTGCCGTACGCGGCGTTCGGGTCCTGGTAGCCCTCTGCTGGCTGGCCGTAGCCGGCCGCACCGTACTGCCCGGGCTGGGACTGGCCGTAGCCGCCGGTGGCGCCGTAGGCCTGGTTCGGGTCGGTGTAGCCGCTGCCGGCCGCCGGATCGGGAGCGCTGCCGTAGCTGCCGGCTGCAGGAGCGGCCCCGTACGACGGCGTCGAGCCGTACGCGGGGGTGCTGGGGTCGGTGCTGCCGTAGGCGGGTGTGCCGTACGACGGGGTGCTCGGCGCGGGGGTCCCGTAGGAAGGAGCCGCACCGTAGGACGGTGTCGAGTCCGGAGCTGTGTAGCCGCCGGGCGCGGGAGTGCTGGGGGCGGGTGTCCCGTATTGGGGAGCCGCACCGTACGACGGCGTCGAGTCCGGCGCCGTGTAGCCGCCGCCGGCCGGTGCACCGTAGGACGGTGCGGGATCCGGGGCGGAGTAACCGGGCGTGCTCGAGGCCGGCGACGCTGCCTGGCCTGCGTCAGGGGTGCCGTATGCAGGGGGCGTATACGACGGCGTGGTGTAGTTGGGGCTCGCGTACGAGCCTGTGCCGGTGCCTTCGGGCGCGGGAGCGGCCGGAGGTGCCTGCGGATCAGGCGCCGAGGGCTGCCCGTAGGGCGGCTGGGGCTGGCTCGGGGTGTTGGCCGGGTCGTTCCAGTTCTCGTTGCTCACGATGATCCTCTCGAGGACGGATATGACACCCCGTTGTCATGGTCGCCCTCACGAACGCCCCCACGGTGCCATTGGCGATTACTGTAGTGCATCGCCATGGTCACGGACTGGAGCATTGACAAGCCAATCTCGGCCCGGGAAGCACTTTTCCGAGCCGGTTCAGTCGGCCTGCTCGGATTCGGGGTGGGTGCCGTACATCTCGTGACGGGGTTCGGACTTCCGTGCCCGTTCCGTGCTGTGACCGGGTGGCTCTGTCCCATCTGTGGGGGCACTCATATGGCCGAGGCGCTCCTGCGTGGTGACGTGGCTGCAGCGTGGGCTGCGAACCCCCTCTTGCTCGTCCTGGCTGTCGCGATCGGAATCCGTGCGATCGGCTGGTCGACCGAGTTCGTACGCAACCCCCGCGGTCCGTCCCGCCGATGGTTGCCGGCCTCATTGACCGAGCACTGGTTCGCGACGTTCGTGGTCGTCTCCATCGTGTACGTCCTGGTCAGGAACCTGTTCCCCCTCGCCTGAGCACACGACACGCCGCGACACCCGCGCAGGCATTGACTTGTGGCCGATCGCGAGGCAAGATCACTACATCTAGTGGTTACACAGATGTAGTTATCCCAGGGGTAGAGGTAGTCATCCACAGGATGTCCGCACCTCATCCACAACCTCATCCACACGCCAGGGAGGAGACAGGCTCATGTTCTGCCCATACTGCAAGCACACGGACTCACGGGTACTGGACTCCCGCGTCTCGGAGGACGGGTCCAGCATCCGGCGTCGGAGGCAGTGCCCGGCCTGCGAAAGGCGGTTCACGACCGTCGAGCAGACACAGCTCGTCGTCGTGAAGCGCTCAGGCGTTGTGGAGCCCTTCGCTCGTGACAAGGTCATCGCCGGCGTCCGGAAGGCCTGCAAGGGTCGTCCGGTCAGCGAGGACGATCTCGCGCGGCTCGGCCAGCAGGTCGAGGACGCGCTGAGGGCATACGGTCAGGCAGAGATCAACGCCGAGGACATCGGGCTGGCGATCCTGGCGCCGCTGAGGCGGCTCGACGCCGTGGCGTACCTCCGGTTCGCCTCCGTCTATCGCCACTACGACACCGTCGACGACTTCGAACACGCCATCGCGGAACTCCGCGGAGGTTTGGCGACCGTCTGACGGAAACTGTCGGACACCAGAGCAAGACTCACCCTACGAACACGATTTTCGGGCCGGCACGGCCAGTCAGAGAGGCGATCATGACCGAGACGACCACCAAGTCGAGGGCTCGCAACAAGGGCAACGGGCTCACGATCGAGCGCGTGTACACGACGCCCGGCGTGCATCCGTACGACGAGGTCACCTGGGAGCGCCGCGATGTGGTGCAGACGAACTGGAAGACCGGGGAGACGGTCTTCGAGCAGCGCGGCGTGGAGTTCCCCTCGACCTGGAGCGTGAACGCGTCGACGATCGTCACGACGAAGTACTTCCGTGGCGCGCTCGGCACCGAGGTGCGCGAGACGAGCCTTCGCCAGCTCATCGATCGCGTGGTGCGGAAGTACCGCGGTGCTGGCGAGGAGAGCGGCTACTTCGCATCTCCGGCCGATGCTGAGACGTTCGAGCACGAGCTCACGTACATGCTGGTGAACCAGGTGTTCTCGTTCAACTCGCCGGTGTGGTTCAACGTCGGCACCGCTAGCCCGCAGCAGGTGAGTGCCTGCTTCATCCTGAGCGTTGAGGACTCGATCGACTCGATCCTGAACTGGTACCGCGAGGAGGGCTTCATCTTCAAGGGCGGCTCCGGCGCGGGCCTCAACCTGTCGCGGATCCGGTCCAGCAAGGAGCTGCTCTCGAGCGGCGGCACGGCGTCCGGCCCGGTGTCGTTCATGCGTGGCGCGGATGCGTCGGCAGGCACGATCAAGTCCGGTGGTGCGACGCGGCGCGCGGCGAAGATGGTCGTCCTCGACATCGACCACCCCGACATCGAGGAGTTCGTACAGACCAAGGCGCGCGAGGAGGACAAGATCCGCGCGCTGCGTGACGCAGGCTTCGACATGGACCTCGGTGGCGCCGACATCGCGAGCGTGCAGTACCAGAACGCGAACAACTCGGTCCGCGTGTCCGACGAGTTCATGCATGCGGTCGAGGACGGCAGCCCGTTCGGGCTGCGTGCCCGCATGGACGGTCGCGTCATCAAGACCGTCGACGCCCGTGACCTCTTCCACAAGGTCGCCGAGGCAGCCTGGCTGTGCGCCGACCCCGGCATCCAGTACGACGACACGATCAACGACTGGCACACGAACCCGGAGTCCGGCCGGATCACGGCTTCGAACCCCTGCTCGGAGTACATGAGCCTCGACAACAGCTCCTGCAACCTGGCGTCGTTGAACCTCATGAAGTTCTTGCGTGACGACGACACGTTCGACACCGACACGTTCGTCAAGGTCGTCGAGCTGGTCATCACGGCGATGGACATCTCGATCACGTTCGCCGACTTCCCGACCGAGAAGATCACCCAGACGACCAAGGACTTCCGCCAGCTGGGTATCGGCTACGCCAACCTCGGCGCCCTGCTGATGGCGATCGGGCTGGGGTACGACTCCGATGCCGGCCGGGCCCTGGCCGCGTCCATCACGTCGCTCATGACCGGTGCCGCATACCGTCGTTCGGCGGAGCTGGCCGACGTCGTCGGCACGTACAACGGCTACGCCCGCAACGCCGACGCCCACCAGCGCGTGATGCGCAAGCACCAGGCGGCCAACGACGAGCTGCGCACCACCACCTCGGGCATCGATGGCGCGGTCCACAAGGTCGCCACCCGCGAGTGGAACAAGGTCGTCACGCTCGGCGGCAAGTTCGGCTTCCGCAACGCCCAGGCGTCGCTGCTCGCCCCGACCGGCACCATCGGCTTCATGATGGACTGCGACACCACGGGCATCGAGCCCGACTTCTCGCTGGTCAAGTTCAAGAAGCTCGTGGGCGGCGGGTCGATGCAGATCGTGAACAACACGGTGCGTCGGGCGCTGAAGAACCTCGGCTACACCGAGGAGACGTCGGAAGCGGTCGTCGAGTTCATCGCCGAGCACGGCCACGTCGTGGGGGCGCCCGGGCTCAAGGAGTCCGACTACCTGGTGTTCGACTGCGCGATGGGCGAGCGGGCGATCAGGCCGATGGGCCACGTACGGATGATGGCCGCGGTCCAGCCGTTCCTCTCCGGCGCGATCTCGAAGACGGTCAACCTGCCGGAGACGGCGACCGTCGCGGAGATCGAGGACGTGTACCTGCAGGGCTGGAAGCTCGGCCTCAAGGCGCTGGCCGTGTACCGCGACAACTGCAAGGTCGGCCAGCCGCTCTCGGACGGCAAGAAGAAGGCAGAGCCGGAGGCCGTCGCCCAGGCACCCGAGGTGCGGATCGAGTACAAGCCTCGCCGCCAGCGTCTGCCCAAGTCGCGCCGAAGCCAGACGACGTCGTTCTCCGTCGGAGGGGCCGAGGGCTACATGACCGCGTCCCAGTACGAGAACGGCCAGCTCGGCGAGGTCTTCCTCAAGCTCGGCAAGCAAGGATCCACTCTGGCCGGCGTCATGGACGCCTTCTCCATCGCGATCTCGATCGCGCTGCAATACGGCGTGCCACTGGAGCAGTACGTGCAGAAGTTCACGAACCTCAAGTTCGAGCCGGCCGGGATGACCGACGACCCGGATGTGCGGATCGCGCAGTCGATCATGGACTACATCTTCCGGAGGCTGGCGCTCGACTACCTGCCGTACGAGGAGAGGACCGAGCTCGGGATCTACACCGCGGGCGAGCGTGCGCGGTACGTGGAGACCGGGTCGTACATGTCCGAGGAGGACGAGGCGCAGCTGCTCGAGTCCGAGACGCTCCGCAACGACGACGGCGACAACGTACGAGTGGACGGAGACGGCCCGAGGCAGCCTGCGCTGGTTGACGCCGCGCCGCACACGAGCGCCGAGATGATGGAGCTGACGTTCGGCCACGCGGTCGACGCCCCGCTCTGCCTCACCTGCGGCACGAAGATGCGCCCCTCGGGCAGCTGCTACGTCTGCGAGGGCTGCGGCTCGACGTCCGGCTGCAGCTGAGCCGGTAACGGACAGCGGCGGGGCCCTTCCTTTACCAGGAGGGGCCCCGTTCGTTGGTGGGTGGCAGGACCGCTACGGCGTCTCCGCCGACGCGGCGGCAAGTTCGCTGCTGAAGGGTGTTGCCTCGGCAGTGGGGGAGAAGAACGCTCGCAATCCCATCCGCCTCAGGACGTACCAGACGACGTTGAACACGACGAGCGCGCTCGTGGCGAGGATCGCGATCATCGAGCCCGAGTCCTGGAGCATCACCGCCCAGATCGCCCAGAGCGTCTGGTTCAGGGCTCCCAGGAGGAGGGACGCGGTCGAGATGCCCTTCACGTGGGGCGCCCGGACCAGCTCGACGCTCTGGCCCGCCATGGCGATGGCTCCCGGAATGATCGCGAAGAGCCCGTACGCTGCCGAGCCGAGGAACTGGTCGACGGCGATCATCGCCGCCGCGAGGCCGAGGCCCGGCAGGAACGCCGGAAAGGTGCGACGCCCGAGCTGTCGCGACAGGATGTGGAGGATCGGCACGGTCGCCACCAGCGACAACGCGCTCGCCATGAACTGCGGCGGCTGGTCGATCCTGATCCCGTGAGCGGTCCAGCCGATGTTGATCGCGAGGATCGCCTGCCACCCGACAAGCGACAGACCTTCGATGTTGCGGGTACGAGCGGTACGTATGAGCTGGGGGATGCCGAGGACCGTACCCACGGCAGTCGCGGTCCAGCCGACGAGGACCAGGAGAGACATGAAAAGGCCTTCTGCCCGGGATCTGCCGGCGCGTGAATGGAGACGATGAGCGAAGACACGCTCTGCGCGTTCCTGGCCCGGATCGTGCGCCGAAGACTCCGGCAGTGGCTTCGCGAAGAGACTATCGGAGAGCTATCCGACGCATGGCTGGACCCTCGCCAACAGTTACGACGAATGGGAGTTCCTGGTCAACAACGCTACGGTCAAGAAGTGATCCTCCGCCCCCTCATCGCCCGCACCTTCTGGGCATCGTCTCATTACACGCTGCGGTCCGAGCCGCTCGCCATCGAGGGGTCCGCGCTGCTGGTCGGGGCTCCTCACACCTCCAACTGGGACTTCGTCTTCATGCTGGCCATCTGCTGGCGACACGGGTTCGCTCCGCTGTGGCTGGGCAAGCACACACTGTTCAAGAAGCCCTTCGGGCCGATCATGCGCGCCCTCGGCGGGATCCCGGTGAACCGCGCTCATCCCGGCAGACTGGTCCAGGATGTCGTCTCTCACATGCGCACGGGCAAGCACTTCCTGGTGGTGACGCCGGAAGGCACTCGGGCTCGTCGAAAGATCTGGAAGTCGGGCTTCTACCGGATCGCGACCGATGCAGGTCTGCCCGTGGTCCTCGCGTACGTGGACTCGGCGACCCACACGGCGGGGCTCGGCCCCACGATCTCACTGACCGGGAACGTCATCGCAGACATGGACGTGGTCCGCGCGTTCTACGCCGACAAGCGCGGCATCCGCCCGGACCTCTTCACCCCTCCGATGCTGCGCGAAGAGTCCAGACCAGCCATCGGCTGAACCGCATGGGTAGCCTGCGAGCATGATGCTGGATGACGCGTGCGCCTGGTTCGACCTCGATGCCGAGGACACCGCTGAGGTGATCGTGGCCGCTGCCCAGATCGCGGCCGACGACGCGTTGTCGGCCCGGGTGGCGGAGGTCGTACGACAGCTCGGTGACCACTTCGAAGAGCTGAAGCTATGGAACTTGTTGGAGCTCCCGTCCTTGTTCGACCCCGTGGTCGACCGGGACGCATCGGCCGCCGTGCGCTGGTTGTACGTGGTCGCGTTCGCCGAGTTCCTGCCGACGACGCTGGCCGCCCACGCGAGGCGCGGCATTCCCGAGGCCACCTCGCGCGCGACGATCGCCGACCTCGGCCGCCATGTACGGATCGCTCGGCGACTGTACGGAGTGCGGGCCTGCATCGAGCAGCACTGGCTGCAGGCTCACCTGAGAGGCATCCTGTACGACCTCGGGCGGCTCCAGTTCAACCTCGCCCGGCTGGAGCTCGACCAACGCCAGCTCGACGAAGCAGGGATCGACGCAACGCCCGGGACAGTCGTCGTGGAGACGCACATCCCCGAGGCTGGCCCGCTCGCGGCTGACGCCGTCGACGCATCGTTCGCGCAGGCCCAGAGCTTCTTCGGCGCACATTTCCCGGAACTCGGCACGATCAGGTACGCCACGTGCGACTCCTGGCTGCTGGATCCCCAGCTGTCCGACATCGTCCCTGGATCGAACATCGCCCGGTTCGGTGCGCGCTACCGGCTGTTCCGTACAGCCCGCGAGTCCGATCAGTCGGCCCTCGACTTCGTCTTCCGCGCGCCGACCACGCCGCGCGAACAACTGCCCCGCGACACCCGCCTCCAGAGGGGACTGCTCGACCATCTCGCGGCACGCGGGCACATCGACGCTCGCTACGGATGGCTCGAGGTTCCCGCAGGAGCGTCGGATCGGTGATTCCTCACATCGGATAGTGGAGCATCCAGGCGAGAACGATCAGGTAGAGCACCGCCCCGGACACACCGATGAACCATTGCGCGGGCTTCCGACGCACAGCGCTGAGTGCAGTCGCCAGGCCCGCTGGCACCAGGGTGAGCGCGTAGCGTCCCGGGATCGGGACGTAGATATGGGCCGAGTAGTAGGACATGGCGATGATGAGGGGGGCACCCACCAGACCTACGACGAGGAGCGAGATGCTGAGGAGACGAGCTGTCGAGCGTGTCCGGTCGAGCAGGAACGCGACCGCGAACGTACCGGCGAACACCAGCAACGCCATGGTGCTCTGCAGCAACGGTCCAATGAGTTTCGTCGTGACATAGCTGCCCGGCGGGTAGAAAACTTCCAAGAACGCTCCGACGTGTGACAAGAAGCCCACCGTGGGGAATTTCGATACCAAGGACGTCGCTGTCATAGGAACGGCATCGGTGGAGACCACCGCTGTGAAGCGGATGTACAGCACATAGCCGACGGAACCCGCGAGCGAAAGCAGCGAGACGAGTGCCGCCAGGATGACGGATCGGGTCAGTCCCGGCCGTGGCGGCTCCGTGCCGTCAGGTTCGAGCTGTGTCGGCCAGAGCCGTCCATGGGCGTAACGCAGCACGATGAAAAGCACCACGAGCACAACAGAGATGACATTGATCGCCTTGAAGAGCACCGTGAGTACACCAAGGAGAATCGGCAGCCACATCCGCCGTCGTGGGGACTCTTCCCACCACAGCACCGACCAGACGAGAGAGGCGCCGGCGAGGAGAGCAATCGAGTCGGGGGTGATCGTCGCCGAGGGCACAAGGAGGTTCGGAGTGGCCGCAGCGGCGAGCAGGACGGCTGCAGTCGGATACGGACGGGCGCCAAACCTGCGCGCGATGACGAACGTCACGAAGAGGCCGGCGGCCAAGTACCACCCGCCCACCAACCGGCCCGCGGTAACCAGCGAATTCCTTCCCAACACCCAGGTGAGCGGCGTCGCCAGAACCTTCGTCACGGTGTAGTACAACGGCGTGTATACGGCCGCAGTGTTGACCCCATTCTCCTGGAAATTGGAGGGTGAGTAGGTGGCGGTCGTCGAGCAGGGCGGCGACGACCAGTTGGGAAGCACGCGGCAAGCCTCTTCGCGCATGGCATCCTGGCCGACCTTGTCCCCGCTATGGACGATGGAAGGGGCCCGGTACAAATAGTCGATGTGCTGCAATTCATCAACGGGGCTCAACTCCGTGTAATGCGTCACGTGCACGACATTGAGGAGAATCGAACCGAAAATCACGATCAGTGCAGCGAAGGCGAAGGGTCGAGAACGGAGCACACGAACGAGTCGCTCGAACATATGAGAGGTCCCTTCCACCCGTCGACGATGTTCAGCCCCGGGACTGGCGGGAAGGCTACCAGAGTCATCAGGACGCGGGCATGCGGAGTCCTCGCTGGGGTCTCGAGACTCTTTGCTGCCGCTGTCAACCAACTGAGCGCGGCATTCGTCCTTTCAGTGTTCACACGCTGAAAGGACGAACATGCTCACCACGTTGACCCGGACGGTCCTTCCCCTCGCGCTGGCCTGCGCTCTCCTCGGTGGGTGCTCCAGCGCGGCCACCTCCTCCAGCGTTGCCGACGGAGCAGCCGGCAGCAATGGCAAGGTCACGACCGATACCGGTGCGGTGCCGGCCCAGACCACACGGACCACGTCCGGCAGCGTGCTCCCACAGACCCCGGTCATCGACAGCCAGCAGATCATCCGCTCCGCAACGATGACGGTCGTCGTCCCGGACGAGAACCAAGCCGCGACGAGGCTTCGTGCGATCGCGTCGGCCCACGGCGGTGTGGTGACCACGGAGAACGTGGTGAGCGGCGGCGAGAAGTCGTTCTACGCCACCTCGACCATCGTCATCAGCGTCCCGGCTGACCAGCTCGACGTCGCGCTGACGGACATTGCGGCGGTCGGTGAAGTGACGCTGCGCACCATTGAGAGCACCGATGTCACCGCGAAAGTCGCTGACGTCGACTCCCGGATCACGACCATGCGTGCGTCGATCGCCCGGATGCAGGACCTCCTCACCCGAGCAGGTTCGGTGACGGAGATCGCCCAGGTCGAGAACGAGCTGACGACCCGCGAGTCCGACCTTGAGTCTCTCCTGGCCCAGCAGAAGGCGCTCGCCCAGCGCGTGGCCCAGAGCCCCATCACGGTGACGCTGACGCGCGTCGCCGTCGTCGAGCCGACCCCCGTCCCGGAGACGGGGTTCCTCGCCGGGCTCACGGCCGGCTGGCACGCGCTCAAGGCGTTCAGCATCGGACTGTTGACGGTCGTCGGCGCGCTCCTTCCGTTCCTGGCGGTGATCGCTCTCGTCGGTGCCCCCGTGGTCTGGCTGGTACGCCGCAGGCGGACCGCAGCCGCGAAGGCGTCGAAGCCGTGGAGCGGATCTCCCGACGAGACGACCACCCACTGACGTCGTCGACGACTGACGCCGGCTCCAGCCGAGGAGCCGGCGTCCCTCTTACCCTGCGTCGCTAGGGTGGGCGGCATGTCTGCCCGCGCGTACGGTGTCGCCGCTGGCGTCGCCGTCGTCGTGGTCACCCTCGGCATGGGCACCGCCACAGGCGTCGGCAGTCTCGGAACCATGGACCCGCACGGGCCCTTGCTGCAGCTTCCGAGCTCCCAGATGGCCCAGCAGTCGCAGGCGCCGGCCCAGATGACCCCGGTCCCTCAGCCGGGCGTCGGCCTGGTGACACCACAGTGGGTGTACGGCGCCCTCACGGTGCTGGCGATAGGGGTCGCGCTCGTACTGCTCGGCTGGTTCGCCTGGCGCGTGGCGCTGCAGGTGCAGCGCGGACGCCGGATCGCGGCCGCGGCAGCGAGCACCGTGGGTACGGAGATCGACGAGATCCCTATGTCGTCGTTCGCCGAGACCGTCGACGAGTCGCTGGACGACCTGCGCGGCGGCCTCGACACCGATGATGTGGTCCTTGAGTGCTGGCGGCGTCTGGAGGCGCTGGGCGAGCACGCCGGAGCGCCCCGCCGCGACAGCGACACCTCGACGGAGTACGTGGAACGACTGCTCAACGGTGTCCCTCAGGCGGCGACGGATCTCGCGGTCCTGGCCCGCCTGTACAGGTCGGCCATGTTCTCGGGGCTTGCGAGTGATCCGTCCGCCCGCACGACAGCCATCAGCTGCCTCGAGCATCTCTCGGCCGTCCTGAGCGAGGGGGCGAGCCGTGGCGCGTGACCGGCGGCTGAGGGTCGCCGGTCGGCTCATCACGTCCGCGGCGGGCCGCCTGCTCGTCTCGTACGCGATCACAGGGACCGTGCTCACGGTGATCGCTGTCATCGTGGGCGGGCTTCTCGGCGTCAACTTCAACCCGGCCGTCCTGATCCTGGTGACGCTGGGCGCCGCCGTCGTCATCTGGCTGGTCGTCGTCATCGAGGACTGGGCACCGCCGCTGACATGGGAGGACGTCCGCTTCCCGACGTCCAGCCTTCACGTGGGCTCGGACAACCGGACCCGGCGCCTGGCCTCGCTCATCTCGTCGTCCGACGAGGTGCACCAGATGGGCCAGCGATCGCTGCGGGACCTCCTCGGCGAGATCACCGCGTCGCGCCTCGTGAGGCTCCACGAGGCCGACCCGGCGGACCCCTATGCGTCCCCGGTCCTCAGCCGGCAGCTGAGGTCGTACCTGACCCGTCCCCCCCACGCGGTCCCGCCGCTCAACCGGCGGGTCCTGCAGTCCTACCTCGAGGAGATCAGCCGACTATGACCGCACCTTCCCTCACGCTCGCGGAGGCCGCAGCCCTCGCCGCCGAGGTCCTCGACCAGGTCGAACGTGCCGTCATCGGCAAGCGCGATGCCTTGCGACTGGTCCTCGCGGGCGTCCTCGCGGGTGGTCACGTGCTCATCGAGGACCTGCCGGGCCTCGGAAAGACAGTCGCCGCGCACAGCCTGGCGACGGCCCTGGGCCTCACGTACACGCGGGCCCAGTTCACGCCTGACCTGCTGCCCAGCGACCTCACGGGCGGCTACATCTACGACCAGCGTGCCAGCGAGTTCGTCTTCCGCCCCGGACCCGTCTTCACCGGGCTGCTGCTCGCCGACGAGATCAACCGCACGCCACCGAAGACCCAGTCGGCGCTGCTCGAGGCGATGCAGGAGCACCGGGTGTCCGTAGAGGGCCACACGTTCGATCTGCCGCGCCCGTTCCACGTGCTCGCGACGGCGAACCCGATCGAGCACGAAGGCACGTACCCGCTGCCTGAGGCACAGCTCGACCGGTTCCTTTTGCGGCTCTCGTTCGGCTACCCGTCCGCGACCGACGAGGTGGACGTCCTGTCGCGGCGCATCGCGCGGCGTACGGAGGAGGCCACGATCGACGCGGTGCTGGACCCCGAGAGGCTGCTCGCCGTACAGAGCGCTGTCGAGGATATCCATGTGGCGCCGTCGGTCCTGCGCTACGTGGTGGCGCTGGTGACCGCCACCCGTCTGGACAAGTCGGTCCTCGTCGGGGCGTCCCCTAGAGGGTCGCTGGCGCTGGTCGCCTGCTCCCGCGCTGTCGCGCTCCTCGACGGCCGCAGCTTCGTGGCCCCCGAGGACATCAAAGCTGTCGCGCACGGGGCGCTCGACCACCGGATCACGTTGCGCCCGGAGCTCTGGCTGAGCGATGTGACGGCGGCGGCCGTGGTCGACGCGGCGCTCGACGAGACCCCCGTCCCCGACGCGAGCGACGTGCAGCCGCGGTGACCGAGCTCCCGATCCGGCCGACGCCCGCGCTCGTACGGTCCCTGCTGCTGGGACTGCTGCTGGCGCTGGGCGGCATCCTGCTGGGTCAACGCGGGGCCGCGGTGCTGGCTGCACCGTTCATCGTCCACGTGGCGTGGGCGCTGCTGACACGGGCTCGTACAGACGTGGTGCGCGTACGGACCAGGCCGCGGCTCGTCGCCGTCCACGAGGACGACGCCGTGCCTGTACGGATGGTGACCGATCGCCCGGGATGGTGGATCGCGGTGTCGTGGCCGTTGCGGTTCGGGATCCGGCTGGCTCCGCGGTCGGGCGCGGTCATCGACACGACCGACGCCAAGGTCGTGGTCGAACCGCACACCTGGGGCCGGTACCTTGTCGGCCCGCCCGAGGTCGCCGTCATGGACGGGTCCGGCTCCTGGCGCGCTGCGGGAGAGGCCACGCCCGCGTACGTGGTGGTGCGGCCCGCCGCGGCCAGCCTCATCGGTTCGAGCGGGATCACCCGACCGATCGGGATGGCTGGGGCCCACCCGTCGGCGAACCCGGGGGAGGGGAGCCAGCTGGCTGAGCTCCGCGAGTTCCGGCTCGGCGACCGCCTCAAGCGCATCAACTGGCGTGTGACGTCGCGGACCGGGCGGCTTCACGTCGCGACCATGCTCACCGAGCGGGACACCGACGTGCTGCTGGTCATGGACACGCTGCACGACGTACCGGGCTTCAGCGCGACGGATCCGACATCGCTCGACCTGGCGGTACGAGCGGTGGCCGCGCTCTCGCGCCACTATCTGGGCTACGGCGACAGGGTCGCGGTGCACGACATCGGTCGTCGGATGCGCCATGTACGTGCGGGCGCCGGCCCGCGGCAGCTTCTCGTCACGATCGACGCCCTGTCGCGCATCGACCGCGGCACGAACCCCGTGTTCCGCGGCCGCCCGATCCGAGGGATCACGCCGGGCACGCTCGTGTTCTTCTGCTCGCCGCTCATCGACGAGTCGTCGACGACGGAGGTGGGGCGGCTGCGCCAGCTCGGGTGCGAGGTCGTCGTCGTCGACACGCTGCCTGCCGACCTCGGGACGCCGCGGTGGCTGCAGCGGCGCCGCCGGCGCGAGCGCACCTGGCTGGACGAGGCGTGGGTCGTACGCCGCCTCGAGCGTGAGGAGACGTTCGCGAAGCTACGGCAGGCGGGCGTCCCTGTCGTCGCGTGGCGCGGCACCGGATCTTTGGCAGGTGTCCTCGCCACGATGGAGCGGTCGCGTCGGGCACCGCGGCTGGTGAGGAGGGGCTGATGGACGAGCTCGTCGCGGCGCTGATCGACCGCATCCGTACCGTCACCCTCCACCAGTGGCTCACCAAGCTCGTCGTCGCGCTCGCCGGCGCCGCGCTCATCGCGGTGTGCGACAGCGCCACGACTGCTGCTCTCGCCGGTGGGACGCCGGTCATCGCAGCGATCATCCTCGCGTTCCTCGTCATCTGGCCCGAGTCGATCGCCTCGATCATGTTCCTCGGCTTCTGCGCGGTCTGGTGGCTGTTCGCGTGGCACCACTCGATCTGGGCGACCGTACCGGTGGCTGCACTCGTCGGGCTGGTGCACCTGCTCGCGGCGCTTGCGACGGGGCCGCGGCACGCAGTCGTACGGCTCGCAGCCCTGCGGTTCTTCGCCACGCGCATCGGCGCGTACGTGCTCGTCACTGCCGGCGTCGGCAGCGCCGTCGCTGCCCTGACCACGCTGCCCACCTCCCAGTGGGTCGCGTGGCTGGCCGTGGTCGCGATCTGCGTCGCCACCCTGGTCGCCACGTTGGTGGCGGGCAGCATCGACGAGGCCGGTCAGGTCCCTGAGGAGATCCTCGAGGACGAGCCGTTCCTCCCCGCGGACCTCTCGGCGGAGCTCAGCCACGCAGGAGGCGCCAGCGCTCCGGAGGCGCTTCGTGACCAGCGGCGTAAGCCGCGCAGGCACTCCTGGTAGCGGCTCGCGTCAGGATGTCCTCCGCGTCACGAACTGCTGCCGGGTAGCTCCTGCCTGCGTGCACGCAGAAGCCCGACCTGTTGTGGGCCCGTGGCCGCGGCCACCGTCCAGGCCATCGCGATGGCCGCCTGCGTCATGACGTCGTATGCCACGTCAGTGCCCGCCGCCGCGGCGTAGTCCGCCGAGTGGAGCGATGCCGTCACACCTGGAAGCCTGACCCACGGGTGCAGCGACGGGACCACCTGAGACACGTTGCCCATGTCCGTGGAGCCGCCTGCCAGCGGTACGCCGGCGGCCGGATCGAGACCCAGCTCCACGAGCGCGTCGCACCACAGGCCTCCGAGGAGGTCGTTCTGGCGCAGCGGCTGGTACGGACGACCGACCGGCTCGATGCTGAGCCCGCAGTCGGTGGCGAGCGCGCCGGCCTCGAGGCAGCGGAAGACACGGACCCGCAACGCCTCGTACTCGTCGATGGTCCACGCGCGGCACTCGAACTCGATCGTGGCGTGGTCGGGGATGACGTTCGGTACGGAGCCTGACCGTACGACGTTGGCGCTGAGCCGGTGGTCGCTGGGGACCTGCTGACGCAGGAGCGCCAGCGCCACCTCGGCGATGACGACCGCGTCGGTGGTATTGCGGCCGAGGTGCGGTGCGGCTGCCGCGTGGGCCGCCTGGCCGGTGTACGTGGCGACGAACTGGCCGATGGCCTGGCTCGACGTACCGCGGGGGTCGAGGCGGATGCCGTCCGGGACCGTGTGGATCATGATCGCGAGGTCGACGTCGGCGAAGACGCCGTCGGCGATCAGCGGGATCTTGCCGCCGCCGCGCTCCTCGGCCGGGCAGCCGACCGCCAGCACGGTGAGACCGAGGTCGTCGGCGCGTTCGGCGAGGGCGATCGCGGCCAGCGCTCCCGCTCCGGAGATGAGGTTGTGCCCGCAGGCGTGGCCGATCTCGGGCAGCGCGTCGAACTCGAGGCAGACCGCTACCGTCGTGCCGCCCGATCCCGATCGCGCGACGAACGCCGTGGGGTCGCCGGGACCAGGGTCGATGTCGAAGCCGTGGCCCGCGAACAGCTCGATGAGCCGTGCGACCGCGCGGTGCTCCTCGTCGGCAGTCTCCGGATCGGCGTGGATGGCGCGTGCGACGGCCTCCACGGCCGGCCGCAACGCCTCCACGCGAGCCCGGAGATCGTCTCGGACGGTCATGTAGGTCCCCCCATCAGTGGTGGGGCCACGCTAACAACTCGACGACCCTCGTGGTCGCGCGACCGGTGGGAGACGGGACAAGTCCCGGAAACACCGCCTCCGCCGACGGCAGGCACGGCAGGATTCGACGTGTCACCACGCGTGTGCACGCAGCACGCTCAGGAGAGGGAAGAGCCGATGCAGCTACGCGAGGACGCCACCTGGTCAGTCGTCGTTCCGACGTCCATGGGCGTCAGGATCACCCCGGAGAACAGTCAAGCCGTACACGTCTCGAGCCGGTACGTGATGCAGGCCACCTCGGCGGAGACCAACGTCGCGAGCGTCATCAGCTACCTCGGGATGCCGGCGCTGGCGCTGACGAACTTCGTCGCCGGCAGCCCGATCTCGGCGTTCATCAAGGCCGATCTGCGGGCCCGGAATATGTCGTACCGCGGTCCCGATCTGCCACAGGGCGGCCCGTGGGGGTACAGGCATCAGTTCAACATCGCCGACTCCGGCTTCGGCAGCCGCGGGCCCCGCGTGTGGAACGACCGTGCGGGGGAGGTCGGCCTCGACCTCGACGTCGACCAGTTCGATCTCGAGCAGCTGTTCGGCACCGAGGGCGTGAAGATCCTTCATATGTCCGGCCTGGTCGCCGCGCTGTCACCGAAGACGAAGGACTTCTGCCTGGCGCTCGCGCGTGCTGCGAAGGCGCACGGCACGGCGATCTCCATGGACATGAACTACCGCGCGACGTTCTGGAAGGGCCGCGAGGCGGAGCTCCGGGAGGCGTTCACCGAGATCGCGGAGGAGTGCGACATCCTCATCGGCAACGAAGAGGACTTCCAGCTCTGCCTGGGCATCGAAGGCCCCGAAGCGGGAGGCGCCGACCTCACCGACCAGATCGCCTCCTTCACGGAGATGATCGGCCGGATCCGTACCCGTTTCCCCCAGGCCCAGTTCATCGCCACCACGCTCCGCGAAGTCGTCAGCGTCAACGAGCACATCTGGGGCATGGTCGTGTACGGGGACGGCGACTTCCACGTTGCACCACCGCGCTCGATCGGGGTCCTCGACCGCATCGGCGGCGGCGACGGCTCGGTCGGCGGCATGCTGTACGGAATCCTCAAGGGCTGGTCGGCCGAGCAGTGCATGCAGTTCGGCTGGGCCACCGGCGCCCTCGCGGCCGCGTCCACCACCGACTACGGCGCACCCGCCGACGAGGACCAGGTCTGGTCCATCTGGCAGGGCAACGCCCGCGTCCAGCGCTGACCTGCGCTCGGGGAGAGGACCTGTACCACTCGGGGAGAGGACCTGTACCGCTCGGAGAGAGACTCTGTGGCACAGGCCCACCCACTCGCTGCATATACAGTCAGGGTCGACTAGGGTGTCAGTGATCAGTCTCAGGGAGGTGCTCGTACGGTGACGTCGGTGCTGGCGATCGACCAGGGGACCCAGTCCACGAAAGCGTTGCTCGTGGGACGGGACCATCGCGTCACGAGCCGTGGCGCCTCGTCACTGGACCGTACGTTCCCCCAGGCCGGCTGGGTCGAGCAGGATGCCGAGGCGATCTGGAACTCGGTCGTCGCCGCCGCGGACGGCGTCTCCGGACAGGTCGATGGCATCTCCTTGTCCACGCAGCGGGAGACCGTGGTCGCCTGGGACGCATCGACGGGCCGGCCGCTCGGGCCTGCGTTGTCGTGGCAGGACCAGCGGGCCGTCGCCATCTGCGAGAGACTCGCACCGCTCGCCGGCGCCGTTGAGGCCCGGACGGGCCTGCTGCTGGACCCGATGTTCTCCGCAGCGAAGATCTCCTGGCTTCTCGACGCGTACGATCCCGACCGCAGCCTCGCCCGTACAGGTCGGGTGAAGGTGGGGACGATCGACTCGTGGCTGCTGTGGCGCCTCACCGGGAGGCACCTCACGGAGGCGGGAAACGCCAGCCGTACATCGCTGCTGGACATCGCGACCGTGGCGTGGGACCCCGAGCTGTGCGACGGCTTCGGCGTACCCGTCGAATGCCTGCCTGACGTCGTCTCGTCGATGCCGATGGTCCCGACGACGATCGCGCTGGGGCCGGCACCGGTCGGCACCCCCGTGGCGGGCGTTCTCGGTGACTCGCACGCCGCGCTGTTCGCCAACGCCGGGTGGCGGCCAGGCTCGGTGAAGGCGTCGTACGGGACCGGTTCCTCGATCATGGCCGTCTCCGAGGCGACAACCGCCGACGGGCTCTGCCGCACGATCGCCTGGGACGGACCTGCCGGCGTCACACGCGCACTCGAGGGAAACATCCGCTCCAGCGGCGCGACCCTGACGTGGCTGTGCGACCTGCTGGGCGTGTCGGCGCCGGAGCTGTCGACGCTGGCGCTCACCGGCTCACCGGAAGTCCACCTCGTGCCGGCGTTCGGCGGACTGGGAGCTCCGTACTGGGATGCCCGCGCCGTCGGCGTACTGGATGGTCTCGACATGGGCAGCGGACGCCCGGACCTGGCGCGCGCGGCCCTGGAGTCGGTCGCCTTCCAGGTGACCGACGTCCTGGCGGCGGTCACCGCTGCCGGCACACCTGCCACGACCGTCCTTGCCGACGGGGGAGTGACGGCCAGCGACCTGCTCATGCAGTGGCAGGCCGACATCGCGCAAGCAACCGTCGTCGTCTCCGACGAGCCCGAGCTGTCGGCGCTCGGCAGCGCCGACCTCGCCGGCGTGGCGTTGGGTGGTTGGTCCATCGCCGACCTCGAGGCCCTGGACCGGCCTCGTCACGAGTTCAGCCCGGCCGTCTCTGCGGCCGAGTCAGTATCCGCACGAGACGGGTGGGCCCTCGCGGTGGCCCGCGCCCGCCTGACACGAAAGGACCGCTCATGACGGCGAGGTTCGGAGCAGGCATCTGGCACTTCGCCAGCTACGTCGACCGGTACGCGACCGACGGGTACGCCGAGCCCATCGGGATGCTCGAGATGATCGACCGTGCCGGTGAGGTGGGCGACCTGAGCGTCGTCGACCTCAACTACCCCTTCCCCGGCTGCGATGCCCCGCTCAGCGAGGTCCAGGCGCGGCTCGCCAAGAACAACCTGTCGGTCATCGGTATCACGCCCGAGATGTACACGCGGAGGTTCTCGCGCGGGGCGTTCACGAACCCCGACCCGGGTGTGCGCCGTGCGGCCCATGACCTCATCACCGAGGCGGCGGGCGTCGTGCGCGAGCTTGGCGCGTCGTACGTGAAGCTCTGGCCCGGGCAGGACGGCTGGGACTACCCGTTCCAGGTCGACCACCGCAAGCTCTGGCAGATGTCGATGGATGGTGTGGCCAACCTGGCCAGCGAGAACCCCGACCTCAAGTTCGTCATCGAGTACAAGCCGCGCGAGCCCCGCGTCCACATGAGCTACGACTCGGTCTCCCGCACGCTGCTGGCCCTCGAGAAGATCAACCTGCCCAACATCGGCATCCTCCTCGACTTCGGGCATGCGTTGTACGGAGGGGAGTCGCCCGCCGACTCCGCACAGCTCGCGATCGACTACGGCCGTTTGTTCGGCATGGACGTCAACGACAACATGCGCAGCTGGGACGACGACATGATCGCCGGTTCCGTACATCCCATGGAGCTGTTCGAGTTCTTCTACGTCTTGGCCAAGAACAAGTGGGACGGCGTCTGGCAGCTCGACCAGTTCCCGTTCCGCGAGGACACGGTCGGCGCCGCCAAGCAGGCCATCCGTTTCCTGCGCCGGGTGGAGAAGGGCCTCGAGAGGCTCGACTTCGACGCGATGCAGGCGGCTCAGGACGCGCAGGATGCTGTCACGGCCACCCGGCTCGCGTCGGACGCCCTGTTCGGCGACCTGGCGAACTGATCGCCCTCGTCGACGGTTACGGAGCAGCTGTGGCATACGTCCAACCCGCCAGTCGGCTTCGGCTGGTCACTCGCGTCGCTCGCATGTACCACGAGCAGGGTCTCAAGCAGCCTCAGATCGCCGACCTCCTGCACGTGTCCCAGGCGAAGGTGTCACGGCTGCTCAAGCGGGCCGAGGAGCTCGGCATCGTCAGGGTGGTGATCGTGCCGCCGCCCGGCGGTCACTCCGAGCTGGAGGAGGCGCTGGTTGCTCGGTACGGGCTGCTCGACGCGGTCGTTGCTGATGCACCGCCGGGAGACGAGAAGGCGATCACGAGCGCGGTGGGCGCCGCCGCCGCCTCGTACCTGGAGGATGTCCTGCTCGGTCATGAGCGGATCGGCATCTCCTCATGGAGCGAGACGCTGCTCGCGATGGTGATGGTGCTCAGCAAGAGGCCGCAGGCCGTCGCCGACAGCGTCACCCAGGTGATCGGGGGAGTGGGCATCCCGGCGGCGCAGGTACAGGCCACTCGGCTCACCGAGCAGCTCGCCACGCTGACCGGCGGGCAGCCTCACTTCCTCCCGACCCCGGGAGTCGTCTCAGGGCGCGCGCTGCGCGACGCGATGCTGGCCGAGCCGTACGTGACGCACGTCGTCGACGAGTGGAGCCGACTCACCGTGCTGCTGGCCGGCATCGGAAGCCTCGACCCGTCGCCGCTTCTCCGTGAGTCGGGCAACGCGATCGCCGAGTCCGATCAGGACGTGCTGCGGGGGCTTGGCGCTGTCGGCGACATCTGCCTGCGGTTCTTCGACGCGGAGGGCAGTCACGTCGACTCCGACCTCGACGGACGAGTCATCGGCATCGAGCCGGACGTCCTGCTCGCGGTGCCTCGACGGATCGGCGTGGCGGGCGGCCAGCGGAAGCACTCCGCGATCCGCGCGGCGGTGCTCGGCGGCTGGGTGAACGTCCTCGTCACCGACGTCGAGACCGCGGACGCTCTGCTGTCCTGAGCGCATCACGTCGTACGGAGTCGGCTCAGGCCGCTGGGACGTCCTGCGGGGCAGCGGCGTGTGCGGCACGTACTTGGGCGATGATCCACCACGCCAGCAGGAGCGCGGCGACGACCGCGAGGCTGATCGCGAGGAGCGGCGACCTCGCGTACAGCGCCGCGACCGCGGTGAACCCCACGAAGCCGATCGTCGCGTAGACGAGCGCCCACATCACGCTGCCGACGACGACGGCGGGAAGGTAGTGACGCAGCGACATCCGGGTCACGCCCGCGGCGAGGTTGATGAGCGTCTGGAAGCCCACGGTCAGGAAACTCACGGAGACCGCGGGTGCGCCCCACCGATCGATCCAGCCGACGGCACGCAGATAGCCCGGCGCGTGCAGCAACCGACGCATCCGGGTCCGCTCCGTACCGGCGGCAGCCGCGCGTCCCAGCCAGTACGTGCCGTTGGCGCGCGCCATGACGATCACGAACAACGCCGCGAGGACAAGGGGGTACGGAGCTCCCCATTTCGTGGGATCCACGTCGGCTCCTCGTCCGTCGCGCCGCGCACGGAACGTACCGGGCCGTCAGCGGGCCAAGGTTACGCTCCCGGAGGTACGGGCGCGACCGGGCCGACGTGACAACCGCCGACGTGACAACCACTGGCCAGAGACGCCCCCGCACGGACCGCTCCCGTAGCCTGACGAGGTGCAGGCGCTGAGCGGGTATGTGACGATCGGCATCCTCATCCTCGTCGGCGTCGGGTGCGGCCACTTCGGTGTCCTCACCACCCAGCACCAGCAGATGATGTCGAAGCTGGCGCTTCTCGTCGCCTCACCGGCGCTCCTGCTGACCATGATGGAGAAGGCGGACCTGTCCAAGGTCTTCGCCCGCAGCTTCATCGCGAACGCGGGTGCCATCGCGGTCGCAGCCCTCGTGTACACGGTGCTGGCGTTCACGATCTTCCGGCCCCCGCCGGCCGAGCGGACCATGGGGATGCTGCTCTCCTGCTACACCAACGCGGGCAACCTGGGCCTGCCCGTCGCTGCGTACGCGCTGGGCGACCCCACCTGGATCGCGCCGGTCCTCCTCGTCCAGGTCGCCATCCTCCAGCCTCTGGCCCTGGCTCACCTCGACTACCGGCGTTCCCGCGAGAACGGGGGCACCGTACCGGTGGCACGCCTCATCACGCTCCCGATCCGCAACCCCCTGACCGTCGGCTGCCTCATCGGCCTGGCGCTCAACCTTCTGCACATCTCCCTCCCTGGTCTCGTCGAGACCCCGCTCGAGATGCTGGGCGGCGTCGCGGTACCGACGATGCTGCTCGCGTTCGGCATCTCGCTTCGGCTCGACCCGCGACCGAAGCGGGGTGCGGAGAGCACGGAGTCGTACGTCATCACCGTCATCAAGGTCGTCATCCAGCCGTTGACCGCGTTCCTGCTGGCCCGGTACGCGCTGCACCTTCCTGAGCACAGCGTCCGCGCGGTGACGGTCATCGCCGCTTTGCCGCCGGCGCAGAACATCTACGTGTTCGGCATGCGCTACGGCGTGAGGGAACTGTTCGCGCGGGACACGATCTTCCGGACGACCATCGTGTCCGCCGTGGTGATCCTGGTACTCGCTGCCCTGTTGTAGGTTGCCAGGCGGGAGGACCAGTGGACATCGACGACTTCGACATCGACCGCAGCACGCAACAGGCGTGGGACGCGTTCGGCGGGCGCCTGTCCGAGGTGCTGTCGATGATGGACGGCGGGGCGGAGCTCACGCTCGGGATGCTCGCCCCGGACGACGATGCCTCTCCCTTCATCGAGTACGACTGCCCGGCGCTCGGTCGTCTCGTGGCGCAGGCAGCCTCGAACGCCGTGCTGGCCGACGACTACCAGCTGGCGGCGCCGCAGCTCGCGCAGATGGAGGAGCTCGGCTGGGCGTCCCCGAGCGCCGACGCCAGCGAGAACTTCACGTCGTCGTGGTCGCAGGACCAGACCGACGAGCTCGCTGTCCTGTCCGTCACCACCATGCGTGACGTGTACGGAGTCCTGCACCCCGTCTTCCTCACCGCCGACCAGCTCGAGGACGTGCTGCAGCCGCCCGGTCCCAGCGAGCCCCCGTACCGTTCGTCGGCGCAGCCGGCGGGCGGCCCGGACACCCACGCCGTCATGCCCGTCGACGCGGCGGAGCTCGACAGGCTGGTCGGGGTCGAGCTCGCCCGCATCTACGGCTCCTTGCCGTTCCACGACTCAGAGGGTGACTACGCGATCCGTGTGGGATCGACGATGGTGTTCGTGCGGATCCCGTCGGACGCGAGAGAGGTCATCGCGTTCTCGGCGGTCGTCCACGACGTCAGCGGCCGGTCGCGTGCCGCCGAGGTGCTCAACGACCTCAACTCGGAGAGCCGCTGGGTACGGTTCTGGTTGCTGCGCGACAAGGTCTTCGTCTCGATGTCGGCGCTCGCGCAACCGTTCGTACCGGCTCACTTCCAGCAGGTGATCCACGAGGTGGCCTCGGTCGCCGACAGCATCGACGACCACCTGGCGGCGACGCTGCAGGGACGTACGACGTTCTCGACGCCCGAGGAGTAGCGCCGGATTGGGAGCCCGTGCGTCGACTCGGGTAGAATCCAGGCCGCCGTCGCCGTGACGGCGTTCACCCGGCCCTCGTCCGTTTCGGAGACGGTCGTGCGCACAGCGAAGGGACTCTCGTGGCTTCGACCAACGATCTCAAGAACGGTATGGTGCTCGACCTCGACGGCCAGCTGTGGACCGTCATCTGGTTCCAGCACCACAAGCCCGGCAAGGGCAACACGGTCGTCCGGACGAAGCTGAAGCACGTGATGAGCGGCAAGGTCGTCGACCGTACGTTCAACTCCGACACCAAGGTCGACACCGCGACGGTCGACCGCCGCGAGATGCAGTACCTCTACCACGACGGCGACAGCTACGTGTTCATGGACACCGCCGACTACTCGCAGATCCTCATCAGCGAGGAGACGATGGGCGACTCGAAGAACTACCTCCTCGAGAACGGCATGGTCAACGTGGCCCTGCACGAGGGGATCCCGCTGTTCGTCGACATGCCGACCTCCGTGGAGCTCGTCGTGACCTACACCGAGCCCGGCCTCCAGGGCGACCGGTCGACGGGCGGCACGAAGCCGGCGACCGTCGAGACCGGCCTGCAGATCCAGGTTCCGCTGTTCATCGTCACCGGCGAGAAGGTGAAGGTCGACACGCGCGATGGCAGCTACCTCGGCCGCGTCTGAGGTGGGTGCGCCCCAAGAGAGCGCACGCCCCCGTACGTCTGCCCGTCACAAGGCACGCAAGCACGCGCTCGACATCCTCTTCGAGTCGGACATCCGTGAGACCGACCCTTTGGTGACGCTCGAGGAGCACCTGACGATCGACGTGACCGTCCGCGAGTTCACCTCCGAGATCGTCAAGGGTGTCCGTGAGCATTGGGGCTACATCAACGACGCCGTCTCGGAGAGGCTCGCGGAGGGCTGGACGCTGGAGCGGATGCCGAGGGTCGATCGTGTGATCGCGCGCATCGCCGCGTACGAGCTGCTGTTCACCAGCACGGAGCCGAACGTGGTTGTGAGCGAAGCGGTGACCCTGGCCTCGGAGCTGTCGACCGACGAGTCGCCGGCCTTCCTCAACGCGGTGCTCAGCGGTCTCGCGCCGTCGCGCTCGGCGGACTGACACGGTGCGGTGCGCAACCCGGCTGACCGGCGTGCGGGCGTGCGTCCGTCGCGGCTGCGGGTCCTGATAAAGTCGCCCGCGATGAACGCCCAGGACCAACGCAGAGTCCCCGCGATCCTCGTTCTCGAGGACGGACGCGCCTTCATTGGCAAATCCTTCGGCGCGACGGGTGAGACATTCGGCGAGGCGGTCTTCACGACCGGCATGTCGGGCTACCAGGAAACCCTTACGGATCCCAGCTATCACCGCCAGGTCGTCGTCGCCACCGCACCCCACATCGGCAACACGGGCTGGAACGACGAGGACGACGAGTCGAGCCGGATCTGGGTCGCCGGCTATGTCGTACGCGACCCGTCCCGGATTCCCTCGAACTGGCGCTCGGTGCGTTCGTTGGACGACGAGCTCCGCGCACAGCACATCGTCGGCATCAGCGACATCGACACGCGCGCCCTCACCCGCCACCTCCGCGAGCGCGGCGCCATGCGGGTGGGCATCTCCACGGAGACGCTGGATGTCGACCTGCTCCTGGCCAAGGTGCTCGACTCACCACAGATGGAAGGCGCCAACCTCGTCGGCGACGTGACCGTCACCGAGCCGTACACGGTCGCGGCGGAGGGTGATAGCCAGTACACGGTCGTCGCGCTCGACCTCGGCATCAAGTCGATGACACCCAAGCAGATGGCGGCGCACCACATGACGGTGCATGTGGTCCCGGCGGACTCGACGATCGACGAGATCATGGCGTTCGAGCCGGACGGGCTGTTCCTCTCGAACGGCCCCGGCGACCCGGCGACCGCCGAGGTACAGGCCGAGCTGGTTCGCGAGGCGCTCTCGCGCGGCGTGCCGTTCTTCGGCATCTGCTTCGGGAACCAGATCTTCGGACGGGCGCTCGGCTTCGGCACGTACAAGCTCAAGTACGGTCACCGCGGCATCAACCAGCCGGTCCAGGACCGTACGACCGGCAAGGTCGAGATCACCGCCCACAACCACGGATTCGCGGTGGACGCTCCGGCGGACAAGCCCACCACGACCCCGTACGGCACCGCGACCGTCTCCCACGTCTGCCTCAACGACGACGTCGTCGAAGGTCTCGAGCTGATCGGTGACGACGGCGTGGTGAAGGGCTTCTCGGTCCAGTACCACCCGGAGGCCGCCGCCGGACCGCACGACGCCGCCTATCTGTTCCAGCGCTTCGCCGACGTCATGTCCGGTGTCCGGTCCGGGGGAGCTGCCTGATGCCACGTCGCACCGACATCCATTCGATCCTGGTCATCGGCTCCGGCCCGATCGTCATCGGCCAGGCGTGCGAGTTCGACTACTCCGGCACACAGGCGTGCCGCGTGCTGCGCGAGGAGGGCTTCCGGGTCATCCTCGTGAACTCCAACCCCGCGACGATCATGACCGACCCCGAGTTCGCCGACGCGACGTACGTCGAGCCGATCACCCCCGAGTATCTCGAGAAGGTCATCGCCCTCGAACGGCCTGACGCGCTGCTGGCCACGATGGGCGGCCAGACGGCGCTCAACGCAGCCGTCGCGCTGCACGAGAACGGCGTCCTGGAGAAGTACGGGGTCGAGCTGATCGGCGCGAACATCGACGCCATCCAGCGCGGCGAGAACCGCGAGTCGTTCAAGCAGGTCGTCGCCGAGCTCGACCTCCCCGGCGGCAAGGCGGAGACGGCGCGCTCGGTGATCTGTCACACGCTTCCCGAGGTCTTCGCTGCGGCGGAGGAGCTCGGCTACCCCGTGGTCGTGCGCCCCTCGTACACGATGGGCGGCGTCGGCTCCGGCTTCGCGCACTCTTCCGGAGAGCTCAGCCGGATCGCGGGCGTCGGCCTCGACGCGTCGCCGGTCACCGAGGTGCTCATCGAGGAGTCGATCCTCGGCTGGAAGGAGTACGAGCTCGAGGTGATGCGTGACCGCGCCGACAACGTGGTCATCGTCTGCTCGATCGAGAACCTCGACCCGATGGGGGTCCACACCGGCGACTCGATCACGGTCGCGCCGGCCCTGACGCTCACCGACCGCGAGTACCAGTGGATGCGCGACGTCGGCATCGGCATCATCCGGGCGGTCGGTGTCGACACCGGCGGCTGCAACATCCAGTTCGCGATCAACCCCGACGATGGCCGCATGATCGTCATCGAGATGAACCCGCGCGTGTCGCGGTCCTCGGCGCTCGCCTCGAAGGCGACCGGCTTCCCGATCGCGAAGATCGCGGCCAAGGTCGCGGTCGGCTACACGCTCGACGAGATCACCAACGACATCACCGCCGAGACGCCCGCCTCGTTCGAGCCCACCCTGGACTACGTGGTCGTCAAGGTGCCGCGGTTCGCGTTCGAGAAGTTCCCCACCGCCGAGGACACGCTCACCACGCACATGAAGTCGGTCGGCGAGGCCATGGCCATCGGCCGCAACTTCACCGAGGCTCTGGGCAAGGCGCTGCGCAGCCTCGAGGACCCCCGCGCGCCGTTCGTCCTGCACGGTCCGGTCACCACACCGGTCGACGAGCTGCTCGTCGAGTGCGCCCGTCCCCACGACGGCCGCCTCGGCAAGGTCGTCCTGGCGCTGCGTGCGGGCGCGACGCCCGCGCAGGTCTACGACGCGACCAAGATCGACCCCTGGTTCATCGACCAGCTGATGGTGATCATCGTTGTGGCCGACCAGGTGGCCTCGGCCGACGAGCTGACCCCTGAGCTGCTGCTCGAGGCGAAGAAGCACGGGTTGTCCGACGGGCAGATCGGCGCGATCCGCGGCATCCCGGCCACCGACGTGCAGGCGCTGCGCTGGCAGGAGGGGATCCGGCCGGTCTACAAGACCGTCGACACCTGCGCGGCGGAGTTCGCCGCAAGCACCCCGTACCACTACTCGTCCTACGACGAGGAGACCGAGGTCTCGCCTCGGACGAAGCCGGCCGTGATCATCCTCGGCTCCGGCCCGAACCGCATCGGCCAGGGCATCGAGTTCGACTACTCCTGCGTCCACGCCGCGATGGTGCTGTCCGAGGCCGGGTACGAGACCGTCATGGTCAACTGCAACCCGGAGACGGTCTCCACCGACTACGACACGTCCGACCGGTTGTACTTCGAGCCGCTCACGTACGAGGACGTCCTCGAGGTCTACCACGCCGAGCTCGCGGCCGGTCCCGTGGCGGGCGTCATCGTCGCCCTCGGCGGCCAGACGCCGCTGAAGCTCGCGCAGTCGCTCAAGGATGCGGGCCTGCCCATCGCGGGCACCTCTCCGGAGGCGATCCACCTGGCGGAGGATCGAGGCGCGTTCGGGCAGGTGCTCAAGGACGCGGGCCTCATGGCTCCCCGGTACGGCATGGCGACCTCCCGCGACGAGGCGCTGCGGATCGCGCACGAGATCAGCTACCCGGTCCTCGTGCGGCCTTCGTATGTGCTGGGCGGCCGCGGCATGGAGATCGTGTACGACGACGCGACGCTCGACGACTACGTGACCCGCGTGACCGAGGCCAGCCCCGAGAACCCCGTGATGGTCGACAAGTTCCTCGACGACGCGGTCGAGATCGACCTCGACGCGCTGTACGACGGGACCGACCTGTACCTGGGCGGGATCATGGAGCACATCGAGGAGGCCGGCGTGCACTCCGGCGACTCCGCGTGCAGCCTGCCGCCGATCACGCTGGGCAAGGAGATCATCGCCGAGCTCCGCGAGTCGACCCGCAAGATCGCCGAGGGCGTCGGCGTCCGGGGTCTCATCAACATCCAGTACGCGCTGGCGGGGGAGACGCTGTACGTGCTCGAGGCGAACCCTCGCGCGTCGCGTACGGTCCCCTTCGTCTCCAAGGCGACCGGAACCCAGCTCGCCAAGGCCGCCGCCCTCGTGATGATGGGGGAGACGATCGCCGAGCTCCGGGCCTCCGGGATGCTCCGCAAGAACGTCGACGGCGCGGCCACGTGGCAGGGCTCGCCGATCGCGGTCAAGGAAGCGGTCATGCCGTTCAACCGGTTCCGTACCTCCGAAGGGTCCAGCGTCGACACGGTCCTCGGTCCCGAGATGCGCTCGACCGGCGAGGTCATGGGCTTCGACCGGACGTTCGGCAACGCGTTCGCCAAGTCGCAGATCGGCTCGTACGGCCCGTTGCCGAAGAGCGGTCGCGTGTTCGTCTCGGTCAACAACGCGGACAAGCGGCACGCGGTCTTCCCGATCAAGCGGCTCGCGGACCTCGGCTTCGAGATCTATGCCACGGCCGGTACGGCGGAAGTGCTCGCCCACCACGGCATCAAGGTGGTCCCGGTGCGCAAGTTCAGCGAGGGCCGCGGCCCTGACGGCTCACCGACCGTTGTCGAGATGATCCTCGACGGGCAGATCCAGTTCGTCTTCAACACCCCCCATGGTCGCTCGGCCACCGGCTCGCCGCGTCGCGACGGGTACGAGATCCGTACGGCCGCAATCCACCGCGACATCCCGTGCATCACCACCGTCCAGGGCCTGGCGGCAGCCGTCCAGGCCATCGAGGCGGCGCGCGACGGTGACGTGAACGTCCGGTCGCTCCAGGCCTGGGGCGCCGAGGTC